>FUFK010048070.1_pt1 | contig 34200 bp, 36 predicted proteins | sample 1021851 | NCBI WGS metagenome assembly FUFK01 (sample SAMEA51879418, study PRJEB19060) | metagenome | reverse complement strand
CAAGGGATTCCATATTTTTTGGTGTTATAAACTAAAACTAAATTTCCTTTTTCATTTTTGAAATCTTCATCTGGGCTGCCCAAGCTGTTTTTTAAATCTTGAGAGGACTTACCTATAAATGCACTTAATTTTTTATTTTCCTTCTCAACAATAGCGTCAGTTTTTTGCTTAATTGTCTGACAACCCAACAAAGAAAATATTATAAATACACTTAGAATTGAGATCTTAATTTTTTTCATAATTTTATAATAACAACCTAATTATGGCATAAATATAAACTTGTGGGTTGAAAATTGTTAATAAGAATTAGTTTTGACGGGCAATATTGGAAAGAATCAAATATTTTTAATTTATAGGAGGATAAATGCTTGAAAAATATTTTGAATATAAAAAACATAAAACTGATTTTAAAACTGAAGTAATTGCAGGAACAACNACGTTCNTNACAATGGCTTACATAATGTTTTTAAATCCNTTCATCTTATCAGGNGAATTCGCCGGNCCTGAAAAAGGTTTCTTTGATTTCGGCGCAGTATANACNGCAACTATTTTAGCAACNGCTTTAGCTTGTTTNATAATGGCNTTTTACGGAAAAACTTGGCCNATTGGNCTNGCNCCAGGTATGGGTATNAATGCATTTGTTGCTTTTGGAGTTTGTGCNGGCATGGGTTATACGCCACAANAAGCTCTTGGTGCAGTTTTGGTTGCAGGGGTATTGTTNTTAATNATNTCACTTACNCCNATNAGAGCCTGGTTNATTAACTCAATTCCAAAAAGTTTAAAACTAGGAATNGGTGCGGGTATTGGATTNTTTCTTGCAATTATTGGANTACAAATTATGGAAGTTGTAGTTGATAATCCTGTAACACTAGTACANCTTGGAAANTTAAGNGACCCNTTAGTNCTTCTTGGATGTGCAACNTTTATTGCAATTATNGTACTNGANAAAATGAATGTNAAAGGNAATATCATTATAGGTATTTTNTTTTTTAGTGTTNTTGCTTGGGCTACTGGTCTAGCTAAATTTAATGGTTTAGCAAGTGCGCCTCCTCCGATGACATACCTTTTTGAATTTGACTTGTCCGCTGCCATGACTGCTGGAATGTCTACAGTAATATTTACTTTATTATTTATAGATTTCTTTGATACAGCTGGAACATTAACTTCTGTTGCAAACGTTGCAGGTAAAGTTGATAAACAAGGAAAAGTTCAAGACATTAATAAAGCAATGTTGTCTGACAGCGTTGGGACNGTTGCAGGTGCCATGATGGGAACAACAACTGTTACTAGTTATGTTGAGTCAGGTGCTGGCGTAAAGGCAGGTGGTAAAACTGGAATGACTTCTCTAGTGATAGGTATATTATTTTTAGCATGTATATTTTTTGCNCCTCTTGCAACTAGTTTGCCTAAACAAATTGACGGTGCCGCTTTACTCTTTGTTTCTGTTTTATTTATTAGAAATATTACTGATATAGAATGGAATGACATTTCAGAGTCAGCTCCCGCAATTTTAGCCATGATTGCTATGCCCTTAACTTATAGTATCAGTAATGGAATTGCNTTGGCATTTGTTTCNTATGCTTTGATAAAAATATTCACTGGAAAATTCTCAAGTACTTCTCCAGCNATATGGGTTGTGGCAATACTTAGTGTTGTAAGTTTTGCTGTAAGCTAAATTAAATTTAACGGGGCTAGTTTTCTAGCTCCGTTAATTAGTTTCTTTTTATAATTTCTTCAATAGAAAGTTCCTCATAATGTTCTGTAGGTTGAACAATCCAAGGATCCGAATCTAATTTAATTGGNCAAAAATCTGGCTCAAAAGAGGATGATTTTTTTTTCCATAAACAGGCGGTTTTAATCTCTTTAATAAATTTTTTTGTTGGTTCATAACCTTTTAGCCATTCAATACTTTTATTTAGTGTTAATCCTGTATCTGATAAATCATCNATTAAAAGGATTTTTTCAAAATCTTCTTCTTTAGCTAATGAGCTNATTTCTCTNGCAAACATNAGTTGACCTTGTTGGTCNTCTAATACCTTTTCCTGNNTAACTTTGNATAACAATNTANGCTATNGGNAGTTTTANNATNCNTGANAGNATATCAATNATNGGTGCNGCNCCNCTCATTATTCCAACTAANACTGTNGGNTNGTAATTATTATGNATTTCNATNGCTAATTTTTCAACNATTTTNATATATTCNTCAAANNNNANNATTAATTTATCTGCCATANATTTTTTTATCATATAAAAAAAATTAAAAAAGATTAAAAAGTNGTTATGAAAATNTTTGATTGTTTCATGTATTTNAACGAAGACGTTGTTTTNGATCTAAGGCTTAATATNCTTGATAAATACGTNGACTATTTTGTAATCGTTGAGAGTAGCTTCACTCATAAAGGNGATAAGAGACAGCTTCAATTTGATAGTAAAAAGTTTGAAAAATTTAAAAATAAAATTATTTATTTAGTGTACGATAAAAGGCCCAATAATATTAAAAAAATTTTAAATGATGAGCATGAGGACGATAAATCAAGAAAATATATATTTAATTCAATATTAAGAGAAAATGGACAAAGAAACTTTATTCTCAATGGATTAGAAGATGCAAATGAAGAAGACTTGATTTTAATTTCGGATGTAGATGAGATACCGAACTTGGAAAAGTTGGAAATTGGTAACATTAATCAAAAGATAATCATGTTTAAACAGGAAATGTTTTATTATAAATTTAATCTTAAATTACCAAATTTTAATTGGACTGGGACTAAAGCTTGTAAGAAAAAATATTTAAAATCTCCTCAATGGTTGAGAAACATAAAAGATAGAAAATATTCTTTATATAGATTTGATGTTTTGTTCTCTCAAACAAAGTTTATAGACCTCAAAATGATAGAAAATGGTGGATGGCATTTTACTAATCTAAAAAGTGCTGAAGAAATAGAACATAAACTAAGATCATATTTGCATCACAGAGAGTTTGATGTGAACCCTATTTCTATAAACGAAATCAAAAATATAATAAAAAATAAAATAGCTATCTATGATCTAACTTTAGATAAAAGGACNCAAAAAATAGGTCATGGTAAAAAACTTGAAAAATACCCNCTAGACANATTACCTAAATTTTTGCAAGATAATTTACATAATTATCAAGAATGGATAGATTAATATGAAAAAAGGATACTGGGTAAGTTTATACTTTAAAATAGATAATCAAGAAAATATTAAGAAATATTCGGAGCTAGCAACACCAATTATTAAAAGTTATGGTGGTGTCCCCCTTGTAAGAGGTGGAAAACATGAAACTTTTAATGGAGATGACTTCAGTAGAACCGTTGTTTGGGAATTTCCAAGTTATGCTAAAGCATTGGAGTGTCATTCTTCTAAAGAATATCAAGATAGTTGGTCAGTAGCAGAAAAAACAACAAAAAGACATATGCAAGTTGTTGAAGGATTTAGTATTGAATAGGCTCAGGATCTATACTTCTCCATAGATACCAAGTCGCAACAGAGCAATAAGGAGTAAATCTTTTTTTTAATAATTTTACAAATTTATCTGGGGGTAAATATTTTTTTTTGTAATTTTTAGAAATCGCTCTTAATAAACCAATATCTTGAATGGGCCAAATGTTAGATCTATTGTAAGTAAATAATAAGATCATTTCGGCAGACCATCTACCTATCTGTCTTAAATTTGATAGATAATCTATAGCCTCTTCGTCAGTCATTTTTAAAATTAATTTAGGATTAAAAGTTTTTTCGATAATTTGTTTGGCTAAACTTTTAATTCCTAAAACCTTTTGCCGACTGAGCCCACAGCTCTTAAGTTGAGAAAAGGTCAGATTTGATACAGTTTTTGCATTAATCTTATTTTTACATTTTTTTTTAAATTTAAAAAAGACTGAGTTTGCTGCGGCAACACTAATTTGTTGTCCTATTATACTTTTACACAATGAATAGAAAATATCGCGTCTAGTTGTCAGAATAGTTTCAGATGGGCTTTCATAACTTTTAATTAATTTTGAGAGAATTTTATCCTTTTTTGATAAGTATTTTTTGGCTTTATTCCAGTATTTAGGAACTCTAGTCATTAATTGGCCTAGAGGTAATAATCTTTTTTTTATAAATTTCTCTTCTAAAAATAATAAGTGTTGAAAAAATTACTAATAAAGCACCTATCAAAGTTTTAATTGTGGGTATTTCATTCCAAATAAAATACCCAAATATTATTGCGAAAACTAAAGCTAAATATTTAAGAGGAGTTACTAAAGAGACTTCTGAAAATTTATATGATTGACTTAACCATAAATTTGCAACGCCGCCAAAAATACCTATTAAAGATAAAAGTATAAAATGATTAAAAGTAGGCATAATCCAGCCCTGCGGAATAGTTAAAAAACTTAGCAATGTAATTGCTAAGGAAAAATAAAAAGATATTAACCATACTGGTTCAGTTGTTGACAGTTGTCTAATTGTTATTGCTACATAGGAGAGACCTAAGCAAAATATAATTGGAAAAATATAATAAATATTTAATTCTGTGATCCCTGGCTCTGTAATTATAAGAATTCCAACAAAGCCTATAATGACAGCTAACCATCTAAAAATTCCAACTTTCTCATTAAGTAAGAAAATAGACAATATGGTTGTAAATATTGGAGCAGCAAAAGAAATGCTCACAACAGTTGCTAGTGGTAGCTGTCTTAAAGCAATAAATATTGCGATNAGTGCTATTAANCCAGAGCCACACCTTAAGGCATGTANTCCNGGTCTTTGAGTTNTATAGAAATTANGAAATCTTTCTTTAGGGATTATAAAAAAATAAAAAATTATTCCAAAAAAGCCTCTAAAAAACAAAACTTGACCAATAGGATAATCAACAGACCACTTTACAATTAAATCCATTAATGAAAATGCACAAATGGACAAAAACATGTACAAAAATCCCAATTGATTTTTACTTAGCATATGAATAATTTGTAAATTAAATTAAATCTTANTCAATGGAAATAGCNGTTTTAGCACTTGGATGTTTTTGGGGNCCTGAAATTAAATTCAGTAAAATAGATGGNATAATCAAAACAGAAGTTGGCTACTGTGGAGGTAATAGCTCNNTCACNACNTANAANGAAGTTTGCACNGGNAATACAAATCATGCTGAAGTGGTAAAGNTAGANTNTGATGAAAANANTATNACATACGAAAANATTTTAAAANTNTTTTTNCAAATTCATGANCCNACNACTTTAAATTCTCANGGNCCAGANTTTGGAACCCANTATAGAAGTGAAATATTTTATCTNAATGACAATCAAAAAATNATNGCTGANAAGGTATTNAANGAAGTGAATGANCGNTTNTCNGGAAAAGTTGTNACAAAAATNTCTTTANTAAAAAATTANTGTCCAGCTGANGAATATCATCAAAAATANTTNGAAAAGNGNTAANATGTCTTTNGTNGAAACTGATTGGTTAGAAAAAAACCTTACTNAGGTNAAAATTATTGANTGNTCTTGGCATATGCCNCAAACNNAAAGAANTGGNTTNGAGGAATATAAATCTNNTCANATACCTNNNGCAATTTTTTTTGATATAGATGAAAATTCAAGAAAAGATACNNCTNTACCACATATGTTANTTGACCAAATGAGTTGGGATNNAATTNTNTCAAANATGGGAATTAAAAAAAATGATNAAATAGTNATNTATGATAATTCAGATGTNATAAGCTCATGTCGTGGNTGGTTTAATTTTATCTATTANGGACATGATCCAAAATTAATAAATGTTTTAAATGGTGGTTTNANAAAATGGCTTAAAGAANAAAGAGAAAGTAACTGATGAAATTTCAAATATAGATAAATCAGATTATAAAAGTAGCGAGAGAAAAGATCTTGTTAAGAGTAAACAAGCTATCGATCAAAATATAGACGAAAAAANATTCANATTNATTGATGCTCGAAGTAGNGAAAGATTTGAAGGTAAAATCCCTGANCCNAGAAAAGGTCTTAGAAGCGGATGTATAAAAAACTCTTTTTGTATACCATTTAATGACTGNCTNAATNNNGATAAAACTTTTAAAAATAATAGATNAACTTAAAAAAATTTTTAANACAAGNNTNGAAAATTTAGANCAAAAAAANATTGTTTTTTCATGTGGTTCNGGTGTTACAGCGTGTGTTTTGGCACTAGCTTATTCTTTAATTAATGATAAATATCTTCCTTGTATATATGATGGCTCTTGGGCCGAATACGGATTAATTTAAATTTNATATGAAAAGATCTACGAAAACAATTTCAATAATATTTGTNTTTTTTTTAATAATTACAATTGTAATTGTTGGAAGATCNATGATTGGCAATCATTTTAAAAAAAAATTCAGTAAGAGACCACCNCCAGGAATAATTGTAACTGAGGTTATCGAAAAAGAATTCTCTGAACAAATAGAAACTTACGGTACAGCAATTTCTAAAAAATCAAAAACTTTTAAGATTAAAAAAGATGATCTTTTTGAGGATNTAAAACTTAANAATTTTGTTAAAAAAGGAGATGTTTTAATTAAATTAAANAGTGGGGATATATTNGCTCCATTTAGTGGGGTTCTTGGCTACACNGGTTTAACTGAGGACATTCTTGTTTCAAATAANATATTTATCATTACNCTTGATGATAACTCAATAATTTACTCAGATATTAAAATTCCAGAAAGCTACTCTACATTTATAGAAAAAGGTCTTCCAGTCGAAGTTACCTTATCTAGTTTTAAAGATAAAACTTTTTCAGGTGAAATAGATTTTGTTTCAAGCAGAATAAATGCGGACACCAGAAGTTTNTTATCAAGAATAAAAGTGAAAAANGAAAATTTAGAATTAATTTCAGGTTCACTTTTAGAGGTAAGAGTAAAATTTGATTTGAGAAATTCTTTAAGTGTACCTGATACAAGTGTGATGATAGAGGGCGATAAATCATATGTTTACAAAATTAGTGCAGAAAATATTGCAAATAAAACTGAGGTAAAAACTGGCCTTAGAGGCGATAGTAACATTGAAATAATTTCAGGCTTAGCTGCGGGTGATATAATTGTAGCTGAGGGTCTAAAAAAGGTAAGGCCTCGTGGAAAAATAAAACCTATTAATAAATAATGTTTATTACTGAATTAAGTATTAAAAGACCGACGGTATCTTGGGTTATGTCACTGATACTGATCATATTTGGTTTATTTGTNTTTTGGAAATTGCCCGTTAGAGAATTGCCNAATGGAATTCAACCNCCTGTTGTTCAAGTTCAAGTAGACTACAAGTCNGCATCAGCTTCAATAGTAGATCANGANGTCACACAAGTTGTTGAAGATGTTATTGGTGGGGCAGAGGGTATAAAAAATATAGACTCNAAATCTGAAAATGGAAGAAGTACAATTAATGTCGAGTTTGATACGAGTATTGATCTAGATAATGCTGCCAATGATATAAGAGAAAGAGTTGCAAGAGTTGTNGATAACTTGCCAACNGAATCAGATCCACCGCAAATACTTAAACGAGCTGCAGGGTTTACAACAACAATGTGGCTGTCATTATCCTCATCTTCATGGAGTGACCTTGAGTTAGGAGATTACGCGGAGAGATATCTTGTAGACCAATTTTCAAGTGTTAAAAATGTTGGAAGAATAAGGGTTGGTGGATTAAGAGAATTAAGCATTAGAGTTTGGATTGATCCTATTAAACTTGCAGCTAATGATTTAACCATTAAAGAAGTTGAATTTGCAATTCGTGGAGAAAATGTAAGTTTGCCTGCAGGAACTTTAGAAGCAGATAATATCGACTTAACACTAAATCTAGATAAATCATACAACGATATTGAAACTATAAAGCAAATACCCATCAAAAAAACTAGTAATCGTGTAATTCAGTTATCAGACGTAGCAAACGTTGAATTCGGTCCAGTATCAGAGAAAACTCTTTTTAAAGCTCAAACTAAAGATCAAATAAATTTGAAAACCGTAGGAATAGGTATCTATGCAAGAAGTGGTGCTTCAACGGTAGAACTTTCAAATGATATCAAAAAAAAAATTGTTGAAGTAAAAAAATCTTTACCAGAAGAATTGGATTTAAGGGTTTCGTTCAATAGAGCTAACTATGTTGAGGCTGCAATTGAAGAAGTATATAAAACTTTGGTCATTGCGTTTATCTTAGTTGTATTGATAATTTATTTATTTTTAGGGAATTTAAAGGCAGTCATCGTACCTGCTATTGCACTACCCGTGAGTTTAATTGCATCCTTTCTAGGCTTATACATATTTGGTCTTTCTATTAATATTTTTGTCCTTTTAAGTTTTATTTTAGCGATTGGTATAATCACAGACGACTCAGTAATTATGACAGATGCAATATACAGACGAATAGAGAATGGTGAGACCCCACTCGTTGCAGCTTATAAAGGCTCTAAACAAATTTCTTTTGCTATCGTTGCTACNACATTAATTTTAGTAGCAGTTTTCTTGCCGTTAATATTTATTGAGGGAATTTCTGGAACATTATTTAAAGAAACAGCGATTGCATTATCTTTTTCAATTGTAGTTTCTTCTTTTGTTGCATTAACTTTGTCACCAATGCTTGCAAGTAAATTTTTATACAAAAAAAAATCAAAAAAAATTTTTATTCAAAAATTTGAAAAAATTTTTTCCAACTTCGCAAAATTTTATGAGGAAACTTTAGTNAANGTTATTAATAAAACTAAAANTGTAAGTTTTTTTATTGTTTTTATAATAATNGCTTCAGTGCTTTTATTTAGTTTCTCAAAAAAAGAACTTTTGCCTATGGAGGATCGNGGAGCATATCTAATAATTGGCTCAACTGATGAAGGAAGTTCTTTTGAATATACTCAAGAACAAGCCCAAAAAGTAGAGGCAAGACTTATTCCTTTGCTACAAGCTGAGGATAGTCCATATTCAAGATTTATAATGCGTGTTCCAGGATTTGGAAATTCAGCTAATTCATATAATAGTTTTATAATAATCGCTCTCCTTGATGATTGGAAAAATCGTAAAAAAGGTCAACAAGTTGTTCTTAGAGAAGCGATTGGGAAAATAGTAACTTTACCCCAAGCCCTAGCTTTTCCTATATCTCCTCAATCTATAAGAGTATCAAATTACAACAAACCAGTTCAAATGGTCATTTATGGAAATACTTATGAGGAACTTGAGGCGATACAAAAAAAAGTTATACGAACACTCAGATCTAATAAAAATCTCTCAAGAATTGAGTCTGATTACAATCGAAACAAACCAGAGGTAAAATTAATAATAAATAAAAATAAAGCCAAAGATCTAGGTGTCTCAACTAAATCAATTGGTGAAACACTTGAAACACTTTATGGGGGTAAAAAAATAACGACNTTTAATAAANTAGGCAAAGAATATCCAATAATTGTTCAACAATATTTATCNGATCGACGAAATAAAGANGGTGTTTCNAAAATATTTGTTCGCTCTGAAACAAATGGAAAATTAATATCTTTAGCAAATCTTGTTAGTTTTAAGGAAGAAGGTTCAGCAAAAGAACTTGCTAGATATAATAGACAACGGGCTGTAACAATTTCTGCAAATATTAGTGAGGGGTATACATTAACAGAAGCGATTAAATACTTNGAAAATGTGATGGTTGATTTAGCACCAGAAAACCAAATTACTTGGAAAGGAAAATCAGAGGAAATTAAAGAAACAAGTAATGAATTATTTATAATTTTTGCTTTAGCTTTACTAACTGCTTATTTGGTTATGGCTGCAACATTCAACTCATTTGTTCATCCATTTGTTATAATCTTAACTGTGCCTTTGGCTATTTTTGGAGGATTAGTGTTTATTTTATTTTTAAATAGCTCAGTAAATATTTTTTCTCAAATTGCATTAATTATACTAATAGGTATCTCAACTAAGAATAGTATTTTAATTGTAGATTACGCAAACCAAATTAGATCTAGTGGAAAAACTATTGAATTAGCTGTTAAAGAAGCGTGTGCTGTTCGGTTTAGACCAATTATAATGACATCACTGAGTACGATGATTGCAATGATGCCTTTAGTGATTGGAAATTTTGGCCCTGGTGCAGGAGAGGGTTCAAGATTAGCAGTTGGTTCTACAATATTAGGAGGAATGATTATTTCAACTTTCTTTACTTTATATGTCACTCCTTCAATGTATCTCGCATTAGCAAAAAATACTAAAAGGATTGATATAGTTGACTTAGAACTAAAAAAAGAATTGTCTAAAAAATAATATATTTTTTTCTATTTAATTTACTTTTACATTTCAATAATTGATTTTTGTATTTATTAGATTGTCTCTCAACTTTTTTNGCTAGTCCAATTACTTTTTTATTTTTTTTATAATTTTTATAATTTCCCCATCCTTCGTGATATGCAAGATACTGTTTGAAAGCATCTTTCTTTGATATCTTTAAAATGTTTTCTGATTTATTTGTATACCATCCAATGAAGTCAACACTGTCTTTAAATCTTGCTCTTGTTGCTAATTTATTACCAGTTTCTTTTTTATATTGCTCCCAAGTTCCTTTAATTGCTTGCGAATAACCAAAAGAACTAGAAGGTCGTTTATAAGGTATCACTTTAAAAATTTTTTGTCTTGCCGGTTTAGCAAGCCAATCAAAATCAGACTCCATTTTTATTATTGCTAATTGAATATAGATTGGTGTGCCCCACTTTTGCTCAACTTTTTTTGTATGTTTATACCATAGATATCTTTCACTAAAAATTGAACAACTGTTAGAAGTGTTTGATGGAATTGATGAGCAGCNGATTGTAAAAAAATAAATAAAAATTAATAATTTATTTTTTAAATCTACCATATTTATTTATAAAATTATTAANAAGAATTACAACAATAACACCNAATAAATTTCCAAATAAATCAGACCATTGAAAAGTTCTTTCAGGTATAAATAGGTGAAAAATTTCAAGCGTGATAGAAANAAAAATTAAATATAATAGTAATAAGATAATTTTCTTGNAATTAGCAAAAGTTAAAAAACCAATANTTGAAATTAATACAAATACATAAAAATGNTTTGATGATATAACAAAATCTGGTGTTATTTGAGGTTGTATACTTTTATTGTCATAAATTATCCAGCCTAGTAGACTTCCAGGATATAGATATAAAATAATTAAAAGGATATTAATTATATAAAATATTACTTTATATGTAGAAAAAAATTTTGACATTTAGTTAAATGATTTTTTTATAAATAATTTTTAGATATGACAAGATGAGTTTTTTGATATTAGTAAGACATGGTCAGAGTATTTGGAATCTTGAAAAAAGATTCACCGGTTGGGTTGATGTAGATCTTACAGATCAAGGTAAAATAGAAGCTGAGAAAGCTGGTTTACTTATCAAAAATCAAAATNTAAATATAGATTTTTATTATTCNTCGTTTCAAGTGAGGGCAAACCATACTCTTAAAATAATACAAAAAGTATTAAAATCAAAAAAGGATTTTGAAAGAGCATGGCAGCTAAACGAAAGACACTATGGTGAGCTTACAGGGTTGAATAAAATTGAGACTGCAAAAAAAATTGGTGAAGATAAAGTTTTTGAATTTCGAAGATCTTGGGATATCAAACCTGGAAAACTAAGTAGAGAAAGCTCTTATCATCCCCTAAATATTGAAACATATGAGAAAATCCCTAAAGAGCTCATTCCTGACACAGAATCTTTAAAAGATACATACAACAGAGTTTTGGAGTATTTCAAAAATGAAATACAGCCTAAACTAATAAATAAAAATATATTAATTACAGCACACGGAAACTCCATAAGAGCTTTATGTAAATATCTGTTCAATTTAGATAACAATCAAATCACAAGTTTAGAAATTCCAACAGGAAATCCCTTAATAATCAATTTCGGTGAAAATTTGAAAATAAATGAATGTAAATATCTAGATAAAGAGAGATCTAAGAACCTTTTAGTTTTTTAAAAATTTCTAAGTTCGTTAAATGGTGAAATTTATTGGTGCTCTCAAATCCATTTAACTGTTGTTTCATTAATAATTTATTCCAAATTTTAGCAATTGAGAAGTTTTCTACTTCATATTCATTAAATAANTTTTTATTCAAAATTTGACAACCAGTATATATAAAGTTTTTTTCAAAACTTTGTTTAATTATATTATCTTCTAAATCAAAATCGCCCTTTAGGTTATTATCAAAACTTAGTTTTTTATTAACTAATAAAAGAATATTATTTAATTTATTTTGAAAATAATATTTTTGCATATCATTAATTTCACTCACATNATTTTCATTCCAAATAGTATCAGGATTAAAAACAAAAAAATCTTCACAATCTGAGTGGTTGATCAAATTTAANATTCCTCCACCAGTNTCTAAAATTTCTTTACCGTCCTCTATAATTTTTATTTTTACTGAAAAATTTTTATNTTTNAAAAAGTCAATAATTTGCTCACTTAAATAAAAAGTATTTAAAAAAATATTTTCGACTTTCAGTTTTATTACAGTATTAATACAATCCTCTAAAATTGTTTGATTTTTAATTTGAAGTAATGGTTTGGGTTTTTTAAGTGTTAAAGGATTTAGTCTTTTGCCAAATCCAGCGCAGAGAATAAAAGCATTATTAATTTTCATAAATTTTTTTTAAAATTATCATTTAGTAATTTTTTTAAATCTAAGAAAATTTCATTTTCATTGATTCTTAAAGAAATCAATTCCCACGCATATGGTATTAATTTTAAATAATCCTTTTTTTTATCTCGGATTGCCAGACGTGTAAATATTCCAATTATTTTCAGGTTTCTTAAAATAGATAAAATTTCAAAATCATTTTTTATTTTTTTTTTATCAATTTTTTTTTGAGTACCTATATAAAAATTAAAAATCTTTTTTTTTAAAACTTTTGAGGTTTTTAATCTTACATCATCGACTAATGAAGCTAAATCATAAGCTCTATTTCCTATCAAGGCATCTTGACTATCAATTACACCTATTCTGTTATTAACAAGCATTAAATTTGATACATGAAAATCCCTATGTACAAATACATTCTTTTTCATCTTAAGACATAAAGATAAAGTTTTAATTATTTTTTTAAACTTTTTATTAAAGTCTTGTCTCTTATTTTTTGACAAATTTTTTTTCACATACCACTCACAAAATAAATTAGCNTCCTGAATTAATATTTCATTTTTATAATCNGGTATTCGATAATATTTATTTCTAAAATTTCTTATTTTTTTATCTTTTATTGACTGTATTTGATTAAGCAATTTTATTATATCTTTAAAATATAATAATTTTTTATTTTTACTTTTCTTTAAAATTTGAAAAATTGTNTTATTTCCAAAATCCTCAACTTCAATATAATTATTCTTATAATTNTCTTGATATAATTTTGGAGCTAGAACTTTGTTTTTATTTAAAATCNTGCTAATTGCATCATAAACAANAAGATTTTTAAATTTGTCCTTTTTTGCTTGAATNACAATAGAATTACCATAATTGGATTTTTTTCTAAAAAACTTTCTATGTGACGCGTCTCCTTTTAATTTTTTAAGATTTTGCATTTATCTATAATTACAAATTTAAACCCTTAATTTTTAATATTCGTTTCTTGTAATCATTTCCATATTCAAAATTTAATTCTATCAAATTTTTTGGTTTTGGTTTTATTTTTTGTGGCCATTCAATTAATGTAATAGCATTAGTAATATCATCAAATAATCCTAGATTGTGAATTTCATCTAAACTATTTATTCTAAATAAATCATAATGATTAATTTTGATTTGTTTAATTTGATACTCATTTAATAAATTGAATGTAGGACTTGTTACTTCAGTTATTTTAAGTCCATTTTGTTTTTGAAAATTGTTGATTAGATATCTTATAAAAGTGGTTTTTCCGACACCCATCTCACCCACAAAAAAAACTACATGTCCTAATTTCAATTTCTTTGAAATCTTCTCAGCTAATTCCTCTGTTTTTTTTTCTGAAGATAAATTGATAAAATCACTTTTAGTAGCGATAGGCATTAGGTTTGAAAGGTCCCTCTACCCCTACACTGATATAATCTGCTTGATCTTTAGAAAGTTTAGTTAATTTAGCACCAACTTTTTTAAGATGAAGTGTAGCTACTTTCTCATCTAAATGTTTTGGTAAAACATAAACTTTGTTTTCATAATTTTTATGATTATTCCATAGTTCTATTTGAGCAATAACTTGATTTGTGAAAGAAGCGCTCATTACAAAACTTGGATGCCCTGTAGCACAACCCAAATTTACTAATCTACCCTCTGCCAATAAAATTATTCTTTTTTTGCTAGGTAGTTCAATTTCATGTACTTGGGGTTTTACTTCAGTCCATTTGTAATTTTTCAAAGCTTCAACCTGGATTTCATTATCGAAATGTCCGATATTACATAAGATTGCTCTATCCTTCATATCTCTCATATGGTCAGCTGTAACAATATCTTTATTACCAGTTGCAGTTACAACTATATCTGCTTTACTAATTGCTTCATCCATTAAAACAACTTCGTAACCTTCCATTGCAGCTTGCAATGCGCATATTGGATCTGCTTCGGTAACCAACACACGAGCCCCACTCTGCCTTAATGATGCAGCACTTCCTTTTCCAACATCACCAAAGCCTGCAACNATTGCAATTTTTCCTGACATCATTACATCAGTGGCTCTTCTNATTCCATCAACTAAACTTTCTCTACACCCATATAAGTTATCAAATTTTGATTTGGTAACAGAATCATTCACATTTATTGCTGGAACCAACAAAGAATTTTCTTTTTCCATTTTATTCAAAGCTTTTATCCCTGTAGTTGTCTCTTCCGAAACTCCTTTAACATCTTTTAATAAATCTTTATATTCATTGTGCATCATTGCTGTTAAATCCCCACCATCATCTAAAAGCATATTAGGTTTCCAACTTTTCTTACCTTCAATGGTTTGTTTTATGCACCAAACATATTCCTCCTCTGTTTCTCCCTTCCACGCATAAACTGGAATACCAGCTTTTGCTATCGCTGCTGCTGCATGGTCTTGAGTAGAAAAAATGTTACAAGATGACCATCTTACTTCTGCACCTAAATCTACTAAGGTTTCAATTAATACTGCTGTTTGTATTGTCATATGCAAACAACCTATAATTTTTGCACCCTTTAAAGGAGATTTTCCAGCGTACTCCTCCCTTAAAGCCATAAGTCCTGGCATTTCACTTTCAGCAATTGAAATTTCTTTTCGACCAAATTCTGCTTGTGATAAATCTCTTACTTTATAATCTTCCATCGTGGCTCTTCTAACAATTAAAAATTAATTAATCAATAAAACTCTTTAAACTTTTGGAAATTCTATTTCCATACTNGCTCCTTTTTTATCTTNTCTATTAGTTGCTTTGATTGTGGCATTATGTAAATCAACTAAATTTTTTACTATATTTAACCCTAGACCAGAATGCTGNCCAAATTTATCTGGTCTGTTACTGTAGAATCTTTTAAATATTTTATTCGTGTCTTTTTCTTTAAAACCCTGTCCCTCATCTAATATCTTTATGTATACTTTATTATCCTCTGATTTNGAAACTTGCACAATTACATCTTTATTATCATCACTAAAAGAAATCGCATTATCTAAAAGGTTTGCAATGATTTGTTCAATTCTGTTTTCGATTCCATAAATTAAATATTTATTTTTACCATCATTTTTATAAGAAATATTAATTCCTCTTTTTACTTTATAAATATTATTAAAATCATCTACTACTGACTTAATTATTGGCTCAATATCTATTTTTTTTATTTTTTCTTTACTTAATGCAACTTCATCTTTTAACATTTGTGAGTAATCAGTAATCAATCTTTCAATTCTTTGTACATCGTGGCTTAAAATATTAATNAATTTAAGTCTCTGTTCAGTNTCTTGTGCATCATGTAAAATTTCTGATGCGCTTTTTAATGATGCCAATGGATTACGAATTTCGTGTACAAGATCAGTTGAAAAATTTTCTGCATGTGAAATTCTTTTTTGTAATTCTAAAGTCATATCATCCAAAGAATTAGAGAGTAAACCAAGTTCATCATTTCTTAATTTTAATGTATCTATATTTGTTTTTTTTGTGTCTTTATTTTTTATGATTTTGGTATAACTGACTAAATTTTTAATTGGTTTTAAAAAATATCTATTTAAAACAAACGAAAAAATCAATATTACGATACCAACTGCAATTGCAGTCCTAATTACAAAAGTTTTTCTTTCATCTATGGCAGCTTTTATATCATTGGCATTTTCTGTTATTGCTAAATATCCTATATTTTCTCCATCCTTCATCACGTTTTTGATGGTAGTCAATTTAAATTTATTAAATTCTTCCTCGGTAAATGTAAAAGGGATTCCAAAATTTTTAGACGTTGCGTAATTTAAAAGAACATCATTTAAAGACACATTATTTTCATTTCCAATATCTATATTTTTTTCTTCAGTGATTTTTTTTGTTGTTGTTGAGTCCAACACCTCTAACTCAATAGTATCCAACCTTTGTGAAAATGATCTTGGATCTAAGTCTAATGTATCAGTGTCTCCTATTAGATTAAGTTTATTATCAAAAAATATTACTCTATCCAAGTTCTGAAAAAGAAATCTTGTTGAAAACAAAAATTTTCTAATATCTTTTTCAACAAATTTTACATTTAATCTTGTTAGATTATCAATTGTATTATTGATAACCTCAATATGATTTGAGGATTTTTTTTTAATTAAATTTGGTTGGACATTTTTCAAATAAACGAATGTGAACAGGCCTATTATTGTGAAAAAAATAGAATTTATGAATAAAAATTTTTTTAAAATTGATAAGTTCTTAAGAAAATTGCTGAGCATTAACTAACATTCCATCTATATCCGCTTCCATATCTAGTTTCTATAGCTGAAAATTCAGGATCAACTTTTTTGAATTTTTTTCTGATTCTTTTAACGTGACTATCAATTGTTCTATCCTCAATATCTGTATCTTCTCTATAAGCTATGTCCATTAATTGAGCTCTCTCTTTTATAATTCCTGGTCTTTTGGCTAGCTCTTTTACAAGTAAAAATTCTGTGGTAGTCAATTTATCAGGCAATTGTTTCCCATTCCATTCGCACTCTAATTGGGACGGATCAAGTTTTAATTTTCCATGCGATATAATACTTTTATTTTCCTCAAGAGTTTCTTTGGAATCTTTTTTTCTAAGTTGAACTCTAATTCTTTCAATTAAAACTTTAATTGAAAAACCACCTGATTTTTTTACGAAATCATCAGCACCTAATTTTAGTCCTAGTAATTCGTCAATTTCATCATCTTTAGAAGTCAAAAAAATAACTGGTAATGAGGTTTTTTTTCTCAATTTCTTGAGCAATTCCTCACCGTCCATTTTTGGCATTTTTATATCAACAATAGCTAGATCTGGCGGTGTCCTGGTTAATCCAATTAATGCACTCTCTCCATCAATGTAAGTCTGAACTTTAAACCCTTCTTTTTCAAGAGCAATACTTAAGCTGGTTAGAATATTTCTGTCATCATCTACTAAGGCAATTGTTTGTTTTTGCATACTTAATTATAAAAATACTAAATTGTTCTAATTTGGGCAAATAAATTAATGTAATGTACCCCAATTTTCTCCGGTGTTTAAATCTACTGTAAGAGGTATTGAGAAAGAATGTTGATCACTCTCAGCAACGCTAGACATTTCTTCAATTATCACTTTGGATATTTTTTTTACTTCATTTTTGGGACATTCAAAAATTAGTTCGTCATGGATTTGAAGTAACATCTTTGTTTTGTTGAGTTTTTGCTCATTTAATTTTTTATCAATTCTTATCATTGCTAATCTCATTATTTCAGCAGCAGACCCTTGTATTGGAGCATTAATTGCTGCACGTTCTTGAAAGTTTCTCACGTTATAATTTTTATCATTTATATTTATAAAGTGAGATCTTCTTCCAAAAATATTACTCACATAACCGCTTTTTCTACAAAATTTAATTGTTCGATCCATATAAACTTTTATCTCAGGGAACTTTGAGAAATATGAATTTAGAAACTCTTCCGCTTCAAAATTAGAGACATTTATTTGCTTCGCTAATCCATACTGCGAAATTCCATAAATTATTCCAAAGTTTATGGCTTTAGCCTTTCTTCTTTGATCTTGATTCACCTTATTAATATCAATATTAAAAATTTGGCTAGCAGTTANAGAGTGTATATCCTCATTATTTTGAAAAGCTTTTTTTAATTCTTTAACATCNGCCAAATCAGCTAAAATTCTCATTTCAATTTGATTATAGTCTGCNGAAATNAAAATATTATCCTTGTCAGCAACAAAAGCTTTACGAATATCTCTGCCATCTTCTGATTTAATTGGAATATTTTGCAAGTTAGGATCACTTGAAGCTAATCGTCCTGTAGTCGTTGCTGCTAATAAAAAAGAAGTATGAACTTTTTTTGTATCAGGATTAATATGTTCGGGTAATGAGTCTGAATAGGTATTTTTAAGTTTTGAAACTTGCCGCCAGTCCAGGACTAATTGTGGAAATTTATGACCTTTAAAAGCGAGATCTTCTAATACTGAGGCACTTGTTGCAAAACTTCCCTTTTTAGTTTTTTTTAAGTCTGCAATCTTAAGATCATTNTATAAAATTTCACCCAGTTGTTTTGGAGAAGCAATATTAAACTCTTTCTTNGAGAGTTTAAAAACTTCTTTCTGAATTTTTTCAATCTTTTTTTCAAATTTGGTAGATAATGTTTTGAGAAACTTTTTATCAACTTTAATACCCTGTATTTCCATATCAGCTAAAATTCTAAGTAATGGCTTTTCAAAAATTTCATAAATATTAATCATTTTTTCTTCTTTCAAACTTTTATAGAATTTTTTATATAGTCTATAAGTTATGTCAGCGTCCTCAGCGGCATAATCTTTTGCTTTTTCTAAATCGACTTCACTAAAATTTATCTGTTTCTTTCCAGAACCAACTAATTCTTTGAATTTTATTGTTTTATGATTCAGATGAATTTCAGATAACGTATCCATATTGTGTCTATTTTTTCCAGCATCTAGCACATAAGACATGAGCATGGTATCCTCCATAGCTGATAGTGTTATCCCGTGATTAAAAAATACAATAAAATCAAATTTAATGTTCTGACCTATTTTTTTGATACTTGGATCTTCAAGTAAAGGTTTTAATTTTTTAAGCACTATGTCTTTATCAATGCATTTTTTTGAATTATGTCCTATTGGTATGTAACAAGCTTTTCCAATCTTAGAGCTCAAAGATACTCCAACTAAATCTGCTTGATGAGGATCTAAAGAATTTGTTTCTGTATCAACTGCAACTTCTCCTATTTCCTCAGCTTCCTTAATCCATGCATCAATTTTACTGTGTTCTGTTATTAAAAAATAATTTTTCTTATCAATTTCAACTTTTTTTTCCTTTATCTGAACATCCTTTTTTTCACCATTAAAATCTGGTTCCCCATAAGCAGAAATGGCAGAGCTAAGTAACCTATTAAACTCCATTTCTCTTAGAAATTTATAAAGTTTATCTTTATCAATTCTTTTTAATTCAAAATCATTGAGTTTCATTTCAATTGGAGCATCGTGCTTTAATGTTACTAATTTTTTACTTATTAAAGCTTTATCTTTGTTGTTTAGTAAAGTCTCTCTTCTCTTATTTTGTTTGATTTCATCTGCNGATTTTAAAAGTGTCTCTAAATCNCCATACTTATTAATTAATTCTGCTGCAGTTTTTACACCAATTCCAGGAACACCAGGAACATTATCACTGCTATCCCCAGCTAGAGCCTGAACATCTATAACTTTATCTGGATCTACTCCAAATTTGTTTTTTACATCCTCATTAGAGATGAACTTATTTTTCATTGGATCAAAAATACGAACATCTTTTCTATANAATTGCATNAAATCTTTATCTGATGAAACTATTGTTACCTTTGCTCCTTTTTTTAAAATCTGATCAACATAAGTTGCNATTAAATCATCTGCTTCATAATTAACTAATTCAACAGAGGGTAAATTAAAGGCTAAAACTGATTTTCTTATATATTCAAATTGTGGTGCTAAGTCATCTGGNGCCTCAGATCGATTGGCTTTGTAATCACTATAGATTTCATTTCTAAAAGTCTTTCTAGCTGAGTCAAAAATAACAGCAAAATGAGTTGGTTTCTGAAGATTTTCATTTGATTTTGAGTCTTCAAGAAGTTTAAANAACATNCTNCAAAAACCACTTACTGCTCCAGTCGGTAATCCATCACTTTTTCGAGTTAATGGTGGTAAGGCATAATAAGCTCTAAATATATAACCTGATCCATCAATTAGATAAAAATGATCTGTTTTTTGAATCTTATTCATTAAAATTTAATATAGATTAAAGATAAAAATAAGAGTATTATTTTTTATGGAACTTATAAAGCAAAATACTCAAAACCAGCTTGTAAAATCATTATTGNTTATCTTTATAGGTTCAATAATTCTTACAATTTCCGCCAAAATCAAGATACCTTTTTATCCAGTTCCAATGACTATGCAAACATTCATAGTTTTATTTTTAGGTATTAGCTTCGGATATAAAATAGCTCTAGCCACTGTAAGTTTATACTTATTAGAAGGTATATTGGGTTTACCAGTATTTTCTAATTCTCCTGAAAGAGGAATTGGTTTGGCTTATTTTACAGGTCCAACAATGGGGTATTTAATTGGATTTCTATCAGCGTGTTTTTTAGCCTCATTCATAAAAAATGATGATAATTATTTTTTTATTTTTTTTAAATTAATATTTTCAGTTTCAACAATTTATATCCTGGGTATTCTGTGGCTAGGTACATTAATTGGTTGGGANAAACCTATTTTAAAATTAGGTGTATTGCCTTTTTTAGTTGCTGAGATTTTCAAAATTTGTCTACTTACTTTAATAGCAAAAAAAATTATTAAATTTAGAAAATTTATTTAGGCGATCTTTTAGATAATATTCTTTGAAGAGTTCTTCTGTGCATTTTAAGCCTTCTTGCTGTCTCAGATACGTTTCTATTACATAATTCAAATACTCTATGAATATGTTCCCATTTAACCCGATCTGCTGACATTGGATTTTCAGGTGGTGCAGCTTTTTTTGATGGATCNGCTAATAACGCTTTTTCTACATCGTCCGCATCTGCTGGTTTAGCTAAATAGTCAATAGCACCCTCTTTGATTGCAGCTACAGCAGTTGGAATATTTCCGTATCCAGTTANCATTATGATTCGACTTAGTGAATTTGATGATTGAATTTCTTTTACAACCTCTAATCCATTTCCATCATTTAACCTAAGGTCAACTACTGCAAAACCTGGTTTTTTCACTTTAACCATATCTTTACCTTTTTGCACACTCTCAGCTTGTAAGACCTCAAACCCCTTNTTTTCCATTGCTCTCGCTAATCTCTCCCTAAAAGGATTGTCATCATCCACTATTAATAAGGATTTATTGTCAAAATCAGCCAGATTTTGTAATGGAGCTTGGTTTTTCATAGAGCCTATATGGTCATTTTTTTCCACAATTCAATAGGCCATTATTTGCTTTACATTGAATAACTATTNAATTAATTGCTCGATTATTAAAGTTTTTTTAAATAAAAGACTTTTTTTTTGTTAAATTTTTTTTGGGGGGCATTTAAAATGCAAAAATTTAAGTCAGTTGAGGAATTAGTTAATCAACTGAAACCGGAAAAACCTGTCTATTGTATAAGAAAGAATTCTATTCTTTCTGCTTCAAAATTCTTTCAAAATAAGTTCCCAGGTAAGATACTATATGCTGTAAAAACTAATCCCCATCCTGAAGTTATCAAAACTTTGATAAAAAGTGGAATTAATCAATTTGATGTTGCATCTATCGAAGAAATCAAAGCAGTNAGGAAATTTGATAATACTGCAAAATGTTCTTTTATGCATACNGTTAAAAGTAGAGANAGTATNAAAGAAGCNTATTNNAATTTTGGAATAAAAACTTTCGCTTTAGATACTAAAGATGAATTAATAAAAATTATCGAAACAACAGACAATGCTAAAGATTTAGAATTATTTATTAGAGTTGCTGTTTCCAATGAGCATGCTGAAATAGATTTATCAAAAAAATTTGGTGCTTTGAATTCTGAAGCTTCAGGACTGTTAAGACTTGCAAAACTTCATTCAAAAAAAATTGGCTTGAGTTTTCATGTTGGTTCCCAATGTATGCATCCAATTTCATACTCTAAAGGAATTAATGAAGTGGGAAATATAATTAAAAAAACTAAAATAATTCCAGATTATATTAATATCGGTGGAGGCTTCCCGACAATTTATCCTGATCTTGTGCCTCTATCTTTGGAAAGCTATATGGAGGAAATTAAAAAAAGTTTAGAAAATTTAAATCTAAAGAATATGCCTCAAATAATTTGTGAACCTGGGAGAGCTTTGGTTGCAGAAAGTGGATCAACAATCGTNAGAGTTAATTTAAGAAAAAAACAAAAACTTTATATTAATGATGGTACTTACGGTACACTTTTTGATGCTGGAACACCTAATATAGTTTTTCCATCAAAATTAATTAAAGAAAATTCAAGTAAGATTATTTCCAAGAAAATGACTGCATTTGATTTTTATGGACCAACATGTGACAGTATGGATTATATGAAAGGTCCCTTCCTACTTCCTAATAATATAAAAGAAAATGATTACATTGAACTTGGTCAATTAGGATCATATGGTTTAACTTTTAGAACTCAATTTAATGGTTATTACTCTAATGAGATTTATGAAGTTGAGGATAAACCAATAATGTCTATGTATGATAAGAATTCAGACAAAGCTACTCTAGTTGCTTAATGTCAGAAAATAAAAATCTTGGTCACAACAGTAAAAAAGATTTCTTAAAAAAACCTGTAGAGCATATTGATATTACATCTTTCGATTCTAGAAAAATTATCTCTTCCATGGAAAAAATGTCTTTTGTTTCAAGAGAAACAGCAAACGCAGCCAATATTTATAATGAAATGTTGAAAGACAAAGAATGTACAATTTTTTTAACATTAGCAGGTTCAACATCTGCTGCCGGTTGTATGAATATTTATAAAGATTTAGTTAAATATAATATGGTAGATGCAATAGTGGCGACTGGCGCTTCAATAATTGACATGGATTTTTTTGAAGCTCTTGGTTTTAAACACTATCAAGGGTCTCAATTCCAAGATGATACTGAATTAAGAAAAAATTATATCGATAGAATTTACGACACATACATAGACGAAGATGAGTTGCAGATTTGTGATAAAAAAATATGTGAAATCGCGGATACCTTGGAACCTAGAAGCTATACATCAAGAGAATTTATTAAAGAAATGGGTAAATATTTAAAAAAAAATTCTACTAAAAAAGACTCTTTGATTGAAACAGCATACGATAATGATGTTCCAATTTTTTGCCCAGCTTTCACCGACTCCAGTGCTGGATTTGGTTTAGTTATACATCAAGAAAAAAATCCAAAAAAGCATATGACAATCGACTCTATAAGAGAATTTAGAGAATTGACTGAAATTAAAATACGCTCAAAGGGATCAGGTTTATTTATGATTGGTGGTGGTGTTCCAAAAAATTTTATTCAAGACACCGTAATTTGTGCTGAATTATTAGGCAAGGAAGTTGACATGCATAAATATGCGGTGCAAATCACAGTTGCCGACTCTAGAGACGGTGCATGCAGTAGTTCAACATTAAAGGAAGCAAGTTCATGGGGTAAAGTTGATGTCACAAAAGAACAAATGGTATTTGCTGAAGCCACTAGTGTACTACCCCTAATAGCTAGCGACGCTTATCACAGAGGTGAGTGGAAAAATAGGGATAAGAAAAAATTCACAAAAATTTTTGAGTAAAAATTGAAATATTTATCAAATAAAAATGGATTTTTAGGAGTCGACAATAAATTTAATTTCAAAGAAAAGGTTGTTGTGGTTCCATTTGGACTTGAGAAAACTGTTAGTTATGGTGGTGGCACCAGAAANGGACCTAAAGAAATTATAAAGGCTTCTCATCAAGTNGAATTATATGATGAAGAGCTAAATTGTGAACCTTATAAAAAAATTGGGATTAAAACATTAAAGCCCTTTAANATTCATAGAAATATCAAAAAGGCTCTCNAGAAAATGTCAAATATAAATAAAGAAATTTTAGATAAAAGACTTTTTCCAATCACGTTTGGAGGAGAACATTCAATTACACCTGGATGTATTTATCCATTTGTCAAAAAATACAAAAAAATTTGTCTCTTACATTTCGATGCNCATGCTGATTTAAGAAATAGTTACAATGGTGAAAAGTTCTCTCATGCATCAGCAATAAGAAGGTGCTTAGACCATAAAAATATATCATTAATATCTTTTGGGATCAGAAATATATCAGAGAGTGAAATTCCATTTTTAAAAAAGAATAAATCAAGAATAAATATTTTTTGGGCAAAAGATAAATCAAAGTGGGATTTAACAAAATTTAAAAAACTTATAAAAAATAAGACAGTTTATTTAACATTTGATGTCGATGGTTTCGACTCAAGTATTATGCCAGCCACTGGGACTCCTGAACCTGGTGGATTATTATGGGATGAGACACTCAATATAATTAAAATTGCTGCAAAAAATTCAAACATTGTTGGTGCTGACATCAATGAATTAGCACCTATTAAAGGTTTTAATTCATATAACTTTCTTGTTGCAAAGCTCGCTTATAAAATATTGTCTTATAAGTTTTTGATTTAAGCTTTAATTGGCTTAAAAGTTTTTAAGAGTAATCTAAATGGTATTAACATGATCAAAGCTACTATTACTTTCACAATCAAATCTCCGAGAGAAAGTGTAACCCATGGCACGCCAGTCCCATAAAATGATATTGAAAAAAACAAAAATGTATCGATTGTTGAGCCAATCATTGAAGATGTTAATGGTGCAACAAACCATTCTTTCTTTCTTAATCTGTCAAATATTTGGACATCTAATAATTGTGCAGTTAAAAATGCAATTCCAGACCCAATAGCTATACGAATAGATATAAGATCTGCAAAATCAGTAGAAAATAAAACTGTAAAACCAATTCCTAGTACAAAGCCAAAATATACAATTTTTCTTGCAACTCTTTTTCCATAAGATCTATTAGCTAAATCTGTAATTAAAAAAGCGATCGGATAAGAGAAAGCTCCGTAGGTTAATATTTCATTTAAACCATAATAATTAATTGGAAATTGAACAAGATAATTTGAGGATAGGACAACAACACCCATCAAAAATGATAGAAGTAAAAATGATTTACTCATTAAGCTGTTTTAGATTGTGCAGTTTTTTTTTGAAATGGAGATTTAATTAATAAACTTTTTTTTAGTTTTTTTAATCTAGGAGATAAATTTTTATTTTTTACAGATTTTAGAAATTCATCAAAACTACCTTTTTTATCTACTGATCTAACCCCTGCATTACTCACTGTTAATTTTAAGCTTCTTTTTAAAAGTTCACTTGTAAATTTTACTTTTTTTAAATTAGGTAAGAATCTTCTTTTTGTCTTATTGTTAGCATGACTAACGTTATGACCTTTCATTGGATTTTTCCCAGTTAATTCGCATTTTTTTGTCATAATTTGTTCGACTATATAAAGTGAGATATTGATGGCGTCAAGTTTATTAGATTATTCTAATCCTTTTTTCCTACTATTTCATTAAAGTTTTTTACACCATCTTTTAATAGTATTTCCTTTAGTTCTTTTTTAATTAGACCAACAATATTTGGACCTCTAAAAACCATGCCTGTATAAAGTTGTAAATAATCAGCTCCTGCTAAAAATTTTTGATAAGCAGATCTGCCAGAGTCCACACCACCTACGCCTATAATTTTAATTCTGCCTTTTAAAACTTTATAAAATTTTCTGATTAACTCTGAGGACTTTAACTCAATAGGTTTCCCGGATAATCCTCCTTTTTGATGGCTTTGAGTATTTTGTAAATTTTCTCTTGTTGTATCAGATGTGTTAGAAATAATAGCAGCTTCTATCTTGTTATCTAAAAGCACTTCAGAAATTTTCATAATTTCTTTATCATTAATATCTGGTGATACTTTTACCGCTATAGGTGTTTTAGAGTTAAGATTTCTCTTCTCTTTTTCTATTAGTTTTAAAAGATCATCTAATTTTTTTTGATCGTGAAAGTTTCTTAAATCTTCGGTGTTTGGTGAGGAAATATTAACAGTGATATAATCAGAGACCCCATTAAACATTTTTAAACACTGTATATAATCATTTGTTCTATCTTCTGAGTCTTTATTAGGTCCAATATTTATTCCAAGTAATCCAGTTGGATTATTTCTTTTAATTCGATCTGCAATATTTTTTGAACCTAGATTATTGAAACCAAGTCTATTTATCAGGGCCTCATCTTCTACTAGTCTAAAAACTCTAGGTTTGGGATTTCCGTATTGTTCTAATGGTGTAACAGTTCCTACTTCGACGAAACCAAACCCTAAATTGAACAATGAATTATATACCTCGGCATTCTTATCAAATCCTGCTGCCATACCAATTGGATTTTCTATTTCTTTATTAAATAATTTAGTCTTAAAAAGAGGATTATTTTTTTCTTCATCTAAAATATTTGGAATAAAATTAAATTTTAGTGACTTTATCGCTAAACTATGAGCCGTCTCGGGATCTAATTTAAAAATTAAAGATCTTAAATTTGAAAACATTATTTAATTTTATTTAATATAAGATCTTTTGTTTCTTTCACACCAAAAAAACTTATAAAAAAACCCATCCTTGGTCCATTTTCGTCTCCAAAAACTACTTCATAAATTAATTTAAACCAATCTCGAAGGTTCTCAGTGTATCCATTTTCTTTACCAGTCGAATATATCATTGTTTGAATATCTTCTGGTTTCATTTTGTCGTCACATTTATCTAAAGTTTTTACCAGAGCTTCTAAAGCTTTTTTTTCTTCACCATTAGGCTTTTTATATTTTTTTTTCAATTTTATTACGTCGTTAAAATATTTTATTGCATAGCCTACTAAATTATCAAAGATAGGATTATCTTTCTCCGAAATGTCTTTTTTATATTTTTTAACAAATTTCCAAAGAAGTTCTTTGCTGTCAGCATTACTTGTTTCGACCAAGTTTAATAACATCGAAAACGACATAATCATATTTTCTTTAGGCACCAAACTATTATGAACATGCCACACAGGATTCATAAGTAGCTGCAACTCATTTTGATTTTTTGCTTTCTCAATCAGATCCAAATAATCATCGACAGTTTTTGAAACTATTTCTTTGTAAAGTTTTTTTGCTCTTTTTGGATTTTGATACATATACAGCGACAAACTTTCAGGAGAAGCATACTCTAGCCATTGATCAATAGTNATGCCGTTTCCCTTTGATTTTGAAATCTTCTCTCCTTTTTCATCCAAAAATAGTTCATATGCAAACCCTGAGGGATTTGTTTTTCCAATCAATTTGATAATTTTTGTTGAAAGTATTGCGCTCTCTATAAGATCNTTTCCATACATTTCAAAATCAACATCTAGTGCATACCATCTCATAGCCCAATCAACTTTCCACTGTAATTTACAATTTCCATCATAAATGCTTGTTTCCAAATCTTTTCCATTATTATCAAAAACAATAATAGATTTTTCTTTATTAATATTTTTTACAGGTATTTCTAGAACATGACCTGTAACCGGACAAATTGGAAGAAATGGACTATACGTTTTTTGTCTCTCTTTTCCTAGTGTAGGAAGTATTATATTCATTATACCATCATAATTCTCTAAAATAACTTGGAGAGAAGAGTTAAAGAAACCTGATTTATAAAGTGATGTTGAACTTTTAAAATTATATTTAAATTTAAAATTGTTTAAAAATTTTTTTAGCATTTCATTATTATGCTCACCAAAACTATTAAATTTTTGAAAGGGATCAGGCACATTAGTAAGCGGTTTGTGCAAATTTTTTTCTAATAATTCTTTTTGTGGAACGTTGTCAGGTACTTTTCTAAGACCATCCATATCATCTGAAAAAGTAATGATTTCAGTTGGTAAATCAGTCAAATGTTTTAGTGCATTTACAATCATTGATGTCCTTGCAACTTCTCCAAAAGTTCCTATATGTGGAAGGCCACTAGGACCATAACCTGTTTGGAGAATTATTTTGCCTTTTTTTTCTATAAAAGATTTTCTTTCTCGAAGCATTTTTTTTGCTTCAACGAAAGGCCATGCACTTGTTTTATCAAAATTCTCTTTTTTAATCATGATTAATTCAAATAAAATCTTAAATTAACGCTTTAACTTATTCTTATAGAGTTGAAATTTATTTACCATAAAATAATGTTCTATCAAAATGTCTAATTATAAAACTGTTTTTTTTACACTTGGAATTCTTCAAATAATTCTTGGAATTTTTATGTTGATCCCAATATTTGTTCAATTTTTTTTTAANGAAATTGACTCCTCTTTTTTTGGTGCCTCAATTATTACAATTATTTTTGGTACGCTATTTTTTTTATCTAATCTTGATCATGATAAGAAGTTAAATTTACAGCAAGCTTTTTTATTGACCGCGTTATCTTGGCTAAGTATCGCAATTTTTGGCTCACTTCCTCTAATATTTTCTGAAGTCAATTTTTCGTTTACCAATGCATTTTTTGAGAGTATGTCAGGCATTACAACAACTGGTTCAACAATCATTCCAAACTTAGAGGAGATGCCCAAAGCAATTTTGCTTTGGAGAGCAATTCTTCAATGGTTGGGTGGTATTGGAATAATTGTTATGGCGATCACTTTGATGCCAATAATGAATGTTGGTGGTATGCAATTATTCAAAATTTCTAACAGTGACTCATCAGAAAAAATTCTTCCTAAATCGAAAGAAATTGCGTTGAGATTAATTTACATTTATTCAGGTCTCACTACTCTTTGCGCAATATCATATAAAATTCTTGGGATGAATACTTTTGATAGTATAACCCATTCTATGACAACAATAGCAACTGGGGGTTTTTCAAACTATAACGAGTCCATTGGTTTCTTTAATAGTTTTTCAATAGAAATTTCAGCAATGATTTTTATTATCTTGGGAAGTTTGCCTTTTATCGCTTATATCAAATTCTTAAACGGTAATAGAAGAATATTTTTTTCAGATATTCAAATTAGAACTTTTTTGAAAATAATCTTAATAAGTATTCTGATCTTATCAATTTATTTGTTTTTAGATAAATCGTCTGAACTAAACTTCAGAACAGTTTTATTCAATGTAATATCAATTTTGACAGGTACTGGATATGTAAATGCACAATTTGATAACTGGGGTGGATTTCCTTTAATTATATTTATAGGTTTAATGTTTATCGGTGGATGTGCTGGCTCAACGACCTGTGGTATTAAAATATTTAGATTTCAAATACTTTANTCATTTGTTTTGAATCAACTTAAAAAGATTATTTATCCCAAGGGAATTTTCGTTCTAAAATATAACCAAAGTCCTGTTGATGATAAATTTACCGCATCAATTATCTCTTTCATTTATATGTACCTGGTAATTTTTTTTGTGATTACAGCATTATTATCTTTGACAGGTCTTGACTTTATTACTTCAATTTCTGGTGCTGCAACATCTATCTCAAATGTAGGACCTGGCCTAGGTTCGACTATTGGGCCAAACGGAAATTTTTCATCNCTACCTGATATCTCTAAGTGGATTTTAAGTTTTGGTATGATTTTGGGGAGATTAGAATTATTTGCAATTCTTGTATTATTTTTACCATCTTTTTGGAGGAATTAAATTTGATAGAAATTAAAAAAAACTCTTTGTCTGAAATGTTCTCGGTTTATTTTGACAAAAGAATGCTCAAAATTTTATTGCTTGGTGCAATATCAGGTTTTCCATGGGTTTTGATTGGAAGTAGTCTAAGTTTATGGTTAAAAGAAGATGGANTAAGCAGATCAACTGTTGGATGGGCTGGATTAATTTTTGCAGTTTACGCATTTAATTATTTATGGGCACCTTTAATAGATAGAATACAAATACCATATTTAACAAAAAAAATAGGTCACAGAAGAGGATGGATTGTTTTGATGCAAATTATCATCTTACTCTCACTTGCTCTTTGGAGTTTACTCGATCCATCTGAAAATTTAGCTTTAGTTGTTTCAGTAGGCTTAATAATTGCTATAGCATCATCAACTCAAGATATAACAGTTGATGCTTTAAGAATTGAACAGATTGGTGAGGATGAGGGAAAATCCATGGCTGCTGGAGCCGCAATGGCGGTTGTCGGTTGGTGGACAGGATATAAGTTAGGTGGGGTACTATCATTATTTGCAGCAGATATTCTTCAAAACATTGGTTTTGAAAATTATTGGCAACTAACTTTCTTAATTTTGGGGATTTTAGTAATTTTAATGAACATTGGCTTAATGTTCATTGACGAGTCTGGAAATTTAGAGAGACAAGATCAACAAAAAGAAAATGACAAATTAATATCATCTCAATTTAAAAATCAAAATATATTTACAAAATTGATAACCTGGGTTGCTGGAACAATAAGTGGCCCAATCATTAGTTTTTTTAAAAAAAATGGCTTTTCGATTGCTTTAGGAATTTTAGGATTTGTTTTTTTATTTAAAGTGGGAGAGGCATTTCTTGGAAGGATGTCTATAATTTTTTATAAAGAAATAGGTTTTAGTAAATCAGATATCGCTATTTACTCTAAAACGTTAGGTTGGATTACTACTGTGACGTTTACTCTTTTAGGTGGGCTTTTTGTAATAAGATCCGGGGTGTTAAAAGCAATGTTTTTTGCTGGAGTTATGATGGCAAGTACAAACCTTTTGTTCAGTGTATTGGCCTGGAGCGATAAATCAGAATTTTTATTTGCTATTGCAGTTATTTTTGATGATATAGCTGCTGCATTTGCAACAGTAGCTTTTGTAGCCTTTATATCTATGCTCGTAGACAGAGCCTATACAGCAACTCAATATGCGCTCTTAGCCTCAATAGGCACCGCTGGTAGAACAACTTTAGCCTCCTCCTCTGGTGCCCTTGTTGATTGGTTAAATGGTGATTGGGGAATATTTTTCATTTTGACTGCGCTAATGGTAATTCCTTCATTAATAATCCTATGGATCATGAAAAATAAACTACAACTAAGTGAAAAATAATTTTTTAAATAAACCTGTAGCTAACATTTACTTTAAACCATCTCATAATTCTGAGGTAGTTTCACAAATTTTATATGGAGAGAAATTTAAGATTCTATTGAAAAGAAAAAAATATATAAAAATAAAAACTCATTATGACAATTATATTGGATATATAAAAAAAGATAAATTTTTAGAAAATTTTAAACCCTCATATAAAATTTCAAAAATTAAATCTAGAATTTTCTTTAAAAGAGATAAAAGATTTTTGTCCTCAAACCATTATCTATATTATGGATCTGGTGTGTGTAAACGAAATGAAAATAAAAAGTATATAGAATTTGAAAAAAATAAATGGATCAAAAAAAGTGATATCAAAAATATTGATCATCATGAGAAAAATTATATCAAAATATTCAAATTCTTTTTAAACACAAAATACTTATGGGGCGGAAAAACCTGTGATGGGATTGATTGTTCAGCATTAATTCAAATCTATTTTTATTACAACAGAATATTTTTTCCAAGAGATACAAAAGATCAAATAAGATTTTGTAAAAGAAAAAGAAGTAAAAATCGACTTAAAGGAGATATCGTATTTTGGAAAGGACATGTTGGTATATGTCTAAATAAGTCTAGATTTATTCATGCTTATGGACCAAAAAAGAAGGTGATAATAATGCCAACAGGACAAACAATTAAATTAATTGATAAAACCGCAAATCTGAAAGTTAAAAAAGTGAGTAATATTAGTAATATTTAATCTCTACCAAAGTCAGGTTTGTTTACATCCTGTTTTAATTTAATAATTTTAGACCTAACTTTTTTAGTCTGAGATAATTTTTTTAAAATTGATTTATTATTTTTAGAATTTATATCTTTTTTGAAAGATTTTAAGTTTTTGATAAATAAGTCTATCGCTTTTGTAACATTAACCTTATTGTCAAAGAAAATATCTCTCCACATAATTTCATTTGAAGCAGCTATTCTTGAAAAATCTCTCAACCCCCCAGCACTGTATTTGATAAGCCCAAATTTGAGTATTTTTTCAAAATCTTGAGCCGATTTAACCAAATTATAGGCAATTAAATGTGGTAAATGACTTGTGATAGAAAAAACTTTGTCATGTTTTTCAGAGTTCATAATAACAGTTTTTGAGCCCATCTTTTTCCAAAAAGAAATTAAAAATTTTAAATTCTTAGGACTTGTTTTTTTATCCTTAATTAATACACACCATTTATCCTCAAACATATCAGCTTTTCCAAATTCTGGTCCACTCACCTCTGATCCAGCGATAGGGTGACTCCTTATCCAATTTACACCACGCTTCAAAAATTTTTTAATAATTTTTGATGACTCTATTTTTGAAGATCCCACATCAGTAATTAGTGTCTTTGGCGAAATAGTTTTATTAATTTTAATAATAAGTTTTTTATATTCACTCGTTGATGTACAAACAATCACTAAGTTTGAATTTACCAAACCATCTTTAAGAGACTTAACAATTGTTCCAGGTAATCTAAGACTTTTTATTTTAGCGATATTAGATTTTGATTTTTCATAAATAAATATTTTTTTTGCTATTTTTTTTTTTGAAATCCTCCTTACTAAAGAAGAGCCTAATAACCCACAGCCTATAATTAATATATTTCTCATTTTCTAAATATATTTTGTGTTGCTTTGATAAATTTCATATTTTCCTCTTTTGACCCAATCGTTAATCTTAGCATATTTTTTATTTTATAACCTTCTTCAGTAGACCTTAAAATAATTCCCTTTTTTTTTAATTTTTCATAGAAACTATTAGCTCTTAGTTTGCATTTATTAAAATTCAATAATAGAAAGTTAGCAGAAACTTTATTTGAGCTAATATCATAATTGCTCAAAAAATTTTTCAGTTTTGTTGCATAAATATGATTATGTTTTACTGAACGTGAAATAAATTTTTTATCCTTAAGTGACTCAATAGCTGCTTTTTGAGCTACTTCATTAACATTGAATGGAGGTTTAATAACATTCAAAGCATCAATAATTTTTTTTGAACCATATCCCCAACCAATTCTTAAAGATGATAGTCCGTAGATTTTTGAGAATGTCCTTAATATAAAAACATTCTGCTTATTCTTGAATAAATCTAAACCAGATTTATAGTCTCTATTTTGCATGTACTCTGCATAAGCATCATCTACAACAAGTAAGATATTTTTTCTTAATCTTTTTCTTAAATCAATTAATTCAAAACTGTTCAAGTAAGTGCCAGTCGGATTATTTGGATTAGCAAGAAATACAATTTTAGTTTTATTGCTTACTTTTTTAATTATTTCTGAGACAGAAACTTTAAAATTTTTTTCTTTGGCAAAAACAACTTTTGCACCAACTATTTTTGCATATATTCTGTACATTAAAAAACTAAACTGAGGAAGAATTACTTCATCTTTTGGTTTAAGGAAAAGTTGGCATAACATTTGAATAACTTCGTCTGAACCAGCTCCACAAATTATTTTTTCTTTGTCACAACTAAATTTTTTTGAGATCTGACTTCGTAATTTTTTAGACTTTCCATCAGGATATCTGAAAAGACTTAATTTTTTATTTGATATTGCTTTCTTGGCCTTGGTACTTACTCCTAGAGCTGATTCATTTGCTGAAAGTTTAATGATTTTATTAAAACTCTTAATAGTTGATTTGCCAGGTTGATAAGCCTCAATATTAAATTTTTTAAATTTTATAGTTGTCATCTTTTAAATTTTAGCCTCTTTATAAATAAAATAACAATTTTTCATATAGAATTAGTTCAAATATTTTAAAAATTGACATACTAAATAACATCTTGTACAAAATTTATGCGCTGATTTACCTGAATTGCGAGCGCTTTAAAAAAACCGCTAAAAAAGTTTTTTTTCTCACAATTCAATAATTAGCATTAA
>FUFK010057091.1_pt1 | contig 34245 bp, 21 predicted proteins | sample 1021851 | NCBI WGS metagenome assembly FUFK01 (sample SAMEA51879418, study PRJEB19060) | metagenome | reverse complement strand
TTATTCAAAATAAAAATGACTCAAATCAATATGCCTTAGTAAACTTTGGAGTTGATTGGAATCATGATTCATCTTCAGAAATATGGCAACCTTTTAATATCTCTAAATCTAATAATATTTTCCAATTTGCTGAACAAACCATGAATTTGGACTTCAATAACAATAAATTTATTGGTTCTTAAATCTAAAATAAGAACATTTAATTAGGAATAAAATTGATTTTTAAGTTATTAAAGTTTATGGTATTCTCTAAACCATTTAGCAAATTTTTTTACACCTTCTTCTATTGAAATTTGCGGCTTGTAGTCAACCCAATCTTCTAAATTTTCTGTGTTTGCAAAAGTTATTTCAACATCGCCAGGAGGTATATCTTCAAAAACTTTGATAGCTTTTTGTTGATATTCATTTTCTAAAAGCTCTATAAATTTTAAAAGTTTTGTAGGCTTTCCATAGCCAATATTAAAAATTTTATGTGGTGCGAATTTATCATTTTTGTTCAATTGTGGAGACTTTAAACTACATAAAAAAGTCCCATTAACTACATCATCAATATATGTAAAATCCCTGCTCATGTTACCGTTATTAAAAACTTTTATTGGTTTTTTTAAAAGGATATTTTTCGAAAATATAAAGGGTGCCATATCAGGTCTTCCCCATGGACCGTAAACAGTAAAAAATCTAAGGCCGGTTGAGGGTATTTTATATAAATGACTATAGGAATTAGCCATAATTTCATTACACTTTTTCGTAGCAGCATAAAAACTTATTTGGCTATCTGTCTTATGTTCTTCATGAAAGGGATAATTTCTATTTGCCCCATAAATTGAGCTGCTTGAAGCATAAATTAAATGCTTAACTGAATACTCTTTGCAATTCTCTAAAACATTAAAAAATCCATATAAATTAGAATTAAAATAAACACTAGGATTTTCAATAGAATATCTTACCCCTGCTTGAGCAGCTAAATTTATAACAATTTGCGGTTTATATTTCTCAAAAATATTTTTTAAATTTTTATTATCTTCAAGATTTAAATTAATAAATGCCCATTTATTTTTATTGGGAACTTTTCTATTAATATTATTTAATCTATCTATCTTAAGATTTTTATTATAGTAAGAATTTAAGTTGTCAATCCCAACAACTTTAAAACCTTCGTGTAAATATCTTTCTGCTAATGCAGATCCAACAAAACCTCCAACTCCAGTTATCAAGATATATTCAGTTTTATCTATCATATTAATATTGATTAATTATTTAAAAATTTAATTAATTACATTATCACAGATTTAGAGTAGTATTCTTTTCAATAATAATTTTTTTTTATAATATTAAGACTCTAAAATATTTCACCAATTTAATTAAGTTAGAGCTAAGATTTGAATGTTTAATTTTTTTTTATGACAGACTCTAATAACCCAAAAAAATCAATTTTAACTTTTGAAGATGTTAATTATGATATTAATACATTATCCGAACCAGCTAAAAAACTGATTGAAGGTCTTAAGGTCGCCGAGGGACAAATTAAACTTCATACTGACAACATAAAAGTATTAGAAGTTGGGAGACAATCAATGGCTCTTCAACTAAAAGAATTATTAAAAGACCAAACTCCTATTCAAGAATAGTATTTATTAAATTATTTTTAAAAACCACCAAAACTTAAGGTTCATCAGTTCTTATACCTCTTAAAGAATCAAATGCCTTTTCTATAGAATCAGTAAGAAGGCTAATTACAGGTTTCCTTCTTACTTTAAAATTAACAATAACTGTTTGACCTGCACTTACATCATATTTTTTATTTTTTCTTTCTAGAAACTGTTTATCTAGTTTAACTATTACAGGAAATCTGGGATCTGGATTTCTTTCATTACCAGGCAAAGCTTCTTTACCAATTAGTCTTAATTTTCCAGTGATATTTCCAAATTGTGTGAAAGGATAAGCATTTACTCTAATCTCAGCATCCATATTTTTTCTTAAAAACCCAATATTTTCATTTGTAACTAAAACTTTCGCCTCTACATCTCCAATAGGAACAATTTTGACAAGCGTTTCACCAGTATTTGCTGAATATCCTGAACTTGATGGAATTAAATCAAAAACATAGCCCTTAATCGGGGATTTAAAAAATTCATATTCTTTCTTTTTTAAGGTTTCAAATATTTGTCTTTCAAGTGAAGCAATATCACTTCTTATTTTTTGAGTATTTTTTTTATAAAGTGATTTATTTTCACTCAATTTAATTTTATTTTCTTCGATCTTCCCCATGAGATTTGTAATTTTTTGATTTTGTCTTAAATAATCAAACTCTGAGATGCCTCCTTCTTTAAGAAGAGTTTCCATCTTTTTACTAATTTTCTGTTCAGAATCTAATAGTTTAATGGAAGTTTGAATTATCGTGTTTAGTATCATTCTTTTTGAATTAAATATCTTAACCTCCTCTTCTAAATTTAATTCTTCAAATTCGACTTGTTTGGTTAGTGAGGTTAATCTTTCATTATTTACTTCAGTATCAAACTTCAAGACAACCTCACCTTTTTCAACAAGCTGACCCTCTATTACTTTTATTTCTGAGACAATTCCGGGAAATGGAGCTTTAAGAGGTCTCTCTGCACCAATTGCTTGAAGATCTCCTTCAGCCGTAACAACTTCATCTATTCTTGCAACAACAGCATATAAAAATCCAAAACTAGTAATTCCGACTATCGCCCATTGTAAAGATCTAGTCCAGGTAGGTGTAGGTTTATACCGTATCTCTGCTTGATCTTTAAAAAGTATCTCATCTGATTTAAATTTATTTAAAGCTCCAAATTTAAGTTTGGATAAATAATCAACGAAAGAAAAATTATTTTTAAATTTTGATTTTAATTTTTTGAAGGTCGCTATTATATTTTTTTTCATTTATGTCATTTCTTGTTGTTTATAAAGAATAGAATATCGTCCTTTAAGTTTGATCAAATCTTTATGATTTCCTTGTTCAACCAAACTACCTTCATCAAGAACTAAAATTTTTGTAGCATTTTTTAAACTGCCTAATCTATGAGTAATAAATAAAACAGTTTTACTTTTATATGAATTAGCTAAGTTTCTCGTCAATCTTTTCTCTGTATCAACATCTAATGCACTAGTAGCTTCATCAAGAATAAGCAATCTGGGATTTTTCAGTATCATTCTTGCTATTGCAATTCTCTGTCTTTGTCCTCCTGATAATGAACTTCCTCTTTCTCCAACAGAAGATGAATATCCATTCGGTAAATTTTGAATGAATTCGTGGGCACAAGCAATTTTAGCAGCATTTACAATTTCCTCAAAAGATGCGTCTGGCTTTGTTAATGATATATTTTCTTTAATTGAACCTTCAAAAAGAAGACTATCTTGTGGAACCACCCCAATTTGCGACCTTAAAGAATATAAATCTATTTTGGAAATATCATAAGAATCTACTTTTATTATCCCTTCATTAGGGTTAAATAACCTCGTTAATAACTTTAGTAATGTACTTTTACCTGAACCACTACTTCCAACAATACCTACAAAATCTCCTGGTTCGATATTGAAATTAACGTTTAAAATTTGCATTGGGCCAGTTTTCCCAAATCTAAAATTAACATTCTCGTAAGATATTGCCCCAACAATTGGAGGTAGTGGGGGAAGATTTTGCCCAGTAATTTCAATTTCTTCAGGATGATCAACAATATCAGATAATCTCTCAAGTGAAAGTGCTGTTTCTTGGAAGTTCTGCCACAAACTAGCTAAACGTAAAAGAGGACTTGTTACATAACCAGAAAGTATCCTAAATGCAATTAGTTGCCCCAACGAAAGTTTCCCTTGCAAAACTAAAATTGCACCATACCAAATTATTATTAGTCCTGATAATTGTCCAAGAAACTGGTTCGCAGATCCAGCAGCTGTGCTCGTAATAGTATTTCTAAATCCTGCATTAATTCTTCCACCATATAATTGCTCCCATCTCCATTCGCTAGGCAATTCCATACCTTGACCTTTAACTGTTTCCATCCCAGTTAACGTTTCCACTAAATGACTTTGAACTTTTGCATTGGCTTCTGCACCCTCTCGAAGTTGCCTTCTAATAATTGGAGAAATTATTACTGTTAATATTATGAATAAAGGAACAACTCCTAATGCCGCCAAAGTAAGTGGGACAGAATACATCAACATGACAGCTATATAAATAACAGAAAAGATTGAATCAAGCACAACTGTCAAAGCAGTTCCAGTAAGAAATCCTCTAATTTTTTCTAATTCTCCTATACGACTACTTACTTCACCTACTGGCCTCCTAGAAAAATACGATAACGGCAGCCTAAGAAGATGGTTGATAATAACTGCACCTAAGGAAATATCTATTCTATTAGTGGTATCTGCAAACAAATAAGTACGCAATGAACCTAAAAGAGCTTGAGAAATTGCCATTGCAATTAGAAGTGTGCCCAAAACATTGAGACTGGAATAATTACCCTGGCTTATTACTGCGTCAATAATCTGTTGAATTAAAAGAGGATTAAATAACCCTAACAATTGAACAAAAAAACTTGTTATTACGACTTGTAGTAACGCACCTTTATGCTTTTTGAGTGATGGAATAAACCATCGCAAACCAAATCTAGCTTTTGGTGTGGATGAACTTCTCTCAATATATAGTAAATCAATTTTTCTTTCAGATAACTGATTAAAAAAATCCACTAGTTTTATATTTTTTAAACCATTAAGAGGATCACCAACGATAACTTCAGTATTTGACAACTCCCATAAAACTTGAGGATGTCCATTCACAATTATTAATGATGGGGTCGGCGATCTAGAAAATAATTCATAAGAATCTGGAGATAGAATTGTTGATCTTAGACCAAGAATATCAAGTATTGCTCCTATAGAAGGTAAGGTTATTTGTTTGTTTTCAGAGTTTTCTATCTGATTTTGAATAATCCTAGACAGAACATCTTTTCTAAAAGGCAAGTCAAAGTGTCTGGATATCATTCTCAAACAAGCAATACTTTCATCTACTAATCCAGTTCCGTATTGAATTGGATATGTTCCATCATCTCGCATCCTGCCGTACCAATCTTCTAAAGCATTTTTTTGCAATGAAAACTCTTCACCTAAATTTCTAGGTTCTTTTTTAAGATTTTTAGATTTCTTTTTAACCTGTGGTAAATAATTCTGTTTTAGTATTAAAGGATCATTTATTGGTATTAATCTTGCAGGTAAACGACCTGAAATCTCTACATTAAAAGGGCTTTCCAATAATGTCCCTTCCTCAATATCTTTAAGATTAGAACTTGCAACAATAAAAAATTTATTTTTATCCTCAACATTAAATACGCCTTTTTCAAGATTGATAGAACAAAGCTTATTATTAAAGCAAATATTTTTTGCAATTTCAAAATATTTCTTTGAAGGTTCAAATTGAGGATTATTTTGTAATTTTGCTAATTCATAAATTTCCCATGCTTCAACCTTATTAAATTCATCAAGAAGTTGCCTGAATTGGTTAACTATCTCCAAGAACTTTGAAATTGGCAAAAGTTCAAAAGTAACATGTGAAGATGCTGCAAAAATACTATTTTTAGAGCCTTTTAATATTTGAGTACCGCCAATAATATCTCCCTTTTTATAAAAACTTAAGGTAAAAGGCTCTTTATTTTGATCGAGAGACAATAATCTTACCTTCCCATCTTTTATCTTTATTAAACCTGGAGGAAGTTGGTCCTTTTCAATTATTATTTCTCCAGGCTTAGCCCTAAAAATATCAATATGATTAGTTAAGTCAATTTGAACATGCTTTGGCAAGTTTCTGAATATTTCCCAATTACCTTTGATTTTATTTAATTCTTCCGACATAGATATATAAATTAGTTGATGATCAATTTTTAACTAAAAATGATTGCGTTAGGTACTCTTCACCAAGCTCTAAAGAAAGTTGACGCTTTAATTCATTATTAAGCTCAGCATGATTAATTTCCTCTAACCTAACAACTATCCACCAATTTTCCAATTTTTTTGGTGGCCAAAGTTGATTTTTTTTGCTGATTTGCAATAGTTTTCCTAAGAGAGGATGTGGTTGATTTAAAGGAACTGGACCTATCTTTCCTCCATTATGTTTTTCAGGACCTACAGAATATTCAGATGAAATTTCTTCAAAAGTCGACTCCGATTCCTTAATCCTCAAATATAGTTCTTGAGCCAAATCAGCATCCTTAACACGAAGTAGAGAATAAACAACATTGTCAAGTTGATTTTTCCGTTTTAGATATTGACTATCTATTTTTTCTGCGAACTTTTCTTCGCACCATTTTGTCCAAAGAAATCTTCTTGTAACTAATTCCTGCCACTGAGTGTTAGTTAATCCTTGATTAATTTGCCATTTTACGAGTTCTTCTTGTGAGTTAATTTTTAATCTTTCACACCATTGTTTTAAAATGACATTAGTTAATTCAGACGAAGGCTTTTTTAAATTTTTAATTTCATTATCAATAACTAATTCCCTATCAATAATTCTTATTAATCCCCAACTTTGTATTTGTTCTCTTGAAAAGATATCTTTATTATTCATATCAATATAATTTACTAAATTTAATTAGTAAAACAATAATAGCAAACCTTTAATTATTAAAATACATATTTTTATAATAAATATTTCAAGAGATATATTTATAAATTTTTATTTAAAAGTAGCAATTTTAAAGTTTTTATAATATTAGTAAGTAGTTAAAATTTGAAATATATTTTTTTATATATTTAATTAAAGTAATATTTTTTTTCAGATCAAATAATTAGTAAATATAATAATAAAATGATAATTTTAAGAGATCTTTCGTTAAGTATTCCTATTTTTACAAACGAAACTAGACAATTAAAAAAAAGCATTATTAAATCCGTTACTGGAGGTTTATTGCAAAGAGAATCAGCAGAAGTAACAAAAATAAAAGCCCTATCAAATGTTAATTGTGTGATACCTAAAGGAGATAGAGTGGCATTGATCGGACATAACGGATCTGGTAAAACAAGTTTCTTAAAAATTGTTTCTGGAATTTATGAGTCTACTAGTGGAACAATAGAGAAAAATATTTCTGTTTATCCAATGATAAATAAAAGTTTTTTAACCAGTGTTGAATTAAGCGGATTGGTTGCTGCAAAAGCTCAATATATGATGGTAAACAAGTCTCTTAAAGGATTTAGTACATATCTTGAAGACATAGTTAATTTTTCAGACATAGGGGATTTTATATATCTCCCAATCAAAACATATAGTGAAGGAATGGCCTCTAGACTTCTTTTTACACTACTAACTTCTTTTACCCATGAATGTCTTGCCTTGGATGAAGGGTTTGCCGCAGGCGACAGTGATTTTTATAATAAGGCAGAAGAACGCATGGAAAGTTTTATACAAGATGCTGGTACATTAATATTTGCAAGTCATTCAGAAAATCTATTAAAAAGATTTTGCAGAAGAGGTTTGATCTTCGAAAAGGGCCAAATAGTATTTGATGGGAATGTTCAAGATGCGCTAGATTATTACAATGATAAAAAAAATACTTAAGACCGCAAAGTACGGCTGGGAAACTAAATCAATTTGGTGGTATACAGCAACAGCAAGAACGAGAGCAAGATTTACAAGAACCGTTTTAGGTGGATTCTGGCTAGGTATTTCAAATTTATTAGCAATTGCCTCTTTATCATCAGTTTATGGGATAGTTTTTAAAGTTCAGGATTTCAATGAATATGTTGTTTACCTAGGAGTTGGACTAGTCAGTTGGAATGCCCTCTCAAGTAGTATTTCATCTGCTCCTACTCTTTTTGAAACAAATTCGGCTCAATTATTAAATACAAATACTAAACATATTTTTTATACTCTTGAAGAATGGGCTTTTCAATTACAAACTTTTATCCAATCATTTTTTTTAGTTTTGATAGGTTTAAGTTTTTATCAACCAAACCTTTTCATAAATTTATTTTTATCAGGCATTTTGCCCATGTTAAACTTAATAATATTTATATATTGGTTCCCAATTCTAATAGCCCTTGCAGGATTAAGATTTAAAGATTTTTATCAATTAATTCCGATAATTTTACAATTACTTTTCCTTATCTCTCCATTTTTATATAGAAAAACCACTTTAGGTTCTTTAGCATGGATTGCTGATATAAATCCTCTTTATCAAGTTATAAGCAATTTGAGAGAAACAATCATCTCAGGAGAATTATCTCTAAGTAAGTTCATTCCCATATTAATAATTAACTTGATAGGTTTAAATATTGCAATTATTGCTTTGAATAAATCAAAGAAAGTATTGCCATTTCTTGTCTAAAATAAAAAAGTTTAAGACTTAATGAAAATTTAAATAATTTTTACTAGTAGTAATTTATAGCCCAATAGATGTGTTTTTGTTAAAGTCTTGAACCATGGTTTCTTCCGCAAATTTATATAGGGCATCAATATTATTAGTGTTAAATGGCTGCCATATCTCTGAAGATGAATCATGATTCCAGTCAACTCCAAAGTTTACTAAAGCATATTGATTTGAGTCATTTTTATTTTGAATAACCCCATAATTTTCCATCTGATTAGAAGACTGATTATAACCAGTATCTACTCCAAGGAAATCCCAACCATGTTGGGCCAAATCAGAATTCTTAAGTTCTTTGCCATTATATTTAATGCTGTTGCCTTGATGATCTGCATAAAGTTGGTTGTTGATATCTTTCATAAGCATTACAGATCCTTTAGATTCCAAACCTTGATTTGTTAAATCATCCCAATCGAAAGAACCGTCACCATCTTTATCTTTACCAATTATTGAGTCACCATTGAAGTCAGACTTGAAAACAGCCTCTAGGAAGAAAGGTGCATCATCATCAGCATTGTAAGTATTGCTTTGAGTATAATTCCAGTTGTTATCCATAGACCATGTAACGATTTGATTATTAGAATCATTTTTCCAAATTACATATTTATCTCCATTAGATAAAGTATCAATCTCAAGCATTGAAAGACCATTATTTTTATAACTAATATTTACGCCGTCTTTTTTAATAGATGTATATGAGATTTTTCCATCGATACTTTCCTTAACAGAAGTTCCTCCATAATTATCGTAAGCAATATAATTATTTCCATTAGTCTCTAAGTATTTAGATCCTATACCAATAATTCCATCCGTATCAAAATCTGAATTGTATTGAGACTCTACTGACCAGTAAAAATCAGTCTTTTGAGATATAGAATAATCAGTTTTATAACTTCCATCTTGATTAAATTGATAAACATCTAAATTATTATCACTATCTTTATAAACAACAGAATTAGTTAATTCGAAACCACCATTAGATGAGACAGTAGCAATTTTTTCAGCTCCCATTAGCTGTGCTCCGTCTTTAGTTGCTGTTAAATAATCTCCATTTTTAAATTTAAGTGCAGTACCAGAATTCTCTCCAATTCCTGCAACAATGACATATTCGTATAGGTTGTACGTTACAGATAGGTTTCCTTCTGATTCAACCAATTTACTTGTTCCATAGTTGACTACGTCATTACCCTCTGAATCTTGAGTTATGTCTGCTATGACTCCATTATTGTCAAAGTCTGAACCAATGAGTCCTTCTACTAAGTTATAGTCATTTGTCCCATATGCAGCGTTTTGCGCAGATTGGAAACTCCAACTACTATCCATAGTCCACACTGAGATCTTTTGCTCTATTACGCTATTGAATACAAGATAGTTAGTTCCTTTATAAGATTCAGCATCAACAAGGTTGTAATTTCCTACTTGCATGCCAATAGGATTTCCATTGATAGTTAATTTAATTGGTGTAGTGGAACCTGAGGGAGTTGCAAAAGCATTTCCTTGAGCATTTTTTGTAAGTTTAACGCCAGAAGTCAAATCCTCTACTATATCTATAGCTGAACCTAAATAACCATCACCATTAGCATCTACATTAAAGTAAGTTTCCCAATCATTTGACATTAACTCCGAATTGGAGAACCATTGACCTTCGCTGGTTACTTTTCCGTATTGATCTGTATCCCAAACAGAATAGAGTGAGTTATAAGTAGAGCCAGAACCCTTTAATAGTATTTTTAAGTTATTATCTGATTGCAATTCTGCAGCAATAACATCGTAATAAGGAGTATTAGATTGACTTAGAGTAGTTCCTTTAAGATTTTTAAGTTGAAGTTTTCCATTTGGAGAATAAAGCTGATAATTAGCTCCCCCTGATAGTAATCCATCATTATCAAGATCTACTTTAAATATATCCTCAAGTCCATCACTAACACCTTGCATTGCTGTATACCAATCATAAGTTGTTGGAGTAGAGGTCGAATAATCAACATATCCTTGCTTGTTAATAATTGTTCCATCGTTGGTACTTGTCCAAACTTGAAATTTACCAGAATTTTCATTTGTTCCTGCTACAAGAATCTTGAATGTTTCAGCGGAGGTAGTAAACAAACCAAAGTCTGCCTTTGTTGGGGTAGCTGCCAAAATAGATGAAGTACCAACAGCTGAACCATTATCTTTAATATTTATTACACCTGTTGATTCGCTATATAAAGATAGAGCTTGGTTGCCATCATTTAATTGGGAGATCAGTGAATCACCATCTAAATCAATTCCAAACCATTCTTCCCATCCGCTAGTTGAAGCTTGAGAAGTTGACACCCAATCAACATTATTTAAACTTCCTGAACCCGTTGTAAACAATTCACCGTATGAGTTAGCAAGGGTATATCCCCACAATCCATCTTTTGCACCTTGACCTTTAAGTAATACAGCATATACCCCATCACCTCCAATGTTTGCAGCCTCAATATCCCATTCATTAGAAGTTGAAGAAGTAACAGTTTCTCCGTTATATGAAATTTTTATTTTATTAGTATTATTGGCTGAGTATCCGCCTGAACTTATGTTTGTACTAATTGCATATGCACCAGCACCATCTACAATTCCATCTCCAGATTTATCTCCTTCTTTTGTCTCGCCTGAGATTTCGAAATCATAAACTTCAATAGTGGAATCAACGTAAGAATCTTTTACATCAACTATTCCTACTCCAATTTGTACAATACCTGAAGTTTCTCCTCCTAAATCACTACTTTGAACAGCATAATTAAATACATCTGTAACAGATCCCTGATCATTGACTGTATCTCCAACAACTTCTATTGCGGAAACAATACCATTTATTGAGAAGAAAGCATAATCTTTATAAGGTGCATAATCATCAGTAAAGAATGTGTAACCAAAACTTATGACTTGACCAGCAGATACTTGTACTGAATCATAAGCTGCTGATCCTTCAGTTGCGTTATCACTAACTTTTGTGCCGTTTAAAGTTCCGTCAAGTTCACCATATTTTATTCCTAAAGCTGACTCAATAACATTTTGCTCAACTGCACCACCGCCAGTTGACATAACCATAGTGTTATTTTGTTGGAAAGTGTTACCCAACATTTCTATATCAATTTTCGCGTAATCATCTTCCTTCGTCTCTTCTGAAGGAGCATCTAACTGATCTTCATTAGGATTATCTTTATCGTAAACAGGAGCAGTCTCTCCCTCATCTATTTCAGTAACATTAAAGCCCCAAATATCTATAACTGATTCAACCCATCCATCCTTTGCATCTACTATTCCAACTGTTAAATCAAATGTTCCATCAGAATTTAGATCAGAATCTTTAATAGTATATGATACAAGACCTTCTTTAGAACCAAAATTAGCTACGTTACCACCATTAGAGGAATTTCCTATACCAGCAATCATTTCAGTAGTTGATCCTATATTAAACCAACTAAAGTCGGCATAAGGTAAGTAGTCGTTAGTAGAGAAACTATAGTAAAAACTTACAATATCGCCAGCTGCAGCTTTTGAATTAAATTTAACTGCAGAACCTTCAGTTGCATTTATTGCGGTTTTAACATCAGTTGAACCATAAACGTTGAGACTTTGGTCTAAAGTACCTGAAGAAAAACCTCCAAAACTCTCAATATTTGACTGAGAAACTGCATTTGATACGCACCCGCCTGTTGAGAGTGAAAAACCTGAATAAACATCTTTTTCAATCCAAACATCTCCAACATATGTGTAATCGGCCACGTATTCATCGGCAAAACCAGTGTTTAATTGCCCACTTTCATCTGTTACGCCACTAGGAGTATATTTTAAGTTTGTTAGTGTCACTTTTGAAGTAACAGCATTGTCTAATGCATTTAGAATTCCAACAGACAAATCAATATTTCCAAAAGTTCCTCCTAAATCATCTTTTGTAAAGGTATAAGAGTAACTCCCTTTTAAATTACTGGAGCCTGCAGAACCACTTACTTTTGCATATTTATTTGTCGCCGCGACGTTATCAGATCCAACAGCATTATCAATTAGGGTATATGCCTCATTATTTAGAGAGACAAATGCAAAATCTTCAAAGGGACTATAATCTTGAGATGTAAAATCAAAATCAAAGCTAATTTTATCTCCAACAGCCGCAGCTCCTTTAACTGTGACTACTGAACCACTTGTAGCATTCTTTGAAGTCTTAGTTCCATTTAAAGAAGTATCTAAAGTTCCACTTTTAAGACCTGCTAAAAATTCAATAGAACTTTGATTAGATAAACCTCCACCAGCACTATTATATGAGTATTGAGTTGAAAGCTCTATCGAAGTAAGAGAAGAATCATTCTTCAATGTCCCATTGCTGGAATTCTTTGTTCCATCTGTAACAAGATTTCCAGCATAGTAAATATCAAATGAACTGAAACCTTCAGCAATATCATTAGCCCCAGGTGAGTCTGATGCTGGTTCTTCTGCAGTACCTGGTGTATAGACTTTTACCTTTTCAACTTTAAGTGAAGTATCAACAGCCCAATCAAGTGCATCCATAACACCAAAACCGATAGTTAAATTTCCACCTCCGTTGTTCTCATCGTAAGTAGAACTATCAAAATCACTTTCCTTTAATGTATAGTTAATTGTTTTAGTAATTTTTCCGAAATCTGCGACATCTCCTTCTCCTAAAGCAACTATTTTATAAGCCTTACCGTTGATTGAATAAAAACTAAAATCATTATAAGGAGAATAATCTGATGTATCAAAAGTAGCTTCGAATGAAACTATATCATCCTTTTTAGCCTTGGTTGTTGCAAACGTAGCAGAGCCTTCAGAAGCATTTATTGCAGTCTTAGTACCGTTAAGGTTAGTGTCAAGAGAACCAGCATCTAAACCAATTAAAGCTTCAAGTATAGACTGACCAACCGCACCAGAACCTGTACTCATAGTGGTTACAACATTCCCAGACTCTTCCGTACCTTGAGTATTGTTGTTACCTAAAGTACTATTAGTTGCCCAAGTTAGTACTCCATCTGTGTATGTTCCGCCATCTCCAGAACTTGGCTTATCACCTTTTTTTGTTATTCCTAATGCTTGAACTAGTAGAGAAGTGCTTACCCAAGTATCGATTGCATCAGTTACTCCAACAGATAAATCATAATAGCCTTGATAAATCGGTGCCCCATTACTATCAGTTTGGGGGACTCCTTGATAGTTGTTATTACTCTCAAAGAAATCTTCTTTTGTGAAAGTATAAGAAAAAGTTCCAGTTTTTGAGCCGAAATTATCAACATCTAGGCCTATAGCCCCGAGTGTGTTAAGTGTACTTTTGGAGTTCGCCCCAAGACCATCACCTGTCTTTAATTGTACAAAAGCGAAGTCATTGTAAGGAATATAGTCATTTGATGCAATTGTATAGCTAAAACTTACGGTATCTCCCTCATTTGCATAGCCAGTAAGTTTTACTCCAGAACCTTCAGTCGCATTAATAGCATTTTTAGTTAATGACCCATCAACAGATTGCATTGATAAATCTAGCTTCCCAGAATCAATGCTTAACCCTTTTTCGAGAGTTGCCTGATCAACCGCCCCAGATCCAGTTGACAAATTATAAGTACCATTTATTCCTGCAGCAAGGCCATAAGTATTGTAATAGAGAGTTCCTGGATCGTATCCATCCCATGGGCTTGAATCATTTTTATCATTATCATCGCCTTCATCTGGATCTTTTGGATCAGGATTACTATCTGTATAGGGTTTAATAGTTGTTAATGCGAAAGGATCAACATATGGGCCTGGCATACTGTCGTTACCAAAAGCCATTTCTCCAGCTTGAACTCCAGTAATATTTCCAGAAGAATCATTAGGGTTAGATTTTAATTTCTTTCCTACAGCGTCATAATCTGTCATCAACATTAAGCCCGCAACGGCAGGAGTTGCCATTGAAGTTCCACTCCACCAATCTAAATCACCATTAGCATTTTTATATGAAAGTACGTTTACACCTGGGCCTGCAAAATCTACATCATCTTGAGACGAATTACCGGCCGAATCATCATCCCAGTTGGTGAATGATGCCATTTTATATTTTTTATCAACTGCAGAAATCGTGTAAACGTTTTCTGCTTGACCTGATGCTGCTGGAGAAACACTATCAACATCTTTGTTTGAATTTCCAGCCGCTATAGCAAATTTTACTCCGTCTGCAGCAGCATTATCTACCAAAGAAATGAGAGGTTGGTAGTATCCGCCACCAAGACTCATATTAATAACTGTATTTTCGAAAGTTAAAGCACTAGTATCTAATACTTTGTTGTCAATTGTTACTGAATCATTTTTTACGTAACTCACAGCTTGAGTAACTGCATCCATGATTGTATTAATGGTTGTCGAACCTGAAGCTCCAAATACTTTCATAGAAATAACTTCTGCCCCTGGAGCAACACCAACAACTCCTTTGCCATCTGCCTTAGCAGCTATTGTTCCTGCAACGTGAGTACCATGACCATTATCATCCTTAAATGGATCTTCTTCAGCTAAGTTACCGTCGTAATCAGAGTCAACAAAACTATAAGAGAGTGCATTACTTATTGAACCAATAGTAAAATCATCTAGTTTAGCAACACCGGAATCTATAACAATTGCAAATTTATTTACTGCCGCAGTTGCTTTATTAGAAACGTCATCCAAAAGATATTTACTAACACCTGCCCCGACTGCCCAACTTGAATCTGTGATCAGAGACTCACCTTCGCCAAATTTCAATCCATTGGGAAGACTCATTTCTTTTGTAAAATCTTGCCCTTGCCATACCGCTTTAACACCCCATGGAAGTTGATCCCCTGTGGAAGCTACAGAGTCATAATATGTGTCTAAATCGTTAGCAAATTGGCCTATAAACGATACATTAAATTCTCCCTCACCGCCTGAAATAAAAGTGGGTTTATAATCTTCAAATTGTGGTTTATATCCCTTGGCTACGTCCTCTAGAGAAACAATTAGGTTACCAAAATCTTGCTCAGATTCGTATGACATACAATTACTTATACTAGCTGTAAATAATTATTGCATAATTTCCCAAAAAAGGTTATCTCACAAAGTATTCTTTTTAAAAAATTTGCTAAATGTAATATACATTAGTCTAAATTTTTACTTAAAAATATTTTACTATGATAAAAAAGAAGTCTTGACCAATCGAATTAATATTGAAAATACTAATTTAATAATTTTTTATAGATTTCATAGTAAGATTTTGCTTGTTTTTCTGAAGAAAATTTTTTGTCCACTCTCCTTCTAGCATTTACTCCCATTTTTTTTGCAATCTCAGGATTCTCGAGGAGAAATTCCATAGCTTTTCTTATTTCTTTAGGTTTATTAGGTTCGGCAACGATTCCTGTCTTATTGTGAATATTTATGTAAGAAGTACCAGTTCCAATTTCGCAAGAAATTAATGGCTTGCTAAATAATGATGCCTCAAGTAAAGCTATGCCAAATGCCTCCGATCTAAGATGAGAGGGGAAGACAAAACCATAGCAATTATTCAGTAACGAAGCTTTTTCCCTCTCTGAGATTGAACCCAAAAATATAACGTTAGATAATTTATTTGTTTTTGCATAACTTTTTAAATCTGATTCGAGTGCTCCTGTCCCAGCAATTATTATATTTATATTAGTTTTTTTAACTGCTTTTAGAAGCGAGAATAAACCTTTGTAGTATCTTAAGGCTCCAACAAATAAAAAATATTTAAAATTAAACCTTAATCTATATTTCCTTGTTATTTCAGAATCTAGGGTATCGACTAAATTATTATCAATACCTATGGGTATAACTTTTACTTTTTTTTTATGACGAAAAAGAACCTTACTTGATTTCGTGTAATTTGGAGATGTTGCAATTATAGAATTTACAGAATATAAAAATCTATTCATTATAAATTTGTAAAGTGGCATTAAGTGTTTTTGTTTAACTATGTCCGAATGGTAAGTAACAATAGAAGGCTTTTGAATCCTAAAAATCAAATGTAGTAAATCCGAGAATGGATAAGGAAATTGATAGTGAATTAAATCTATTTTTTTTACCAACTTTAAAAAAAGAAATATTGCCTCTATTGAAAAACTTGTAGAAAAAATATTTATATTTTCTTTTGCTTGGAAAACCTTATATCCTTTGCCCCTGATACTTCCTTTTTTAGGTTTTGTATTAAGACAGAGGACAATATTATCAATTGGATAATCACTGGAATTCCTACAAAGACTATCTATAAATTTTGGAATTCCTCCTAGATCCTCTGGATAGGAAGATTTATAAAAGTGTAGAACTTTAATTCTCAAATCAAAAAAATTTAATATTCATATCTATTTAGTATCTCTACCATAAATATCATGATATCTAATTATGTCGTCCTCTCCTAGATACTTACCACACTGTACTTCAACAATAATTAGTATTTCATCACCTTTATTTTCAATACAATGTTTCTCCTCTACGGGGATATAGATTGATTGATTAGTTTCCAACCTTGAAACATTTTCACCCAAAGTAATATGTGCTACTCCACTTACTACAATCCAATGTTCACTCCTAAATTTATGGGATTGTAAGCTCAGCTTTGAATTTGGTTTAACTTCTATTCTTTTTATTTTGAATGAATCATATTCTTGCAATACAGTGTAGGTACCCCATGGCCTGTGTACTGTTTGGAATATCTTATAAAGAGGGCTCTTAAGGGTTTTTAATTCGGTTACAATTTCTTTTACTTTTTGAGTTGAGTCTTTATTTACTATAAGAAGTGCATCTGAAGTATCAACAATAACCAAATCTTCCAATCCAATAGTTGCAATTAATTTATCAAATCCATGAACAACGCAATTTTTTGTATTTTTTAAAATTACTTCACCGGTAACATTATTACCATAATTATCTTCAGGAGAGAGTTTGCCTAACTCATTCCATGACCCAATATCAGACCAATCCATATCACATGGAATTACACCAATATCGTCAGATTTTTCAAGAACAGCATAATCAATTGAGATATCGCGAATATCTTTGTAAGAACTCTTACTAATTTCAAAACTTTGCCAAGACTTTTCTTCAACTTTTTTAGAGTTTTTAAAAGCCAATTTAGTCTGGCTAAAAATATCAGGAGAATATTTTTTAAGCTCATAAAGGTATTTCTGAGCATTCATGCAAAAAATCCCTGCATTCCAAAAATAGTTCCCAGATTTAAAATATTCTGTAGCCTTTTCAATATTAGGTTTTTCTATAAACTTGCTTACACATTCGCCTTTTGACTCAATGTATCCGTAGCCAATATGAGGGAAAGTAGGTTTAATTCCAAAAGTAACAATTTTATCTTTTTCTATAAGTTCATTGGCTTTATGAATAGCTTCTGCAAATATTTTTGTTTCTTTAATTAGATGGTCAGCAGAAAGTATTAATATTTTTGCCTTATCTCCGTATTTACTAAGTATGTAATGTCCTGCAAGTGCTATTGCTGCTGCAGTATTCTTCCCAAAAGGTTCTAATATGTAAGTTTTTTTTGCATCAACTTCTGTCTCTTCATATTCGTCTTTTGTATAAAAAAATAATTCTCTATTTGTTATTGTTACTATCTCTGGAGTATCTACAACTTGTGTCGCTCTTATATACGTTTTTTGAAGAAGACTTTGACCATCAGCAAGTTTTATGAAAGGTTTTGGATGTTGCTCTCTTGATAATGGCCACAATCTTGAACCTACTCCACCTGACAAAATTATAGGAATTACAAAATTTTGATCCATAACTGCATAGTGGTCTAAATTCTATTAATTTGCCTGAATAGAATGTACCTTAACCACAATAACATTATGTACTATGCAATATCTATTATTAGTATGTTTATAACTTTCAATAAAAAAAAATTGATTTAATCTGATAATTAACTGAAATTATATTTATCAAATTAAAACCAGATAATTTTTTATACAATGAAACGTTAATTAGAAACGTAAATTAATTACAATAATAGGTAGTGAACATAACAGTTCCTTACTAAAAATTGAAATTTTTTTAATCATATAATTTTTTTTATCTTAATAAATATTTATTTTTGAAATAAAAAATTACAAGATAGATATCAAAGCATAATAAATTTACTCATTAAATGTAAAATTATGGAATTATTTAAAATATCATATGCATTTAAAAGCATTTGAATGACCGCATAAAAAAACATAACAAAAAAATGAGAATTATTAAAAAGCTACATTTAGTAATCAAGAAGTTCAATGAATTAATTTTTAAACTTAAAGACCCCTCATTTACTGAACAAAGTTTTATTAACAAAATAGTATTTTTTAGAAATCTTTTAAAGAAAATAACACTCAGAATAATATCAATTCTAATTACAAAAACAGTCGTAAAAAAAATAGTTTATGTACTAGGGCCAATTTATAAAAAAAACCTAAAAAAATTTTATAAAGAAAAAGCTTTCATACATAAATCTAATAATAAATTTCACAAAAAAAACTTTGAAAATTTTAAAGAATTTGAATCAAAAACATCCAAAATTTTATCTAATAGAGTTGCTGATTGGAGTTTGCTCTATTTTGATGATAAGTTCGCAAATAACAAATCAGCTCCCAAAGGAAACATTTTACAACTCACAACCTATCAACTTGAAAACCCAGACCATGGAGGTAAGCTTAGATCTTTTCATCTGAAAAACTCTCTTAAGAATAAATTTAATATTTTTACCTTATCTATAGAGTGGGATGATGTTATTGATCTATCGTCATTAGCTATAAAAATAGATAAAAAAGATGTTAATGGATTGCTCTATGACATATTAATCTGCAAGTACCTTGAAGAAAATGATTCGATTTATAAAGCGATAATAAGAAAAATCGATCAAATCAATCCAAGTTTAATTATCCTTGAACAACCCTTTTTATGGCCAATAATAAAAAGAGCACACATCGAAAGGGTAATCAATAGTACTACAAGAGTTATTTATAGTTCTCATAATATCGAAACAGATTTAAAGCAAATTATATATCAATCAAATTTCTCAAGCAATGAAACAAAAAGGTACCTAACTATGGCAAAATATCTTGAAAAATCTGCTATTAGGAATTCTGATATAGCTATTGCTGTCTCTCAAAAAGATTCTCAATATATAAAAAATATTTCTCCAGGGAAACATGTTGAGATATTTAAAAATGGTAGTTCAAAACCTTTACATAATTCAAAAAATAAAATTTGGGAAGAAAAATTTATGCAGTTTCCAAAAAATTGGGTTTTTATTGGAAGTTGGCATCAACCAAACATTAGCGGCGTAATCAGCCTAATTGATTCAATTAATAGTTTAAATATTAACAAGCAAAATAATTTCGCTTTTTGGGTAATTGGGGGAGTTGGAGGTGGAATATTAAATGAAAGAAGTAATATTTTGGTTGATAATAAGTGGTTACAAATAACTGGCCCAGTTAGTTCTGAAGATATTGATTCTGCAATATTGCTTTCAAGTGGGATAATATTACCAATTTGGGAAGGAGGAGGATCAAATCTTAAAACAGCTCAAGCTTTGTTATCAGAAAAATGCGTCATTTCTTCGAAGATTGCATTTAGAAGTTTTGAAGATTCAATTAATGAGAATGGAGTATACTTATCAGACAACCCCAGCGGCCTAGCAAATTTAATGTGTTCTATTGAACCAGATAATAGATATTCCCGAAGTGAAGAAATAAGAAAACTTGATTGGAATAATATTTTTGAAACATTACCCTCTTTAATTGAAAGAGTACAAAGTAAAAATCACCAATAATGTTTTTTTATATTGATTGCACAACTTTTTCTAATTGGAGTGGATTCCATACTGGCATTCAAAGAGTTATATACGAAATAGGAATTAGGCTTCGAAATAGCGAAATAAAAGCCAAGCCAATTCTTTGGGAATCAAATGGTTTATGTTATGAGTTTGATCTTGAAAAACACAATAAGACTAAAAAAATGAAAATTGAAGAGAATTGTGTCATATTAGCTGGTGGATCAGATTGGGATAATCCTGATCATCATAAATTACTAATAGAATATAAAAATAAAGGTGCTCAAATTGTACCAATTTTTTATGACATAATACCTTTAATACTTCCTCACTCATACGGGCCTGGTTTCTCTCATATATACGAGAATTGGTTAATAAAAACTCTACAAATTTCCGACTTCGCATTCGCAATTTCTGAGAATACCAAACGAGATATATACAAATATGCGAAGGATAAGTCTTATAATTGTCCTGACATTTATACCGTACGTTTAGGAGAGGAAATAAATTCAACGAATCAGAATCCTTCTTTTGGCGTAAAAGAAAAAGCTTCAGAGCCTTATCTCCTTACTGTAAGCACCATAGAGTATAGAAAAAATCATATTTTTTTATTAAATTTATACAGATATATAATTGAATACTTAAATTTTGCTCCTCCAAAATTAATTATTGTGGGGAAACAAGGTTGGGCTGATCAAAATATAGTAAATCAGATCGAAAATGATAATTTATTAAGGGATTACATTACAGTAATGAATGGCATCTCTGATGGAGATTTAGAGTACTTATACAGAAACTGTCAATTTACATTATTCCCATCTTTTTATGAGGGTTGGGGTTTACCAGTAGCAGAAAGCTTATTCTACAAAAAACCATGTATTGCATCTAATACATCAAGCATGCCTGAAATAGCACCGAATTTAGTTGAGTATTTAGATCCCTTAGACATGGATGGATGGATTAATGCAATCATAAAACTAAACAATACTGATAAATTAAATAAAAAAATAATGCAGATTGAGGAAGAGTACAAAATAACGAAATGGGACTCAACTGCAGAATCAATTATTGATCTTCTAACCGATCGATACCCAAATCAAAAAGAGAAATAAAGATGACTTTATTTATTGATTGTTCAACTCTTATAACTGAAGAAAAACCACTAACTGGAATTCCTAGAACAGTTGAATGTTTAAGCATATCAATTATGAATTTAGAACCAAAAGCAGTACTTATTGGTTACGACGATATGTTCGAGGGATTTCATTATCTAAAAGAAAAAAATAATCAATATGTTCTTGACAGGCCAGTTCCCTTTCAAAATGGGGACATTATATTCACTGCATCAGCAACTTGGCTTTATAGTTCATACAATAATTCGATTAGAAATTTAAGAAATAACGGGGTGCTATTTTACAGTTGTTTTTATGATTTAATACCATATAAATATCCTTATACTTATAGAGATGGCAAGGGTTTTGGTTCTTACTTTGGGGGTTGGTGTAAACAAATATTCTCAAATTCTAATGGAGCATTTGCTATATCAGAATGTACCAAAAAAGATATGATTGAACTTTTTAATTTAAATAATATTCAATCGTCAAAAATAGATGTTATTAAACTTGGAACAAATTTCCAAGAAATTCCCGGAGAAATCAATCACGCAAAAAAATTTGGGGAAAGTAAAAGCTTCTTGATATATGTAAGTAGTTTAGGATTAAGAAAAAATCACATAGTTCTACTTAACGCATATAGAAAACTCTTATCTTCCAATATTGTAGAAGTTCCTAAATTAATTTTTGTTGGTAGAAATGATTGGAACAATGGTGAAATTGATTTTCAAGTAGAGAATGATCCATTAATAAAAAATCATGTGAGAATTGAACATAACGTTAATGACGAGGAACTAACTTGGTTATATAAGAATTGTCTTTTCTCTTTATATCCCTCTTTTTATGAGGGTTGGGGGCTACCAATAGCAGAGGGATTAAGCCATGGCAGGCCATGTATAATTTCGGGCACTTCAAGCATGTTAGAGGTTGCTCCTGAATTTTCTATATTTGCTTCTCCTTTTCATGTAGAAGATTGGGTAAATTGTATCTTATTTTATTTAATTAATCCAAATGAATTGAAAAAGGATGTAAGAAATATAACAAAAAATTATAGGCCTGATTTATGGGATGCTCCTGCTAAGGATATACTAAAAAGAATATTTTTATATTAAAAATATATGACTAATGAATTAAATCAAAAAAAAGCTTTAATCACAGGGATAACAGGACAAGATGGGGCATATTTAACTAAATTACTAATCGAGAAAGGTTATTTAGTCTATGGAACATATAGAAGAACAGCTTCAAAAAATTTTTGGAGAACCGATGAATTAGGAATTACTAACCACCCTTCTTTAAAAATTTTATGCCATGACTTAACAGATTTAGGTTCAACAATACGATTAATTGATAAAACTCAACCTAATGAGATTTATAACTTAGCGGCACAAAGCTTTGTTGGAGCTTCTTTTGATCAACCCATAACTACTGGAGAAATAACTGGCCTTGGTGCAATCAATATGCTTGAGGGAATAAGAATTGTTAATCCAAAAATTAAATTTTATCAAGCCTCAACTTCTGAGATGTTTGGATTAGTGCAAGAAGTACCTCAATCAGAAAGTACCCCTTTTTACCCTAGGAGTCCATATGGTTGTGCAAAACTTTATGCCCACTGGATGACAGTTAACTATAGAGAAAGCTTTAACATATTTGCATCAAGTGGGATTCTCTTTAATCACGAATCACCTTTAAGAGGGTTGGAATTTGTGACCAGAAAAATAACAGATGGTTTAACTAAAATCAAATTAGGTAAGCAGTCACATATAGAGCTTGGCAACTTGGATGCAAAAAGAGATTGGGGCTATGCATATGATTATGTTGAAGGAATGTGGAGAATACTTCAAGCAGATAAATCAGATACGTTTGTTTTAGCCACAGGTAAAACATATACAGTTAGAAATTTTGTAGAGTTGGTTTGTAATGCTTTAGATATTGAAATTAAATGGGAAGGGGCGAATAGCAAAGAAATTGGAATTGACTTAAAATCTAATACCCCAATCATAAAAATCAACCCTGAATTTTATAGACCTGCTGAGGTTGATTTATTAATTGGGGACCCTTCCAAAGCCAAGTCAATACTAGGATGGGAACCATCTACATCTTTAGAGAAGTTATGTGAAATGATGGTAAATGCAGACTTAAGAAGAAATTCAAATTAATTTGATGAAAAGAGTACTTATTACAGGCATTAATAGTTTTACTGGTTTTTATCTCTCAAAAGAATTACAAAAAAAAGGATACGATACATATGGTTCTGTTTATAGGAAAGAAGATGAATTATTAAACAAGAATTACATTTATGCAGACTTAAAAAATAAAAATTCAATTAAAAATTTAGTTGAAACAGTGAAAGCGGACAAAATTATACACTTGGCTGCTATTTCATTTGTACAACATAAAAATATTAATGAAATTTATGATACAAATCTCTTAGGAACAAGGAATCTTCTTTATGCCTTAAATGAATGCAGTAAACGACCAAACTCTGTAATTCTTGCTAGTAGTGCAAATGTATATGGAAATTCCAAAGAAGAAGCTATAGATGAAAAAAGTCCATATATGCCTATGAATGATTATGCAGTGAGTAAAGTATCAATGGAATTAATGGCAAATATTTGGAAGGACAAACTTCCAATAACAATAACAAGGCCTTTTAACTATACCGGGATAGGGCAGTCAGAAAATTTTTTAATACCAAAAATAATTTCACATTTTAAAAAAAAGAAAAAAAGCATAGAATTAGGAAATCTAGAAATATACAGAGATTTTAGTGATGTTAGAGATATTGCAGAAATATATGCTGAACTTATGGAAATTAATCCTGTAGGTGAAACATTTAATCTATGTTCAGGAAGCTGCATATCAATCAAACAAATAATAGAAATCATTTCTGAACTAGCTGGTTATGAGATAGAAATTATCAAAAACAAAGATTTCATAAGATCTAACGAGATCAAATTTATTAAAGGTTCAAATCATAAGTTATTTAAAAAAATCAAAAAAAAAGAGATGAAGAATATTAAGGAAACATTATATTGGATGTTTACTTCCTAAATATGAGAATTGGAATAGACGCGAGGGCAATTGCAAAAGATGTAAGAGGAATAGGCAGATATACATTAGAAATCACAAAAGAATTAACAAAAAGAAATAAAAAAATTTGCTTGTACAGTACCAAAAGTTTTTCTATGCAATATTTGATGAAAAAAAATACTCTCCATAGACATATTAATTTTAAAAATAAATTTGCTAAATTATTTTTCTCTCTATTTATTTTTTCATATTGGGCTAAAAAAGACTCTTTAGATTTATTCTGGGGTGCAGCTCATCGATTACCATTTTTCCTACCAAAAAAAATTGCAAAAGTTGTTACAGTGCACGATTTAGTTTGGAAACATGCTTCTAAAACAATGAATCCTATAAATTGGATTTTGGAAAAAATTTTAACTCCATTTGCCATTTCTAATGCAGATATAGTAATAGTTGATTCAAAAAATACATTTAAAGATTTAAAAGAAGCTTTTCCTTGCTCAATAGACAAGATTCGATTAATTTATCCTGGTGTTACAAAATTAAGTCCCCCAAAAAAATTTACTTACCTCAATAAATATAAAATAAATTCTCCTTATTTTCTTTTCGTTGGAACAATTGAGCCAAGAAAAAATTTAACAAGACTGATTAAAGCATATTCTTCTCTGCCTCTTGAGGCAAAACAAAAAATGAAGCTTGTGATTGCTGGAGGTAAAGGCTGGGGAAAAATAGATTTACAATCATTAATTAGGGAACTAGAACTTGATAATTTCATCATATTAACTGGATATATTGAGGAAAAGGAGCTGTCAACATTTTATTGCCACGCTAAATTTCTTGCGATGCCATCTCTATATGAAGGGTTTGGTTTACCGTTGGTTGAGGCCATGTCTTTTGGTGTCCCAGTTCTAACATCTAATATCTCTTCTCTGAAAGAAATTCCATTAAACTCAGGAATCTTGGTGAACCCAGATGATGTGAAGAGTATTTCAACAAATCTAAAAAAACTTATCATGAAGGATGAATTAAGAGAAAATTTAGCAAGAAATGCCAAGTCAGACTCGGAAAATTTTTCATGGGAAACATCTACCTCACTCTTGCTAAAAGCCTTTGAAGAAGCGATTAAGAAAAAATCTTTAATTAGTAATAATTAATTTTTATAGAGCTTTTGATAAAACATAGAAAATACTATAATAAATGATATTAAAAAGTTTTAAATGCTAATTTTTTTTAAAAAGTATTTAAAAAGTAAGCTAGATAATTTTAATGACGAAATAAAAACTACCCTAAATATTCTTCTAAAGAGAAACAAAAAAAATAAGGATATATTACTAGCCAATAAAAAATTACTAATTAAAAATAATAAAGATTTAAAAAAAGAAAACAGATATATTTTTGGAGAATATAATTATTTAATTTTCAACAATGATGAAATAAAAAAGAGAAACAAAAATCTTCAATTCTCAATAGAAGAATTAAAGAATTCAAATTTGAATTTATTAGGGGAAAATAAAAATATGAAATCTTCCTTAGAGGAAATAATTATTTGGAAAGATAATTTACTTCAAGAAAAAGATGCTCTTTTAAAAACTAATGCCGAAATTATAAAATGGAAAGATAATTTAATTAAAGAAAAAGATGCTCTTTTAAAAACTAATGCCGAAATTATAAAATGGAAAGATAATTTAATTCAAGAAAATAATGAACTTACTATTCTAAATAATACTATTATTTCAAAAAACAAGGATTTATCTAAAAATAATAAAGAATTACAAGAATCTTATAATCAGATTGATTCATATTTAGATCAGCTAACTAACGATAATGCAAAACTAAATAAATATAATGATGAAATTATTAAATGGAAAGATAATTTACTTCAAGAAAAAAATGATCTTTTAAAAACTAATACTGAAATTATTAAATGGAAAGATAATTTACTTCAAGAAAAAAATGATCTTTTAAAAACTAATACTGAAATTAACATATGGAAAGATAATTTAATTAAAGAAAAAGATGCTCTTTTAAAAACCAATACTGAAATTAAAAATTGGAAAGATAATTTAATTAAAGAAAAAGAAGCTCTTTTAAAAACTAATACTGAAATCAACAATTGGAAAGAAAATTTAATTAAAGAAAATCAAAGTTTGATATCTAGAAATAAAATATTAGAAGAATTATTTTTATCAGCAGAAAATATAATTTTTTGTCCAAGTTATTCATCATGCATTACACTTCTTACCGCAGGATTAAATATTTCAGAAGAAAATTCCCAAAATGAAATAGTCTTCACAAAAAAAGATCTTTTTATAATACCAAGGGTAAAAAATCTGAAAGAGCCATTACTATGGATTTTCGAAAAGTTTCATTTAAGATATTTGTTTGTAGATGATTTTAATAAATTAAATTTTCAAAAAATAAATAAAGTATGGATTCATTCTTATGCGAGTATTGAACCTATAAAGATATTTCTTGAAAATAATTCCTATAAAAATCTTTATTTATATAGTGACGGACTTAAAAATATAACTACTGCATATCCAGCAGAAAAAATTAATAAAGAAAATAGACTTTTTGATAATGATAATTACCCAAACATAAAAAAATATATATATTTTGGATGGATGAATGAAAAAGAGAAAGAAGGCAAAACTTCTTATATTTTTAACAAAAAAATTTTTAAACGTAATTTAAATTTCCTAATTGAAAAATTATCCATAGAATTTAACTTTAATAATTACGTAGATTCATTACAGCTAAAAAACTGTTCTAATAAAGATCTTGTTATTTTCGCTAGATATTATTCATTTGATGAAGTTTATAGATTTAAAGATAAAGAAAGTCAAAATAAATTTTCAAATGATACTGCAAAGCTTTTAAAGAATAAAACTAATTCAAAAAAAGTTTTCTTGATAACAGATGATCGATGTTCAGAAGAATTTATAAATACTTTTTGCTTTAGTTTAAAAGAATACTTCGAAGAAGTCGTATGTTCTAGACCTGAATCTTTAAAACCAAGTTTACCCGGAGAGGTAATTTCATATTATTTAAGTAAAAACTCACCAAATACCTTTATTTATAGTTTTGATGGAGGGATGTCATTTATATCAAAACTACTAGGCTGCAAAAATTCTTTTTATTTAGATTTGCCTGAAGAATTTAATGATTATTTTTTTCATCCTCAGACATTTGAAATGATTAAAAAACAAATTTCGATTTATCAAAATATGACTTTATGATTGATTTAATTTTAAGCTCATTTAAAAATTAATTAAATCATAAATCTTTGAAATAGATTTAAGATGATTGACAATACAATATTTTTTATATTCTTTGAATTCAGTCCAATCGCTTATAAATATAAAATCAAATCCATTAGCTTTAGAGACTTCATGATCTAACTTACTATCTCCAAGAAAAATAGCAGGGAATAAAATATTTCCATTCTTTATTTCTCTTTCTGAAATTTTATACTTATTATCTGGACTACCAAATATTCCGCCATCAAATAAATTGTAAATACCTTTTTTTTTGAAAATATAATTTAACTGTCTTTGGTCACCACCCGAAATTACATGCCACTTTATTCCTATAGTTTTTTTTCTTAAATCTTTAATCCCATAAGCAATCTCTGAATTCAATAAATTTTTTTCAGTAAAATAACTATACTCAGACAAAAACTTTTTCAAAAGTAAGTCCCTTGAATTTTTATTTTCTTTTACTTCTAAAATTTTATTTATAAAATATTCAAATTTTTCATATCTAGAAACTCCACCGTTTTTTATATGAAAATTTATAAGCTCATCAGATAAGTTTTGACCGTAACTTTGAGATACATATTTAAAACCATCAGTTTTAATTTTATTAGAATTTAGGATTACCCCGTCACAATCGAATATTAAGCTTTTATACTTAACTAAGTTCATGATATATATTTTTTTATATTCTTATTTTTAACTATTTTAATTCCCTTTCTAAAACTTAAGAAAAAGATTATCTTATCAATTGTCATTGATTCAAATATCCAAATACGCTTTTTTTATTTAAGTTATAATTTGTTGGGGTAATGGAAATTAAACTTACATCAGATGATTTTATAAATAATTCAATTATTCTATTATTTTCTTCGTTCCTTTTATCTCCAGCTGGGTAACCATCAAATCCGGCCATGAACGCTTTAGATACTTTTCCACTCGCGATTGTTGCAAGTGAATAAGCAATTACCAAAGATTTTGGCACTTTGCAGAAATTATCATTGAACTCAAATTTTTCATTTTCAATAATAAGACCAAAATCTAAAACATTCTTATTTATGAGTCTTTTTTTTAAGTCTCCATTCAAAATTGATATTGGTGCAATCAATGGCTCGTCTCTTTCTAAATAGAAATCGACATCAGCTAATAATCTAATTGGATGACAACCTATTCTGAAATTTATCATTTCGCGAGGTAATGAGTTTTGACTATTAAAAGCAATAACAACAGGATTATATTTATCTATAAATTTAATTAGTCCTTTTTTATATTTATCCACTCCAGGACCTGTTCCTAATATTAAAACTTCTCTATTTTCAAATACTGATCTTGGATTCCATTTGCCTGGCTTTTTACTATTTTGATAATCTTTAGCATCTTGCAAAATATCAAAACTAAATTGTTTACTTTCATTTTCTTTTAAATAATCTATAACTTTAAGAATTTCAACTTCAGAGTATCTACTGTCATTGTCCATTATCTGTACATACATAGGATGTATAGAATATTGGGCTGCTAAATAGTAATAGGGATTTGAACCCCATATGTATTTTTTCCGCATCTCAATAAAGTAATCATTTATTATTTTCAAAAGGGGTATTAAATAACTTCTACTAGGTTTGTTTTGATGAAGCTCTAAAACTAATTCTTCTGTTTTTACATTACCTGCACCTCTTCCCATTCCAAGAACTGTACTATCTACCCAAGAAACTCCTAACTCGATAGCATTTAATGTATTTGTTAATGCATTCCCTTTATTATCGTGAGCATGAATTCCAATATCACCAACCCAATATTCTTTTAAATTTAAGATTATCTCTTTAATCTCTTTTTTATTTAAAGAACCGAAACTATCAGCAAAATAAACCACATCAATTGATTTATTTTTAGCCAATAATCCAATTTCTTTAAACATATCAGCGGTTAAACTTGAGACTTTTGTGACATTTACAGCAACCTCATAGCCCATCTTCTTAATCGTTTTAAATGCATTTTTCAATAAAGCTAATTTGTCTAATTCACATGCAATTCTAATTAATGATATTTTGGATTTTTCTTTATTTACAGGAACAAGATAGTTTAATCTTTCTTTTGAAAATTTTTTATCAATAATTAAATCCTTCGCGTTTATCATCACAGAAATTTTTAAGCCTAAAGGTATATCTAATTCTTCTAAAAAATCCTCAGTGCAAAATGCAAATGGGCCTTTAAATCCTTTGTTCTCAAAAAAACGGAATCCGACCTCTGCATAATCAATTTTTGCGGAATTAACAGCTTTAAGATAATTTTGAGCCAATTCAATAGAGAAATCCCATTCAGTGTAATAACCACCATCTCTTAATGTGCAGTCTAAATGGATAAGATTTTCAGTCATTGAATTTGTACAAAATCAGATTTGTCTAAATTTTTATTGAAATACTTTACATAATATAGTAAATCATAGAAAAATTATCTTTTTTCAAGTTAGGTATGAATCTCTTTTTTATATCCCTGAGGACATAAAAAATTAACTAATAGTCGTTAGAGGATACGAAACTTAAATTAAAAATCTACAATTAAAAAATTCTATATTTAAGAAAATGATAATGAAAAGATTTTAATTTAATAACTCTTAATAAAAAATGTATTAGGAATAAAATCTAATACTATGCTTGAACTTATTCACCAAATATATTTCATATCAGATATTTAAATAATGATTCCAGCGAGGAATTGAAGATATACTAAATAAAATATATAGTTTTGCATATTTTGATAATTTAGAATAAAATAGCATAAAATTTTTATAGAGCTGAAATCGACTATAAATATAAATTCTGAATACTTTTAAGAACTTGAAATATGGAAAATATAATTGCTCTATTACCTATGAAGGCAAATTCTCAAAGAATTCATAACAAGAACTTAAAAAACTTATGTGGTCAGCCTTTGTTCTATTACATAGCAGATACTTTGAAACTAATAAATAATATAAAATTACTTGTTATAAATACTGATAGTAAAGCTATCGCTGATTTTGCCAAAAATAGATATGGAGATTGGGTAAGAATTCATGAAAGGCCACCTAAATTGCAAGGCGATAAAATTTCAATGAATAGAATAATTGATTATGATGTAAAAAAATTAGGTTTAGATAATATTTTTCTGCAAACACACAGTACTAACCCTCTTTTAAGTAAAGAAACATTAACTAATGCAATTAAACAATTTAACAGACACTTTGCAAAAGATAACGAAGTTAGTTTATTTTCCGCCAATTCTCTTAAATCTAGACTTTATGATGTAAATCTTCGTCCCATAAATCATGATCCAAGTAATTTAATGAGAACTCAAGATCTTGAAGTTGTTTATGAGGATAATTCATGTTTTTATTTATTTGGAGGAAATGGATTTATGAAAAAATCTAATCGTATAAGTGATAAAGCATATGTGTTTCCTATGCCAAGAAATTCTCTTGAATCTATAGATATTGATGATCCAGAAGATTGGCTTTTAACCGAACAAATAATAATTACACAAAATAAAAAAAAATAAATTTTTCTCAAAAGATTTAATTTTTAAAATCTGAATTATTAATCAATCAAAGCCATACAAAAAATTTTTAAGTTATTAATCAAATTAATATTCTTTATATATATTGTTAATGTAAAATTTTAAAAAGCTGATTTTCCACGAATCAATTAACTAACAATGGTATATCTTTTAAGATCTTTTTAAAAATTTTTAAATTATTTAAATACGGATAATTAGGTTAAAAAATTCTTTTAATTAAAAACAAATGGAGCCAAGGGGATTTGAACCCCTGACCCCCTGCATGCCATGCAGGTGCTCTACCAGCTGAGCTATGGCCCCATATCTAGTAACGTTATTCATATCAATCAATTTAAAGATTTTTTTCGTAACGTCTGTAATTCTCATATTACTTCATAGCGTTTAATTATTGAAATCTGCACCTTAAAAAGCAACTAGAGATTTGCAAGTTTTAGCATACTTTAGATAATTAATTTATGAGATCCTGTTTCAGAATAGGCTTTAAAAACTAAAATGATAATTCTTAATTAGTTCTTGAATTTGTTTTATCACTTTTTAACTTTATTTCCTTTGTTTGGATAATTTTTCGATTTATTTCCCAAGCCATTAAATGGAATAATATAAAAAACTAAATTTGATAACTTTTTAAAAGTGATACAAAATCTTTTTCAAATTTTGTTTTTTTAAAACTTATCACCCAGACCATTAAAGTCAAAAGAATATATATTGAAAAACAAGCCTCCAATTTCAGTATCAAAATTGTAATTTAAACTTACGTTATATGCTCTCCTATTCCAGGAGAGCTCAATTGTCGGATTAATTAACTTTTCATCATCAGATATATTGTCCTCTAAATTTATTTCTCCTGAAAATTTTAATGCAAAGGGTTTATAAATTCTCTGCTTTAAACCGATTTCTATAACCTTGGTATCTACTACTTGATCGAAAAGAAATGGGCTTTTACCATCATTAAATTTAAATCTTGGGTAAATACTTAATTCTGTATAATCAAAAAAATTGTTTTTAAATTCACCTAATATTAATTTTGGACCAGTTTTGATTAAGAATAAATCTTGTTTACTCCCATCTTCATATCTAAAAAAATCTAGATTTCCCTCAATTACCCAATATAAGCCTTGATTAATTATGTTTGGAGTATATTTATATTCCTTAGTTAAAGTTTCTGTAGATCTAGGCTTCCAAATTGAGTATTCTTTTTTTTGTTTTAAAGATAAATTAAGCCTGTCATTAGCCAAAAGAGAATTATGATCTTTAGTTGAAGCAGACTCGTATCTTCCATATCCAATTGAAATATCATTTTCTGTAGTGACATTAGAATTTAAATTAATCTTTTTTAAATCATAAGTAGCACCATAAGCGCTGTTTACTAAAATTTCGCCTAAAGATCCATTTTTGGCTTTTTTTCTGTAGATTCCAAATAAGGAAATATCATCTGTCTTTGAATAATTATCTTGTTTTTTAGTATGAATATTTTTTGATAAGTAAGTTTCTCCTTCAACAATTTTATCGATTTTATCTAAGTCTATAGAATTAGTTTCAGCTTTCAAAATATAATCCCATTGTCCAAAAGAACTTGTAAGAACAGAGTCAATTCCCAGAAAATCTAAAAATTTTGCATCCTGTTCAATTTTATTTGCTAGAACAGGTTCCTCCTTTGCGGAAAAACTTTTTGTTTTACCTTCTATTGCTCTCTGAATATTAAATTTAGTAATTAAGTTAATTTGCGTATTATTTTTTTTATAAAGATTTATAGGATTAAAATTTCTGTAAAGATAAATCCCGTCATATTTATTTTTGTCATAGCCTAAACCCCATCTAGAATATTCTCTATCAAGATTTAAATTTCTTGGACCTATTGGTACTGTTAATTTATTCTCAAAAGTCAAACTAGACCATTTTGTTTTTATTCTAGTTTCGTCATTTTTGTCAAATAATTTAAAATCTTTGTTATTTATAATTAGTTGAGGATAACTAAAGGGATCATTTGTTAATCGCAATTCTTTTGCATACCAAGTATTGTTATTAATCTCAATCTTTTTAGATACAAATCTGCTTCTATTAATAGGATTAATCTCAGCTTTTATTGTTTGATCTGTAAACCTTCTTTGATTATTGAATAGTTCTGTAGTGTACTCAAGTTTAGAAGAACTTTCTAGGTTAATATTATTAATTTTAAGATCCTCTTCAAAATTTTCTCTTAAATCATTTTTTTCATCTAAGTTAGTAAACTCACTTATTTTCTTAAAGTTTACTGACCCAAAAGCATTTTCTATAAAGCCTTTCTTGTTTATAAAATCATATTCAATTTTACTAGCTGTTAAATAATGGGATTTAGTCCTAAAGTAAATATCACCTTCAATAAGCATATATTTGTATTTTTGATCATAAGTAAATTTTGTACTTTTCAAGATTCCATTTCTTGATCTTATAACTACATTTCCCTCGGCGATAAGTTTTGTTCCTATTTGTTTTTGAATATTTGAATTTATAGTTGCACTTAATCCATTTTCTACATCATCAGAATTCTCTTTTTCAATACTTACAACAAACTCTTTCAAAAAAGTATTAAATTTGGAGGGAATTTTGAATAGATCATTGTCAGTTCTAAAAAATCTTTTATCTATATAACTTGTGTTTTCATAGTTTTTATCAATAGTTTTTAATTTATTTGATTTAATAAAATTTTTTAGAGAAATATTTTTATCATTATTTTTTGCAACACTAAAATCTAACAAGCTAAAAAAAATAAAAAAAGCAAACAAATATAAAAATTTTTTCAAAGATATGATTAATAGATATTTTTAATAATAAAACAAAAGTGAAGAAATTTTATATTTTTGAAGTAAATAACGATTTTCTAAAAATAGACTTAAATTTTTCTCCAAACTGCTAAAAGTTTACCTTGAAAAACCACTTGATCTAAATTTAATTCAATAGGCTCATATGCAGGATTTGCTGCCTCTAGAAATATTTTTTCACCTCTCTTATAAAAATATTTGAGAGTTGTACCTAAGCCCTCAACCATAGCGCTAACAATAGTACCATTTCTTAGAGAATATGAATCTTTCAAAGGTTCCATCAACACCATATCTCCATCAGCTATGCAAGCGTCAATCATTGAGTCTCCATTAACAGTAAGGGCAAAA
>FUFK010042140.1_pt1 | contig 34284 bp, 43 predicted proteins | sample 1021851 | NCBI WGS metagenome assembly FUFK01 (sample SAMEA51879418, study PRJEB19060) | metagenome | reverse complement strand
GACATGGTCGAGGATGGGCGCATGTCTGACAAGACCACATACACGGAAGTAACAAAGGGTTTGTCAGAACTCTTGGAGGACAGGGCAGGTGATCCCGACTTCCCTTTTGACTGGGACATCATCTCCCACAGGTTGCCGGGGATGGGACGAGGTAACTTGGGTATCATCTTTGCCCGACCAGAGACGGGCAAGACAACTTTCTGTGCGTTCACAGCTTCCAAGTATATAAAGCGAAAACAAAAGGTTGTATACTGGGCAAACGAGGAACTTGCCGCTGACATCAAGCTGCGTATCATTCAGGCATACTTTGCACAGACAAGAGCGGAGATGCGGGAGTCATCTGAAGAACTTGATCGCAGGTGCGCGGAAGAAGTCGAACCCTACCTGACGGTCATGGATTCGGTCGGCATGTCGATGGAAGAACTCAATGACTATGCACAGCTAAATCAACCGGACGTGATGTTCTGTGATCAGCTAGATAAGTTTCGCGTTGACGGTAACTTCAGTCGGGGCGACGAGCGCCTGAAAGAGATATACGTTCTTGCCCGTGAGGTTGCCAAGCGTAACAAGTTACTTGTGTGGGCCGTCAGTCAGGCGTCTAATGAGGGACATGACCGTCAATTTATTGACTACAACATGATGGACAACTCTAAGACAGGTAAGGCTGGCGAGGCTGATGTCATCATCGGCATCGGTAAGACAGGCACCTCTGAAGAAGAGAACACTGTGCGCCACATCTGTATATCGAAGAACAAGATCAATGGCTGGCATGGTATGGAGACTTGTCACATCGATGTACACAGAGGGGTGTACTACTGATGGCTGACAAGTCACCTAAAAGAATCGGGGATGTCACCGAATTAGAACTTTGTCATCACTTTCTCAACGAAGGCTATGAAGTTTTTAGAAACTTGTCATCAACTGGGCCTGTAGATTTTGTGACACTAGATACAGAGACAGGTGAAGTGGTTTTATATGACAGTAAAACTGCAAATCCTCGAAGTAATAAGAACGGTGAAGATGTTGTGTCGATAGGTGGCATGAGCGATTTACAGCAAAGGCTGGACGTTAAGTTGGTTACAAAGTACAAGGGTGTGCTTTTGTTTGGAAAGAAGGTAGTGTTTAATGAATGTACTGACCTTTGACATCGAAACTACTCACCGTGAGAAGGCGAACGGCTCTTCTACACCCCTGCCCTACTTTGGAAATCGTCTTGTATCAATAGGTTACAAGTGGCTCAACAGTGCTGTAGACTACGACTGCTACTACCACTCGACACAGCCGCCGACTTCAAATGCGTTCACGAAATTTCAAGCTGCCTTGAACCACGCTGACGTTATTGTTGGACAGAACATAAAGTTCGATCTATCTTGGATTCGTGACTGCGGGTTCGTATACGAGGGACACATTTATGACACGATGGTTGCGGAATATCTACTGGCGCGGGCGCGTCGTTGGCCTCTGGGACTTGCTGCTCTTGCAGAAAAGTATAGTGGAGTACAAAAAGAGGCAGACCTTGTCGCGCCGTATTTCAAGGAAGGTAAGACGTTTTATGACATTCCTTGGGATGTGATTGAAACGTATGGCAAGGCTGATGTCCTTGCAACCGAGCAAGTAGCCCTCGCACAACTCGAAGCCTTTGGCACAACATTTGAGGAACTGTTCCATGAAGAATCAGGCACTCTTGCCCACTTTGCGTCTATCACTTGAAGTCACTAATGTTCTTGCTGATATCGAACGTAACGGCATCAAGATAAATCGCACTACCCTTGCTGACATCCGCAAGCAGTACGAGGACGAACTGTTTACCCTAGAGCGTCGGTTGCAGGAGTTAGCTGCAGATGCAATGGGAGACACTCCTATCAACCTCGACAGTCCAGATGATCGCTCTCGTTTATTCTACTCCTGCGCCATCAAAGACAAGAAGAGGTGGGCCGCTCTCTTCAACCTTGGGCACGAGGTTCGCGGCGCTACAAAGAAGCCTAAACAGCGGGCGCGTATGGCGAAGGGTGAGTTCAAGCGGCACATACTTAATGAGACAACTGTTCTCTACAAGACGGTTGGTAAGCAGTGTCCAGAATGCTCTGGGAAGGGCCGCTACAGCCCTCTAAGAAAAGACGGCACCCCGGGTAAAGCGGTTCGCATTTGCAGGGCTTGTGGTGGCTCTGGCGTCGTTTATCGCAATACTAATGAGGTTGCCGGGTTCCGCTTGATACCCCGCGACACTTTCGATACTGCAGCAGGAGGTTTCAAGACAGACAAGTCTACTCTGGAAGATATGATGACGGACTTGCGGGGGGATGCCCGCGACTTTGCAGAGGCTTACGTTCGTTACTCTGCCGTGCGGACTTATTTGCGGTCTTTCGTCGAGGGCATGGAAAACAACATGGACCCCAACGGGTTCATTCATACAGAGTACATGCAATGTGTCACCGCTACCGGACGCTTATCATCACGCAATCCTAACTTTCAGAACATGCCCCGTGGCTCGACCTTTATCATACGCAAGGCTGTCGAGAGTCGGTTCGAGGGTGGTTCGATCCTAGAGGGTGACTACTCACAGCTAGAGTTCAGGGTTGCTGGCTTCCTTGCTAAAGACGATGGCATTCGTAGTGATGTCGAAGCTGGCACAGACGTTCACAACTATACGGCAGGAGTTATCGGGTGTACCAGACAGGAAGCCAAGGCGCACACCTTCAAGCCTCTGTATGGTGGTGTTAGTGGTACTGAAGATCAGAAGCGGTACTACCGTGCCTTCAAGCAAAAGTACAACGGTGTGACTGACTGGCATGAACTCTTACAGCGAGATGCCGTGACCAAAGGCCATATCCGACTCCCTTCTGGCCGCGAGTACTGCTTCCCGGGAACTCGTTGGACCGAATGGGGCACAGCTACGAACCGCACAGCCATCTGTAATTATCCTGTGCAGGGCTTTGCTACTGCGGACTTACTGCCCATCGCTCTTGTGATGCTGCATAAATCCTTGAAAGACAGTGGGTTACAGTCTGTTATCTGCAATACAGTACACGACTCGATTGTCATGGATGTGTTCCCGGGAGAGGAAAAACAATGTATTGAGATCATGGCAAAGAGCATGATATGCATACCTGAAGAGACCGAGCGTCGGTACGGTGCCCGTTATGACATGCCCGTAGGCATCGAATTAAAAATGGGTGAAAACTGGCTTGACTTAGAAGAAGTGTTTACGTTATAATACTTCTACCTTAAACACCCAGCATAGAGGATATCATGGGTACAGAGATACAAATGAACGACGAAATGAATCAGTTTCTAGCCGCGTTTGATGCGGGAGACGAAGAAGCCTTGATGAAAATGTCAGGGCAGGCAGACGTGGATTCGACTCCACGCGTAGGTTTGCCTCGCCTGACGATTAATTACGAGGCTGAAAACGATGATGGTATCACGCTGAAGCGTGGTGCATGGCGCATATGGAATGGCTCCGGGCCGAGTTACTCGGATAAGGTGCATATACGCCCTTTAATGCGGACCTACGAGTGGTCTGTGTGGAGTCAGGATGAACAGAAGTTTACCTGTAAGTCTGTGCAGCGTCCGACTCTGTCAGGAGAGTTCCCCGATAATCAGGGGGGTAATAAGTGCGGTAGGCTGACACGGGCAGAGGAAGAGGTTCTTGCTGATGATGATCCACGTGTCATCCTTAGTCAGTCGGTAAATTGCAATCAGGTGCTTTACGGAGTCTTGGATGCACCGGACGCCACTGCTGCAGACGGAACAAAAACACCTCTCGAAAACGTACCTTTCATGGCGTACTTTAAGAGGTCTGGATTCCGTCCTGTTCGGGACTTTATTGATCAGCAACTGACGCGTCGAAAAATTCTGATGCAGAAGGCTGTGATTGAGTTGACCACGGAGAAGAATAAAAAAGGAAGTGTTATCTTCTGGACTCCGAAACTAAGTCTCGTAAAAGAAGTATCGATCACTGATGCGGATAAAGACCTCATCAAGAATTTTGGTGAGACCGTGAAGGCTCATAACGAGTCGGTCATGGTTGAGTATAAAGCCGCCGTCAAGATGTCGATGAACGATGAAGACCTCGACTTAGCGCAGCGTTTCGCAAGCTGATGCTTCATCTTCTGGAAGTCCAAGACTTCCTACAAAAAGCGGGACGAGGGGAGATAGACTCCTCTCGTCTCGACGACCTCATAGAGGCGTTTGGGGAAGACTGTAAGACAGCTATACGTAAGCAATTCAGCAGAAATTCTGAATACCGAATTCGTATGTCTGGTCTCGGTCGTCCTTTATGCCAGCAGCAGTTAGAAAAACAGGGACTAAAACAAGATGTTGCTTATAACGATGTTATTCGTTTTCTTATTGGTGATTTAGTAGAAGCTGCTGCAATTCTAGTTATGAAGGCTGCAGGTGTTAACGTGCAGCAGGAACAGGGGCAGTGTTCCCTCGAACTTGATGGGCAAACCGTCAACGGAACTTTAGATGTCATCATCGATGACAAAGTGTGGGACATCAAGTCTACAAGCCCGTGGTCTTTTGAGAATAAGTTTTCGGGACGGGGTGGATATGATGCTATCAAAGAGGACGATCCCTTTGGTTACATCATGCAGGGATTTCTTTACTCCGAGTCACAAGGTTTGCCGTTTGGCGGCTGGATAGCTATCAACAAGTCTAGTGGCGAGTGGGATTTTGTCGAGGCTCCTGACAATCAGGATGAAGACCGAGAGACATATCTCAAGGAAGCTGCCCAGCGTGTACGTGCTATTGTAAACGACGCTAAATTTAAAATACCGTTTACGTCTCTACCCGAAACATACACGTATAAGGGTGTTAAGTATGAGACTGGCAACCGCCTTATGCCTAAGACCTGCACCTTCTGTTCGTTTAAAGAGAACTGCTGGAAGAGTGCAGAGTATCATCCTAAGATCACGTCGAAGGCCAAGAACCCACCTATGACGTGGTACACAAAGCTGGTGAAGAAGGAACTATGATATGCCTATCCTTTACACTAGCGGCTACGATCTCAAGTTGCTGGGGTTAAACCCACAGCTTCGACACGTATACATCGACAATGAAGAAAGTAAGGGCGGCGAACCTGCACTAGTCAAGGTAAGAAACCTTGAGGGTTCGCTGCCTTTAACTTTACGAGAGAACTACACAGAGTCAGGATACTTGACTTCTGTCACAGAGGCGCGTGACGTAGTTCGCATTGAGAACGAGTTTCAGCAGATTAATTATCACCTACGCAGGGGGCAGACTATATGTATTCCGACGATTCTCTTAAACGAGGAAGTGTCGCGTTTAAAAAAGTATTCACCAAAAGTAGAACAGTATCTGCTAAAGAGGCTAAACTTAATAAAGGAGGCGTTTCCTTTGCAAGGATAACGAGGTCCATGAAATTCAGATCACAATTCGAGTCGAACATAGCCCGCAAACTTGTAGAGCGTGGCATCCCTTTTGAGTATGAGAAGGAGCGTGTGGTTTATGTTCCCAAGCCGCGAACCTACACTCCGGACTTTTACTTTCCGGAGACAAACGTGTACGTCGAAACTAAGGGACATCTAGATAAGGGTGACAGGGTAAAGATGCTGCTGGTCAAGGAACAAAATCCGGAACTAGATATCAGATTTGTTTTCATACGTGCCTCGAATAAAATTTACAAAGGCTCTAAAACTACCTACGCTGACTGGGCTACTAAGAACGGATTTCAGTGGGCCGAAGGTTCTATCCCAGAGGAGTGGTGCAGAAATGGATAATTTAGAAACGAGCTTAGAACGCGCAAGTCTTCTTAAAGATCGATGGTACTTGATACTGCGACAGGGCGATACTGAAGATCATGTTTCTATGGCCGCGTATGATACTACGGAAGAAGATGAGGATGATGAATACATTCCAGCAGGCGCAATTCTTTTGAGTGGTATTGTTGAATTGATGGAGTCAGACTTTGAGAGAGTGATGTCTGCCGGTCTTGCTCGTTTGCAGTTCGAGGCCACTAAAGAAGTTATGGTTGAAGAAACGGATGTAGATGTACAGCATGACCCTGACACAAACATTGTTAAGGTAGATTTTGGTAAGAGACAATGATCAGAGAGAACTGGAACCTAAACAATTATCAGATGCAGGCACGGAAGTTTGCTGTCTATCCAGAGCGGGCTAATATAACGTATCCTGCACTGGGCCTTGCGGGCGAGGCCGGTGAAGTAGCAGACAAAGTAAAGCGCATCCACCGGGGGGACTATGCGGATGGCCGGGACGATACTCGTTTTAAAGCAGAGATCGCAAAAGAGATCGGGGATGTTTTGTGGTATTGTGCTAACCTTGCAGAAGACTTAGGGTATTCTCTGCAGCAGATTGCTGAGATGAATATCTACAAGCTGAAGTGTCGTATGAGCAAGGGTACAATTATCGGTGACGGAGATAATCGGTGAGACATGAGAAGTATATGAAGATGAAGGCCGACGAAGAAAAACTGATGGACGATTACTATTCGAAACAGATGGAACTATTCGATCACACCAGTCGTGGAGACATGGTGAACTCACCACCTCATTACAATCAGGCAGGGATCGAATGTATAGATGCTATTCGTGCAGCCACAGATGTTGGCTATGAATATTACTTACAGGGAAATATAATAAAGTACCTCTGGCGTTATCGTTACAAGAACGGCGTCGAAGACCTAGAAAAGGCACAGTGGTATTTAGAAAAACTTATAGAGGAGAGAAACAGTGAATAACATGTTACCCACACCATATCAGCAATTTATTCATAAGTCCCGCTANGCACGCTGGCTCGACGATGAGCAACGCCGTGAAAACTGGGATGAGACCGTGTTCCGCTACACAAACTTCATGCGTAATCAGGTTCATGGCAAACATCAGTATGTGATTTCTAATACAGACTTGTTCGACATCGAACAGGCTATTCTCGGTCAGGAGATCATGCCGTCGATGCGGGCTATGATGACAGCAGGGCCAGCCCTCGCTCGTGACAATATCTGCGGCTACAACTGCAGCTACATTCCGGTAGATAGTCCTCGTTCGTTCGATGAGTGCATGTACATTTTGATGTGTGGCACAGGTGTGGGTTTCTCTGTCGAGCGTGAGAACGTGGACAAGTTGCCGGTTGTCAGTGACGCTATGCACGACACGGATACCGTAATCAAAGTCGGCGACTCAAAGCCGGGATGGGCCAAGTCATTACGTGAACTGATTGCGCTGTTGTACGCAGGACAGGTTCCGACATGGGACTTGTCAGAAGTGCGTGCGTCCGGTGAACGCCTCAAGACTATGGGCGGTCGTGCTTCTGGGCCGGGGCCGCTTGACGATCTGTTCAAGTTTACTGTCGCTTTGTTCAAGAAAGCACAGGGCCGTCGCCTCTTCCCTATTGAGTGCCACGATCTGATGTGTAAGATCGGTGAGATCGTAGTTGTTGGCGGTGTACGCCGGTCGGCTTTGATCTCACTGTCAAACCTGAACGATGATCAGATGGCACATGCCAAGGCAGGTGCGTGGTGGGAGAACGAGGGCCAACGTGCGCTGGCTAATAACTCGGTTGCCTACAAGGGCAAGCCCGAGATGGGCACCTTCATGCGCGAGTGGCTTGCTTTGTACGACTCTAAATCAGGTGAGCGCGGCATCTTCAATCGTGAGGCTGCTGACGTACAAGTTGCTCGGAATGAACGCCGTGAGACAGGCCACATGTGGGGCACTAACCCTTGCTCTGAAATCATCCTGCGTCCGTATCAGTTCTGCAACCTGTCAGAAGTTGTAGTACGTGAACACGATACGCTCGATTCGTTGAAGCGTAAGGTGCGCCTTGCAACTATCCTTGGAACCCTTCAGTCTACCCTGACTGACTTCAAGTACTTGAGGAAAGTATGGAAGACAAACACAGAAGAAGAACGCCTTTTGGGCGTATCCTTGACTGGTATCATGGATCATCCAGTTTTATCAAAAACCGTCGATTCCTCTCGCTGGCTCGAAGAAATGAAGCAAGTCGCCGTAGACACGAATCTCAAGTACGCAAACGCGATTGGTATTCCACAGTCGGCTGCTATAACTTGTGTAAAACCGTCGGGTACTGTATCGCAACTGGTGGACGCTGCAAGCGGCATTCACGCTAGACACAACGACTACTATATCCGCACAGTTCGTGGCGACAATAAAGACCCCCTGACACAGTTCCTCAAGGAGCAAGGAGTGTACAGTGAGGCTGACGTGATGAAGCCGGACTCGACCACCGTTTTTTCGTTTGCCATGAAAGCACCCGACGGCGCTGTTACGCGGGACGAGATGACGGCTATCGAACAGCTAGAGTTGTGGAAGACGTACGCTATTCACTGGTGCGAACACAAGCCGTCTGTCACCATCACGGTGAAGGAACACGAGTGGATGGATGTGGGTGCGTGGGTGTACGAAAACTTCGACGTGGCATCGGGCGTATCGTTCCTGCCACACAGCGATCATACATACCAGCAGGCACCATATCAGGACGTTGAGCGTGAAGACTATTTTGAATGGCAGCAAAGATACGGAACATTGAATATCGACTGGCAAGCCTTGTCTGAATATGAGCGCGAAGACAATACGTCTGGTTCCCGCGAACTTGCGTGTACAGCAGGCGTGTGTGAAGTTGTAGACTTGAATGCGGCATGATCGACGGGGGAGACATGCCTACGTGGTGGCAGTGGTGGCTCCTTGTAGCTATCACTGTCAATACTGCAATTAATCTAGTTGTATTCTTTAAGCATAGGTTTAAGAATGGCAGACAAAAAAAGTAAACCTCCCGTATGGAAGCAGGGTAAGGGATGGGTTCAGTACGAACCTCCTCGTAATCATCCCTGCTACGAGGAGTGGAGAAAGATTATTGATCGAAGTAAAGATAACTGACAAAATGCTTCTTGCTGGCCGTAGGAAGGCCACTGAGATGGGTTTATTACATAATTCTATTCTAAGAGGCGGCGGCAGCGTAGCGGGCTTCCTCGGCGAACAGGTGGTCTTGAAGGTCTTAGGGGGTTCGTGGCTAAACTCGTATGACTACGATATCATCCTTGACGATGGCCGCAAGGTAGAGGTGAAGACAAAACAAACGTCAGCAACTCCTCTGCCCTATTACTCCTGTAGCATCAGCAACTTCAATACGAAGCAAGACTGTGACATCTACGCTTTCACACGCATCCTAAAAGACTTCTCCAAAGGCTGGTTCCTCGGATACCTGTCAAAGGAAGAGTACTTCGATAAGTCCGTGTTTATGAAGAAAGGTCAGCTTGATCCGGACAACGGCTACGAGGTACGGGCAGACTGCCACAACTTACCTATTTCGGACCTGCGAACTCATTATGAACAAGCGAAAGAAATCAAAGGCTACCCTGTTTAATTTACAAGTGTTCCTAAATGAAAACGGGGACATCGAACTGGAAACCCAGTCCGTTGACCCCGAAGTATTTATTAAAACTATGGAAGCGGGTATGCCTAGCTACGAAGCTACCTACAAAGTAGCCAGCCTCATCAGGTATCTCAAGTCTATCAACGACGAAATATACGAGAGGTCTGGCCGCTACGTTTAGGCTTTCTTAGTGGCACCTGCAATCTTGTCAGCATAGGTTGCTTTATCAAAGGGCGGTGCAAGAGCCGCGAACTTCTTTGCTTCACCACCATTAGCCATGCCCATGCCCATGTTACCGGACATGCCCATCTTCATCTTACGATCCATCATCGGGTTCGCAGACATAGCCATGCCGCCCCCGTACATGGGTTTACGGACCATTGATCCGTATGCGTAGCCCTTGAGCTTACTCTTTTTCTTCATCAGTAGTTTCCTCTTCTATAGGGTCTGTGTCTGAGTAGTCTGCCATCATTCCTTCGATGTTGTCGTGCCCAGAACGGACTAACTCTGTTAGAATGAATTCTTTCATGTAATCGTCGAATCGTTGCCAGTCTCTTCCCTTAACAAGCTCGGGCTTGTCTATGATGTCTCGCATGATTCGTCCTGCATCTTGGTTAGTCATTGCCAAGAGAAGTGCGCTGGTGTTTGACTGAGCAAGCAGCCGTAGTCCGAGTTCTGTGGCAAGGAACGGGGTGCCGACCATGCCGCGTCTCCAGTTGTACGCCTTACTAATCAAGCTCTCTAGAGACATCCCTTTGGGTATGCCACTAACTGCCACAGCATCCATGCTCTTTTGATGCAGGATAAAGGTGATATCTTTGAGATACTTTGCGCCTTTAGAACCAAGAACTTTTCTTATCTGTTCGTATACCTCTCGATTGTCTAACTCTCCGAGCATAGCTGCCGTGTTATTAAACTGCTTCATAGTTGCAGCTTGCGCGGACTTCATATCACTAAAGTCTGTCGGCACTTCTTTGAACCCGACTTTACCTGATGGCCCGTACTCTCCAACATTTAAGAGTCCACGATACACAAGCGACATAATGCCTGCCTCGAACTCTTTAGCTGCCTCGTTCGCCTGCGCCTTTCCCCACGGACCATCTGCAACCCTCCGCGCATTCTCTATAAAAGCAGTGCGAAGATCGTCTATATCTTCAGGCCCGGTGATATAGTTATCATAAAATTGTCGAGCATTTTTAGTTCCTGAAAATTGCTCCAACAACTTTACAGTTTCCGACTCGATATCTAAGTCAATCTTAGCTTGATTACGCATGTCGCTAAGATCGATGTTCATCCCCTCTTTCCACTCGTTGAAATTCTTTTCTAAGTCTTGTCTTTCGATAAGAGCGTCAACAATATCATTCTCGGCTTGATAGATATCTTCTAAGACAACGGCAGGTTTTTGAACGACTTTTTTAGTGCCATCAGCTTGCATTTCTACAACACTGATACGCATGTTGTCGGTAACCAGCGCAGCCCTTTCAGACTCTTGGAAGTTGTTAGGGATAACACTCTTAATGTCGAACCTGCGTTCACCCGTGACATCTCGACCCCACCTATCGAACACACCCATGTACAAGGCTTTCTGGATTGTGTTTAATTTTTTGAGACTGTCAGGGTTGCTTGCATCGAATGCCACAGTAGAGATAGCACGTTCAAGAATCTCTGGAGAAGCTGTCTTCTCATCGATCACCGTATCTGTAACGGGGTCAATCAGAACTCTGTCTCCGAACATGCGAGACATCTCTGACACGCGGGTTTGAAGTTGTCCCAGAACATCGTTTCTATTCCGCGCTTGTCCTCTCATGAGAGTGTCTAAGGGCTGCAGTATAGGATCAAACATCTCTCCGGGCGTGATGTCAGAGTAGAAAATACGATACGGATCGTTGATGTCAGTGGACACACGATCACCACCCTTTGCAGACTTGTCTAGTCGCGCAAAAGTTCCACCCTGTCGCTGGGTATCCCCAATCAAATCCTGATAGGTTGCCCGGGCCTCACTGAGAAGTTCAAACCCGTCTTCATCCTGTTCTTTGATTAGCTCGTCTAGAAACTTTTGAAACTCACCATACTGTGCGCCTACGGCTTTATTTGTTGTTTTGTAGCCGTAATCGCGAAACGCTCTACGAAGGAGGTCTGCTTCTTCGAGGGTGACATCGGAGAAAATACTGACCTCATCTACATGCTGATGCAACAACAGTCCGAATTCGATACGACCTTCTCGTGTCTTTAGCATGTCTCGAAGTTCTTCTGGTGACAGGACACCCGAATCGATCACCATCTGTTCGTAGTACTGCATAGCATCTTTATCGAGTTTCTTGAGACCTTTTGTAACCATGTTTTCAAAAACGGTACGCGCTCGTTTACCGACTACACCGTTAAAGAAGACGCCCTCTGCACCGAACATCTGAACGATATCCGACTCTCCCGATATCTCCATCATTTTTTCAACAGCCGGACCCACGTCTAAGTTAGCTACGCCTTCCTTTGTTTTGTTGATCTGATGGATACGAACCTTTCCGTACGCTGTGTCTGCTTTTGCTGTTGCGAAATCTAGTTGCGCGTGTAGCAGGTCTTCGAAAGCGCGGTTCATAGTTTGACGGAATACTGCTGTGTTATCTCGTTGAGTCATAATCTGATCTATACGAGCTTCAAAGTTGTCGTACCAGTTCTTCTCCGTCTCATCGAAAATTTTTCGTTCTTCTTCCACAGTAAGAAGCCGACCGAGTTGCTTCTCTGCTAACAGGACTTTCGTGCGATTTATGTCTGCTACGTACGTGGTGGGCAGATCGTCTCCTAACGATCTTCCGAGATTAAGCTCTGCTTTTCTAAGGCCGTTCTCAATAGTTGAGTAACCCCGTTTTACACGCTCCTGATTAGCCCTGATTACGGCTCTGTTCTTCTTTATGATCTCTTTTAGGGAGCCGATTTCACTGGGTATTGCATTCTCCATGACGTGCGTTTCGAAGTTATTAAGTGCAAGCTCTGCAGCGTTCGTCATTTCTTCCATGCGTTGATTCAGATGAAACGCATCTACCGTCATAACCTTCTCGCCTCTTTTAGCCGACAAGTGAAGGTTGTTCATGGCATCTAATTTTGCACCCTGAAATACGGGTAGAAGTGACATGTCACCAAAGCTGGTAGAGAATAACTCCATAGCTCTTCTTTGTTGTGCGCTACCTGCCGGGAATGCGTTGACCACTCTCTCATACACTTCGGAGCTTTGTTGTAGTCCTGCCGCCAGTCGCATTTGATCGTCGCGGTTCAACTCTCCTACGAAAGAGAACATACGGTTTACCTGTCCTCTTTCTGTAAGAGTCATTGCTCTATTGTGCAGTGGAATGAAAACATTGTTTTCGTAATCAGTGACGAAGGTAGGTTTGAAGGTTACGGCATTTTTTGCTTCGCTTATGGTCTTGAAAATATAATTCATAGAACCCATCAGCGGCAAACTCGGTAACCGTTCACTGACTACTTCCATAGGACGAAGCGCCTTCTCTCCTACAAATCCGACACTTTTCTTAATGCCGGTTCCTGTTGCTCCTAGCACTGTCTTCACCGGACTTAAAAGAACTGCGCCGCCTAAGACTCCTACTGCCTCTCCTGTTGCCGGGTCGTTACCAAACATCCCCCCTAGCCACTGGCGACCATAGTATTGTGCCGTAGAAAGAAGGACAATGTCGGAAGCTCCGGGAGCTATCAAAGGAACGATCTCATCGCGCAACATGCTTCTGCGGTACATACGACGATTGTTTACGAAGTCACTTTCTGCCCGTCTGTACTCAAGAGTGTTAATCTTCCCTTCCGCTTCGAGTGCTTTCATGCGGGAATGTGCTTGATCGTAGGCAGCTTTAGCCTCGTTGCGCTGACCTGTTATACGGATGTCTTCAAGGCCGATACGTACAACGTCGTCGTGATACTTTTTAATCTTGTCGTTCTCGCGGAGAATCGTATAAACTTCCTCAAAACTGCGGGAACCCCACGGCCCTTCGAGAAGTTCCGGGTTGTCCTTTGCCGCCTTTTTAAGAACGCGGGCAAAGTCTCTACCTCTAGCCAACTTTGCTTGGCCGAAAATACCCACAAACGGGAATAGGTTTTCACCTACCATGACGCCAAACTGCAGCATGTTAGGAAGCTGGTTAAATGACAAGTCGTTTAAAGACTGGGCAGTGTTTTCATCGACGAACTCACGAAGTACAGGCTCTCCAGTGCCGACCTGTTCAAAGGCTATAGCGTTGTATTCTTCTTCAGTAAGTCGTTTCTTCAGGCTTTCGTGTAACATTTCGTTATACGAATCTTTTACACGAGGCTGGAGCATGTTAGAGTTATCTGAAATCCACTGACCCCACCTGTTATTGATGTTGGACATCATGCCTGTGCGAGACATAAACTCCTCTGTAAAACCTCCCTTACCGAGTGTCCCTTTTCTTTCAGCGGCTTGAAACGCACTCGATGCAGCGGCGACAGCCCCTACGGCGTATCCCCCGAGTGACGTAATACCTGCCTCTGTTTCTCTGTATCTACGCATCAAATCCGTCATAAAGTCGCCAGTGACCATTTCATCGATAAACACCTGACGAACTCGCGCATCTGGGAGAACAGGTTTGAGGAGAGTGTCAATATCCTCACGACTCTTCCGATAGAGTTCTGCCCGTGACACCGAACTAGGGTCAGTCATCCACTCTGGAACACCAGTCTTAAACGCGTACTGAACCTCTCCTGCAGATTCAGGCTGGGCCTGCCCGTCTACAAATGCTCTCAAAGAGTCTTGAAAAGCAGGCACGTCTGCTGCCGCTTGAAACTCTGGTCCAAACGTCTTCGTGTTATTACCGGGCATTTTAAGAGTCAAGGGTTGCCCGCTCCGGATTGTTTCCAGAGCTTGTTCGTAGGTAGCAGGAGCTTCCGTTTTCTGTTCTTCAAGACTTTGTGTGGCGGCTTGATAATCCACACCAGAAAGCGTTGCCAGAGAAGGAGTGGCAACAATATTAGGAGGTCTCTGCGTCTCTGTAATTACAGGAGCGTTATTAGTTTGTTGTATTGCCACTATTTTGCTCTTTCCCTATTTTTACGATCCCACGCTTTTCGAAATCTTTAAATTCGATAAACTCCCCGTCAACCACCACACCCATCTGCTGAGTGACAGGATCGTATCCATAGGGAACGTCAGCGCCGTCTTTAGTTTGATAGGAGCCTGTTTTAAAGGTCTCTAAAGCCTCGGGTGTAACTGTGACGATATCTGTTTTTACTGTCGTTGCGCCCGCTTCACCTGCTACGTTACTGACGACTTCCCCTGTATCCGTTGTCATCTGATACGGTAGCCCCGAACCATACATAAGTCCCTCGAACCCTCTAAGTTCAAAGTAGGCATCGATACGACGAGCAGCACCCGGAGTTATTTCCGCGTTGGTCTCGTACAACTTATTCATGTAACTCTTGGTTATAAGGTCTCTTTCAAACTCCGCCTTTACAGTAGCAAGTTTACGGGCGATACCTTCTGGTGTGTCTAGGTTACCGCCACCCAACCTGCGAAGCTGGATTTCAAAGTCTTGGTTAGACAGACGACCTGCAGGATCGATTGCGCGGGCCATCTTTGCAGCTAGAGACAAGCGGATAGCATCTGCTTCTGATAGAGCAGCCAAGTCAATATCTAGCACCCCTTCGTCCCGGAGCTTATTAACAACATTCGTAATGCTGACCTCGTCTGTTCCCTGCTTTGTGTTATCAGTGAAAATCTTGTCTTCAAGAAGGGTTCTTATGCCAAGTAATTCTGCGCCCGTGTTACCTAGCTGTTTTAACTGCACCATCATGGCTTTACCAAAACCTATGAGGTCTCGAACTTGGCCCGTGGCTTCGTTAAGTTCTACCTTTTCTAACTCAATCAAGCGATCTAAAAGCACAATCGTATCTTTTTGAGCGTTGAAACCTATGACAAAATCTTCCTTTTTTATACCGCTCCGTTCCGCCATAAATTCTGCCACGCGTACATTCGAAGACATTTGATAGTGTTCGTTCGAAGCAAAGATATTCTTCTTAGGTTTCTTAAACAGCCCTGCTGGTGTGGGTCGCAGCATGGCTAGAATGTTAACCATCTTGTTCCGATTTGCACCGTTAATAACGCCACCTTCCATAGTGCCGCCTGAAGCTACTGCTAAATCCTGCATGAAAGCCCTGTCCTGAGTCGGGTCAGTGCTGGCAGACCGTATGTAGTTTCCGTACTTCCTGTTTAGGCGGGCAGCTTGGATGAGAGTATTGTTCTGCTTCATAGCCGCTTCGCCACGCGTCTCACCTTCTTCTGGCTCATATACCCCGGTGAAGCTGAATCCTAGTGCAAGGTCTTGTGCATCCTTGTAACCCGTTTGATCAGCCAGTAGTGTCAAGTCTTGGATATCCTCAAGTGACATTATGACGGGTTCTTGTCTCTCTGCTGTTCCTCCCCGCACTCCCTCGACATTCAAGAAGAGAACGTCTTCTTTAGTTTCGTCGTAAACCAACTCGTGTTTAAGTGTGCTGCGAACATCGTCTTCAGCATTCGCCAGACCCAGCATTTCAAAAACCTCTACAGCATGGCTGTGTGTCCCTCTCAAGTCATAGCTCTGTATCTCACTAGCAGGACGACCGGGATTATCACGTGTCTGTGAGTTTCGCCAACCCACTCTCACGTTTGCTTCGTTTTTACGAACATCGTTTGCCAGCATCTGTAGTGCTTCTGCATTTACTTCATTTTGCATAAACTTTACAAATTCGTCGCGCCGAGTTTCATCGGATAGATGCTGATTCATATCACTCCAAAACATGCGTCCTTCGTCGAATATGTCGTAATCTTTATAGGTGAAGTCTTCGTCGCTACGAGGAATGCTAAGAGTCATGTTGGCACCTCCTGCATAGGCGTAGCTGTTTGCGCCTTCATCCATAAGATTCACTGTAGAAAACGCGTCACCAAATGCGCCCACCCCTATGATACCTTGTAATCTACGTGCTACAGATGAATTTCGCATAGCTGCTACACGTTCCTTTTCATCAAGATGACCAAACCAAGTCATAAACGCGTCATCTTCACGATCATCAGCCTCTCGATCATACTTTTTCTGATCTATATCAGCCTGATAATCGACCCGTGCCCGCATAAGTTTTATTTGATTCTGAAACTCTTCTGATTTTAATTCTTCTTCTCGTCGCGCCGCTGCTTCTCTTCTTTTTATATCGTTAATCTCGCCGAAGAACGAGGCGGCGAATGCTGCACCTACACCCATTACTCATCCCCTTCCATGTTCAGGAAGTTACGCTCGGCAGGTTCGCGGGGAGCCATGCCTTCTCGTATCTGCTTATTCATCTCTTCACGTAGTTGCTCGAACATACGCGGGTTGTTTTCTTTCATCATGCGGAAGAACGTCTTGTCATCCATTTTGCCCTGATCCAAAGCACCCTCATTTTCAAACAATCGGAAGGGAACATTCTCGTCCTCTGCCATGTCTGCTATCACAAGCCCAAGCACCGGCTTCATCATCATGGCAACGTCGGGGGAGAACTTGCCCTCTTGGAATCCTTGCATCAGGATACTTTCCACAACCACCTCAATAGATATGCCAGCCATCAGGAGCTTCATTAGCTCCTCTTTATTCTTCTCTACGCCGTCGATAACTTTTTGGAATGCAACTTCTGGGTCTGCGTCCCGAGGCGGCTTACCCCACGGCCAGCGCGAGTTATCTTCTGTTAAACTGTGACCCGGGGGAGCATAGGCAAACGGGTCCATGTTCTCGGGAGAAGCCCTGCCTAGAATCTGTGCGTCAGTCTCTGCCATGATTAAGTTACCGCCTTTGGTTCTTTGCGTACATTAGCTGCTGCCGTTCTCGTTACCTTTGGCGCGCGAGCCGGTTCGACGCCGATAGTCCGCTGTCCCTGACGACGGGTTAGTGCCACGCGCAGTTCACGTCCGATACGGTTCATATCGTTGTTAGCGTAGGCACGATTTTGTAGATTACGAAATGCTCTTTGTGCTGCAGGATTATTTAACAGCGGATTAACGCGCGACATGCGTTCTGCCTGAAATGCTGGCCGCGAACCCACGCGAGTTCCGGGAGGTGATCGATGCCGTAGTTGTTGCTGCTGTTCTTCACGGGCCTCGCCCTGTTCCATTGTCTTCTTTAAACCGCCACGTAGCGTGTCGAGAAACCCTCCAGAACGTGACTTTGTACTAGCTACGTTCACAGCGTCGTCGTCGTATGTTTCTTCTCCGAGGAGGAAGTCCGCCCCGAAGTCAATAGCGCCTTTGATAAGATTAGCAAAATCTAACATGTGTTATATCACCAGATTCGCAAGGAACTTAGCAAGCTCTCCTGCCATCCGGTCCTTCTGTTCTCTGGAATACATCTCTTGGGAATTTGCGAACTGCATCGCAATAGCTGCCAAGTCGTGTCTGCGGGCCAGATCATTCTCCGACTTGGTAAAGTTCCACGAAGCATTATCCCGCATCTGTTGCCACATATTGCTTATGGCCGTCATGGTGGCATTGTACATGTTCATTACATCGATGCGGTTCGCCTCGTTTTGCACCGCCGTGTTCGCGGTGTTTACTTCTCTGCGCCACACAGCGTTCGACTGTTCGATGGCAAAACCCATCTGTGCTTCGAACTTCTCTCGCGAGTCCTTGACTTGCGTGTTAAACTGCGACATCGCATTGGCTTCGGAAGTATTGAACTGTCGCATGGCTGCTGTACGGTTTTTATTGGCCGTCTCGACCTGCGAACCCAGTTCAGCGAAGAACTCTTCTACCTGCAATTCATTCTTAGCGTTGAACTGTTTACGCGCGTTGTCTTCCGCTGCGTCTTTAAACAGTCCCTGTACAAGACTACTATATGTAAGTGTATCGGATTTTTGTTTATTGTCAAGATTCTTGAGGTCTACGGACAGTAGCGCTTGTGCTTCTGTGACCGCTCCCTGCAACCGTGCGGAGAGATTTGCCTTGTCCATAGCGGCGTAGGTTGCCGCATTTGCGAGAGCGGTTTGCTGGCGGTTATTCAGATTAGCTATCTGGATTGTGGCATACTTGTCAGCGTCCTTTGCTGCGATCTGCACACCTGATTCCATAAGAGCTTGTGTGATTGCTGCAGATGCCATAGAAGATGCTGGCAACCCACGAGCTTGCATCATAGCGTTTACTTTACGAACCTGCGGTGCTGCCCATGCAGGCATCGGACCACCAGTCTCTAGGCTCTTCATCAGTTCGCCGAGTTGATACTGTGTGGTTGCGCGGGGATCGAGTTCAGCCTGTGCGGCCTGTGCAATAGAGCCTTCAGATACGGTGCCCTCTACGCCGGTCATGTCTACGTAAGGACTATCTGGTGTTAATTGTGCGGCTTTTGCACCACCCAGTTCTTTGATATCTGGAGTTACTTCTGTGGTTTGTGCGACTTGCCCCACATTAGGTGAGGGGGGCATGGGTATTCCGACATCGAGAGCCGTTTCATCTGCAAACACGGGGGTGGTGACTGGTGCGTCCCCTAGCGTAATGTCTGAAATGTCTTCATCAGGTGTGGGGGTGATAGGAGCAACAGGAGTTTTGGGCAAGTCTTGGCCTGCCAGTCTGCCCATCTCATCTCGAAGTTCTTGATCGTTTGTAATAGTAGCCATCTTTACCTAAATCCCATAAATACAGAGACGACCATAGCTACGACTAGTATCGTGCTTCCCATGATCATCGCTTCTAAGCGCCACATACGTTTGTCAAGTGACTCTAGTTTCTCTTGCACGTTGGCGTACCGGATGGCACACTCTTTCTCATGCGCCTCTAGCTCCATCTGCGTTTTAAGTACAGGTTCCATTTTCTGTTCTAGCTTCATTTACGTCTTGATAATATAGTTCAAGATGATGGTCGGCTGGACGTTGTTGTGGGCAGCGCCAGAGCCAGCGGAGCCGGATGTGCCTGTGACCGTGTAGGTTTGCGTAGTTACGTTATCACCATCATTATTTGCGGGACGAGAGATAGTGTTATCGCCAGAATTAGTTGTCAATGTGGTAAACGATGCTTGGTAGCTGCCAGCGCCGTGCGAGTGGCTTGCAAGCTGGGTTGTCGTTAGCACGTGGTTTTCAGAACCACCTGTCGCTCCAAGAGTATCGCCATTGAGGCCATCACCAGCTACATTCGTCAAGTTGTCGGCTGATACACCGCCCATATCATCTTGACCAGCCACAACTCGACCGCGAAGGTCTGGCAGATTGAATGTAGTTGCCCCGTCACCGGAACCATACGTAGTTCCGATTGCGGTAAACAGACTAGCATAAGTAGTTCTTGAAACGGCTTGCCCGTAAGATAACAGCCAACCAGTCGGCGCTGATGAGCCAGCGAACGGAAGTATCATTCCGCTAGTAAAGGCACTAACAGAAGAAAATGATAACGCACCCGAACCATTGGTCTGAAGAACTTGACCGTTACTGCCATCACTTGCAGGGAATGTGTAAGCATCACCGCTTGAACCATTCTGAATTGTTCCGGTAACATTACCAGTGACATTTCCTTCCACATCCGCAACGAGCGTGCCCTTTGTGATACTAAGGTTGCCGGTATCTGCACCCGTAAAGGTGCCGGTGCCCATTGCAAACTTATCTTCGCTTTCATCGAAACCGATAAAGGCGTTGGCAGAACTGCCGCGCTCGATGACGATACCCGCGTCATTTGAGGGTGATCCACTCGTACCATTAGCCAGTTCAATCAGGCTGTCCGATACAACGGTGTTTGTTGTAGCCACGGTGGTAGTGGTGCCGTTGACTGTCAAGTCACCGCCAACAGTAAGGCCGTCCACGACATTGACCACACCTGAACCCTTGCCATCGAGCTTCAGGTTAATGTTGGTGTCATCACCAGACGCTTGAATGAGAGGATGTCCACCCGTTGCGGCGTTGGCAATTGTGATCTCGTTGACTGCACTGCCTGTCTCTGTGAACTTGATAAGTTCGAGGGTGCCGTCGCCAATAGCGTTGCCGTTAACGTCGAGCATACCGCCAAGCTGGGGAGAACTGTCTCCTGAAAGGTCTGTGTCAACTTCGGCAAAACTTAGCTGGCCCGAGCCATCAGTCTTGAGGAAGTGACCTGCAGTCCCGTCTGCAATCGGGAAGTTTAAGCCGTCAAGGACAATCTTGCCGTTGCCGTTGGGCGTAATTGTAATGTCGCCGTCAGTGTCAGTGCTGGTAATAGCGTTGCCGTCAACTTTGATGTTATCGACACGCAGATCAGTCACGGCGGAGTTCGTACCAATAGTGACGCCATCAATCTCGCCAGCGGCAATGTCTACCTTGCTAATGTCAACTTCGCCAGTGCCATTCGGTGTAAGTGCAATGTTACCGTTAGAATCCGTGGACGTAATGGCGTTACCATTGATATTAATGTTGTCGATCTGCGCTTCGGTCACCGGACTGTTTGTGCCGAGAGTTACAGCATCGATTGCACCGCTGTCGATATCGACCTTGCTAATGTCCACCTCGCCCGTGCCGTTTGGCGTCAGAGCAATGTTTCCGTTAGTGTCAGTACTTATGATGGTGTTACCGTTGATGTTAATGTTGTCAACATCGAGGTCACCTGTTACGTTGGCAGCACCTGTGATAGTCAGGGTGGCGGTGTCGATAGTCACGGCTGTCGATGCGTCGATGTCAACGGTCGGCGCAACTACTTCTAGCTCTGTGTCGGCGTCGATATCGAGTTGTCCATCTGCACTGGACAGAATCTTGAGACCGCTGTCTCGGAACTGAATAAACTTGTTCGTTGCAACGGTGATGTCAGTGGTGGTTGCAAGGGTACTTCCTGATTGAGTAGTCTCTTGCGAAGGACCGAGTTTACTTATGGGTGCGCCGTCTCCTGTCGTAGAGCCGTCGTGCGTGTGACCGGACGATACGTTGAACGCAGACTCGATAGCGTTAAATTCACCGTCGAGAGGCGCAGCATTGATTACGTTGCCGTCCGCAATCTGGTTCGTTGTGTCGTTACGAGTGTAGCCTGCCATCGTTGATTACCTTCTTCCGTATTGTCCGTACTCTATCACTGCAGCGTCGAGAGAGAACGGCGGGCCGGTGCCGCTTGACTCGAATTGTAGAGACACAGTGAATCCGGAGCCTTGTGTTTGTGTGTCGAATATAGACTGGAGAGATTCTCCGCTGTAAGTGGATGTTCCAAATACCGCTGCAGGATCGCCAAAAGTGGCGATACCCGCAGAACTAGATGTATTACTTAGGCTGATTGTCGCCGGTTCGATAACTCCAGTCTCGCTAAGATCGTACTTCATGTTGAAGTCGAGGTTGACTGTGCCCTGCGGATCAGTGTAAATGGTAGCTCTATATACGCTTTTGCGTGTTCGCGGGTCTGAAATAGGAAAGTAAGGAGTAGAAAAACTTGCCGTAATGTCCGAGCCATCAAAGCTATTGCCAGACTCCATTTGATATACGTAGCCATCATCGTTTGCAAAAATCACAGTCTCTGTTTTGCCTGTGTATGTCGAGTCCGCAACGTACGCCTTTATTCCGGTTGTCTCGGCCCAGTTTAATCCCGTGCCCTGTTCGCCCTGTATCTGGGTGCCTATAATGCCTTTCGATGCTGCCGCTGTCGTTGTCGATGCAAATCCGAAAATACGATACTGAGACTTTTCTCTAATTGTTACAGACGAGAAAGACGTATTACCAGATGTGAGAGCAACGATCTCCTTCTGCACCGGCTTGGTTACTGACGCCAAGTTAAAGTCTTCGTTACGTTCTGTTCCCGCAACCGTACGCAAGCCGTCTGGGCCTAAGAATATAACGTCGCCTGATATCTCCTGTGCCGTATCATTTACAACGCAACCTATGTTGTCTGTGATAGGCTGCATCTGAAAGTCAGCAATGCTGCTGCCTACGATACGTGAGATACGATCTTCGGAGAAGACAATAAGTTGTTCACGGAAAACTATTAAATCTGTTATATCACTGCCTACGTTGATTATACCACCGCCGGAAGCTGCTGTAAAGTCATCATCCTCGAATGGCGCAGAAAAGATAAGGTTTTCGCCCTTCGCAGCAAAGATATGTTCCTTAAATTCTACTGCGTGTGTGGCACCCTGTAAGTCTGACGGCCCAGAAAGTTGCGACAGATCAGAAGCAGTAACCCCTGCAAGTATCAGAGGATAGCCTATGCCATCAACAATAAAGAGCTTGTCGTTGCCATCAAAGTTGTACTTACAGAAACGTACGCGGCTAGTGCTTGCCCCAAGTGTCAAAGATGTTGACAGGTCTGTCCACGCTCCTGATCCGGATGCGCCTGCAAAAAGTTTAGGATTAGTACTGGACTGATCGCGTGCAGCTATGACCCTGCCTCTAAAAAACGTCACACCTAAGACATTGTTTTGTCCGGTAACAACATTTGAGTTAAACTTGGTAAATCCCTCTACACGTCGATAGCCGCCTTCTGTGGACGGTTCGAAGTTGATGAGGTTACGTGCAGAACCCGGAGCGGCACTCCCGTGCTGCAAGGGACTAAGATTGCTTATAAGACCCCCGCGAAACTCGATGGGGTACGTCTGCCAACGATCAGGCATGTTAGGTTGCCCTTACATAGTAGTTTTCGTTTACAAGTATCTTACGCATGTTCTTCATGCCTTCGTCGAATTTGTTTTTTGATATCGAAGCCATCTCCATGTTATCGCGGAACATGTAGCAGTAGTACATGGCACCATCTACGATTACATGCTTGTATGGCTCTGGTATCATAGGCACGTCATCATGCAGAGATAGGTTTACAGGGTGTAAGAAATATTCGTACTCTACCGTGTACGCTTTGTCAGGCATGGGTATGATGCCGAAGTAACCATCCTGTGATCGGAATACGAACTCGGGCACACCGCCCTTCGAGGTATCTGTCTCGTCTTCTTGATCTATATAACGGTCAACGTATTCTACGTATGTAATCTTACGTAACTTACGTGCCCTGCCTAAGTCGAGACTTGTGTCACGCTTCACTCGGAATGTATCGAAGTCTACATATTTAGCTTCGTCCGCGAACGAGTAGCGAGTTTCCCCGGCAACCAGCGTGATCTCGTCCGAGTTGTGGTTGTAGGGCCAGTAGAGGTAGTACTGGTTGATGTCGTGGATAGCAGAGTTCACTGCATCTTTTATCGTGCCATGAAACCCTTTTGCAGTAGCAAAGTTGGTAGTTGTTAGTTCTACCTCGTTCAGGCGTCTAGCAACCTCGTTGACGATATCGAGATAATTGTACGGCATCAGCTACGCTCCCTCACTCGCAAGTTAATCACTCGTTTCGTAACGATAGCAGCACTTGTTTTGGATGACGCACTCGTTGTTATTTCGCAAATAAGTTTGTTGTCTATGTTTGCAGTGCCACCCGACAGCACGATAGTTGCAGTCGTGGTGGTGTTTGAAATGCTATTTACAGTAATGCCGTTGAATGTGTCCGAAGCAGATAGATTGCTCGACTCCGTGCCGTTTGCCTGTATAAAACGCCACGCGACAGAGGCGATAGTTACACTGTCGAGATCGAGATATCGAGACCAGTCTACAGTGTAGTCTAGCTGTTCGTCCGGGTCTTTGTCAGGCCAACGTAATGACATGTTATGCTACCTTTGCTAATCTTTTTTGTGGCTGGGCTACAGATATCACCCGTACCTTTTCTTTACGGACAAATGCAGTGCGTTGTGCATCTTGAAGAATGTATATTATGCGGTCAGATGGTTCGCTGACTGCCACTTCTCGTGCAGGTTCTTGACTGACAGATACGACACGATCTCGGCTATGTAGGGCGGGGTCAAAGCGAAAAGATAGAAATGATGACGATGTTGCACTTGCTGCACCGACAGCTTGACCTTCGCCAGAAAGAATTCGTCCGAGTGAAAAAGTGCCAAAGGGTACAGATGAAAATGGATTGTTACTAAACATATCTGCCTTTGTTTATTTTAACTGCCGAACACCTGCGTACTGCCTACATACACTTTTGTTATTTGGGTGCTGCCGTGATAAAGAGCGGTGACTGCGGTAGACCCATGCTTGATGGACGGCGTTCCTATAGTCGTTGAAGTAGAAAAGTTCTCGTCAACGAAACCGAGTCCATTAACAGTAAGGGTATCATAGAACCCCAGTCCACTTACTTTCGGTAAAGCCATATTAGTACGTCTCTATGTCAGCAGAAACTACATAGTACTTTTGAATATTCGTATTATCTGTGAAATTAAAAGCAATACCCAAACACACAGTAGTGATATCGTCTTGTCCACTAGTGGCTACATTACTTAAATTCAATGTAACTGTTGTGGGCGAAGTCGGATCGCCTCCCGCAGATACGGCTGTGGTTGACGAACTGTACACACGAAAATTATCACTTTGAGTAGTATCTCGATGCCACGCTCGTAAAAGAATAGACCCCGCCGCAGAATTGTCGTTTCCGTCTGCGTAAGCCACAACAACTTTTGCCCGAAGATTATCACTCGCTGCGGTGTAGCTCGGGACGGCAAGGTCAAGAGGTAGCCATGTTTGTGTAGATGCACTGCCTGCATATGCTGCCCATTGCGCGACAAGAACATCTGTACTGCTTATTGTATCATTGTACAGAAGAGTGCCGTAAGTCACTCCCGCAGTGTATGGATTACCCAACATAGAAAGAGGCTTTCCATCGTAATCATTATGTTCTCCGGTAAAAACTGTAAACTTAGGGGCTGCACTAGAACTCAACGCACTGGATGTAATTATCCCAACAGCGTGAGCGCTAGTTTTGTAATTTCCACCGCCAGTAGTCCACTTCCCTATGGATGTATATACAATTGGTTCGTTTATATCATCAGGTCGTTGAAACGTCGGAGAAAACCAGTCAGCACTCGCGGTAAGTTCTTTCTCTTTTTTAAAAAGTTCAAATGAATTTTCAGATGGTCCGCGATCTGGGCCTACGTGTGCATCTCGTGTAACATTCGCTAACGGAGCTATTCCGGGTCTTTTTATATTAGACCCATACACAACGGGACCGCCGTTGTTATCAAAAATCGAATCATACGCCGGGCTAGCTATGGTCTGCATCGTGTAGTAAACACTGTTTGATAAATATGTAAGAGTGCCGGTGTCACCTAGCGTGTAACCAGTCCCGTAATAGAAAGGTCTGTATCCCGCTCCAGCACCACTATTATAATAGTAGGTCATCGAATACGAATTTCCTAATTCTAAATTGTGGGCGGTGTCAAAGAAAATTAAATATATGGAATTAGTTCCACTTATAAAATTACTCAATCTGGTGGTGCAGTCGGTCCCTGTGCCGGTTGGAAAGGGACTAAACAGACCAAATCTTGCCCCCGTACTGTGATATCCATCAGCGCCCCCCGTAAACATGGGAATAGTAGTTGTATCTCCCGGATATCTTCCCGAATATATAGATGTAAAATAATAAATCGCTATAGCAAATATCGGGCTTACTGCATTTGTAACGGCCCCACGAGCATACGCCTGATTCATGTTAAAGTAGAGTTGCTGAAAACTTGCGCCGCCTCCCGCTCTTGACATCGAAAAAATAAGACGTTCACAATCCCATTTCACTTTGTTGCCAGATTGACCGCTTACATAAAGCGCCCTAAAACTTTGAGTGCCGTAGGTTTCCCAAATACTAAAACCGTTTTGTGCTGTCTCGCTTGTCCAACCTGCTGATATAGTAACCGCTACGCTTAAATCGAAAGCATAATGGTGACCTGTCCAACTTAAACGATTAGCATAAGTGTCTTTTACTCTAAAAAGTTCGATACCAGTGCTGCTAGCGCTAGTGTGTCCCATCTCTGTATACACAACAGGAAAAAGAAACGCACCTATCATAGTTTGCAGCCAACTAGAACTCGACCCAGATTCAGATGCAAAAAATAAAGGATGAGACCATCCGGGAAGGTAAGAAGAGATGTCGCTGTTTTGGAAGGCAAAGATACAAGATTTTGAAGAACTCAGCGTTGCGTCAAAATCGGTATTTCCCGTTACAGGTCTTAAATACGGTTGATCCTCTTTTGCAACAAGTCCAGTAGAATAAGTACTAGTTGAAGGAAATACGTTCCCGTGACTTTCAAAAAGCGTCCCGAAAGCAATACCTTTCATCCGCAGTTCATCACCGTCAGAAAGAGTAACGCCGTTTATCGAAGACACATTAGTGGCGCTAGTGTCTACAAACTGAGTAATAGAAAAAGGCGCAGCATATGTGCCGTCCTTAGTGGTAGTATCAGTTGTACCCGCACCCTGTGTAGTAGCCTCTAAAAAAGGGTCTATCCAAAACGTAGCCATTACTTAGACGCAACCCACTCGTCAAACTTTACTTCACACGCATCGATTACAGAATTAAGACTCCACCCTGTAGTGTCTTCTAGTACTGTTATTTCTTCCTCTCTGCTTTCGTCATAACAAAGAATCTGTACAAGGGGGAGAGTGACTGGCAGAATTTCGTAATATGCTTTTGACATCGAAAAATTATCCCGTGATAAAGTAAATAGTATTGCTGTCTGGTGTCAGCGCGTTGTAAGCAGACTGTGATAGCACCGAAACGTGTTTGTTGTCTACTGTATCTGCGTTGCTTGTTTCACCAATAGTAATTGTTTTCGTCGCGCCTGTTCCGGTTGCCGCTACACCTGCGCCTACAAAATTCAAAGTGGTTGCCGCCGTAGATAGCGCAGAACCTTCATCTTGAATAGTTAAGCTGCTACCGCCGCCGCCTATACCTAAGTTAGTTGGCGTTATCTTTTTTAACACACCGCCGTCGTTGATTAGCACGTGGTCTGCATCTGACGAGCTTGTCGTGGTCGCAGGCGCATCTGCGTTGGCTGTGCCGATTAGAGTGCCTGTAACGGACGGCAGCGTAGAGGTAACATTGCCTGCAAAATCTGCGTGTGCCGGTGCCTTTAGTCCCGCGTAGTGAGCATTGGAGCTTTCACAGTATAGCCGAACCTCTGACTGTGTTCCGCCGTTCTTCAGAGCAATAACACCGTTGTTGAGTGTCATCCCCGTTGATTCGTCTACCGCTACCGTGCCGGTAGCGTCTGGTAAAGTAATTGTTTGATTCTGCGACGCTGGGTCTGTGTGTGATAGGTTGGTCGTATAAGTTCCTTCATCAAAAATTAAATCAACACTTCCTGACCCGCCGGGGGCTACCAATCTGACATCCCTATAGAATGAAATAGTTTCGCCTATACTAGCAGCATAAGCAGACGAACCCCCCGCCGGGTCAAAAACAACTGTAGTTTCAAATGTTGCAGCACTGGCACTTCCATCCATTGTTAAGAAAGTTATGTCAGTGCTACTATCTGTACCTTTAAAAATAATATCAGTATCAGAACCTTGTGCATCAATCGTGATATTGCCAGAAGTCGTGGTTAAATTTATGGCTGCATCACCTGCGGTGATATCGTCAGAAGCTACAGAACCACCACCGCTAGCGGCAATTTCCTTAATAGAATTGTCAGTATGTTTTGTAAACAGCTTGGCATCGGCAGTATTGACTGCCAGTTCGCCAACAGATAGATCACTTGCAGACGGGGTATCAGAAGCGGTGCTACTGCGCTTGAGTTGGATTGTATTCGCCATTAGCTACTTTCCGAGTCCTACGTTTTGGCTTGGGAGTTTTTAGGGCTGCTATTTCTTCTCGTAGCGCCGCTGCCTCTTCTTGTGCAGCCTGCCTTTCTGCTTTTACTTTTTTTAACTCGACCCTTGCCTCGTCCATGCCCGTTTCAAATGCAACTGCATTACTTTTTAAGGCATCGTATTTTTTCTTCCAGTCTTCGACTTTCTCCTTCGCGCTTTCATAATCCGAAAGCATCGAACGAAGTTTTTGATTCTGAAGCACAGCCATATTGAGCTTAGTTTCAATGTCGATAACACGACCAAGAAGTTCACCTAGATGATTTTCTTGGACTTGACACTGTACTTCATGGACAGTGCTGGTGTCATTAAGCTGCGTCATCAGTAAGTCCCACCATCTATGGTTTTGTTGTCAAGGGTTTGCGTATGATTCGCGAACACGAAGGTATCGTTCCCTGTCAACAGAGGCAGAGTGACCGTCCGGTCTGCAACTAATTCGCTGACAGCAAACACGTATTGATGGTTTGCGGATGTGTCGTTGATTTGCGGTGTAGTCAAAACAGGACTAGTCAACGTCTTGTCGGTTAGGGTTTGCGTGTCTGATGTTCCGACAATCGTGCCGCTCGGTGCCGATTTGCCACCTACGGTAGCCGCGTTCAGGTTGGCAACCTCTGTTGTTGATGCTACAACGAACGGTGCCGAACCAGTAGACACTGTGCTTGTAATCTGACCAGATGCAGAAATAGTCGCCGTGTTAACTGCTGCGTTTATATGCAGATTACCAAACTTCAGTGACGATGTGCCAAGGTCTTGACCTGCATTAGAAGCAGGAGAAAACGCGGTGCCTGTTATCTTCAGTTCATCAGAACCAGCAATTTTGATATCTATCTGATCATCTGTGTCAGCCGTGATGCTAGTGTCGCCATCTGCATCGAGGATCAACTCGTTACCGTTCATATCGAACGAGGTGGCAACCTCTGCTGCTGTGATAGTCGGTGAACCAGCAAGGTTGCCTTCGATGTTTGCTATCAGTGTCTGCTTGTTGAAGCCTGTGCCACTCGTATTTACAGTGGACGTTGGCTCTGCTTGCAAGCCGTCAAACAAAACAAACTTACCGGAGTCGTCAGCATCCCTTGCGAGACCTGCAAATTTAGGGGTACCTGATTCAACATACTTACCATAAAATCCGATATCGGATGAATTGCCAGAATTATCTTTCGACAACTTAATGAAGGGATCAGCGATAGTAACCGTCGTAGAATCAACGGTAGTCGTTGTACCTTCGACAGTTAGGTTGCCTGTAACTGTTAAGTTACCTGACATGGTATCGTTTGTGTTAGAGCGCAGGAATGCACCCTCACCACCGATTACGCGGATGTTATCAGAGGCATCACGATAGTAGAGTATCTGATTGCCTTCGGTAAATCCTAATTCGCCTTGTGCGATATCGGACGTTGTTGCCGCGTCATTGTTGGTGGTATTACGTTTAATCTTAATGGTGGACGCCATTTTACACTCCTTTAATACGTCCCAGCGTCGATTGTGCCGGTATTAGAAATATTTCCGTTTTCATCTAAGAACACGGCTCTGTTTGCCGGTTGAGTAACAAAAATGTTTTTTGTTCCAGAACCCCAGTCTACACGATTATCGCTGTTACTAGATTGTAAGACATTTGTGTCTGAACGAGACAGCGTCGTACCAGAAGCTGTATAAGTTCCTACACCAATCTCAAAGTCAGTTCCGTCTGTGCAACAATAGTACGTTGAATTTCCATCTCCTACAGAAGAAAAAGATTCAAAGCCTGTCACTGCACCTTGTAAAGTATACGTACCAGTTCCTGTGGTAGTAGTCGTTTCTCGAACGCGATCAGCAAGTACAAGGGCCATAATTTATTGCTCCTGTATAATAATTGAATTTGGACTAAATACTATGCTGTCTCCGTCATTAACAGTCTGTGGTGTTATTAGAGAACCATAGTACAGAAGGTTGTCAGGACTTCCTCCTGCGGTCGGCCCGTCCCAAATTCCAAAATGTGTCACCGCGCCAAAGTTGCCGTTAGAGGCTGTAAAAGTTTCTGTAGAAGTATTCTTACATATCCCACCACTGTGAGCGCCAAAGGTTATAACTTTACGAGAATAGCCATTACCAGATAACTCCGTGCCGCTCCCATCTTCGTCGGGGTTAGCAGTGTGTAGCGCAAGATAGACAGTAGATGGCGAAGTGTATGATACATTCCTAAGAACGTGTTCGATTATCTTGCCCTCTAAATAGTTAGACTTTGCAGTCATAGTCTACACCTTATTAGGGTCATAACGCTCTTCTACAGAGACGGTCACGAGTATAGTATTGGCAGTTGTCGCTGTGGCATATATGATATCTCCTGCGTCTAAGAACAATGGAGAATTCATATCTGTCAGCGCTACAGAAGAATTAGACGACACAGCACGTGCCTCGAATATGTTAAAGGTGCTAGAACCATCGTTTCTCTGTATAAGTATGTTTCGATTAGCCGAGTCCGTATTAGATAAAATAATAGCCTGAACCACAGACGAGTGATTAGCAGGCACCGTATATATCGTCGTCTGGTTCGTAGTGGTCAGGTCAACTGACTTTGTAACAAGTTTAGTAGCCACTATCGTACCTTCCTGTACGCACGTGTCTTCTTCGCTATCTTTTTAGGCTGCTTCGAAACCTGTTTACCCTTCTTCGTCGCCTTACGCTTTGCGCGAGTCGTAGCAGCGTACTCTTTCGCGGAGAGTGCCTTAATGGCCTTTTCCGGTAGATATCGCTCCCCGGTTGCTTTTGGACCTTGTGTGGACGGCTTGCCACTACGCGTACGCCACTTCTGTTTAGTCCACGCTGATAACGACCGCTGGCTCTTCTTCTTCGGCATCATCTATCTCCATCGTAAGCGTAGCGAGTGCGGCTAACTTGTCCTGTGCTTCTCCCCACTTTTCAAGCGCTGTATCCATTTCTTGCAAAAGACCCGGATGTTCACCGACGCCAGCAGGACGATCAAAGTAAACTTGGAATACAAACTCTGCATCTGCCATGTCCGCTTGATACTTATGTCGTAGGGCTTCTATTGCTAATTTGTGCATAATATCTCCTGACTACATATATTGTAGCATAAACACATAAAATTTACAAGAAAAATCATAGTTTGCCCTGCATGTGTAAGATCAACAATACGCCAGCAGCAAAGACACTGGCTAACACAATCAAGACGAATGTTATGATAGCCACTTCGATATGATGCTTGTGTTTTCGTATGCGCTCTTCTTCTGCTTCTCTGCGGGCAACCCGTGCCTTCGCCTGAAAGCGTTGCCAGTCACCCCACAGTCCGGGACGACCAGCATAAATCATTATCTGTTTTAGTTGTTCTTCTTGTTCGCGTATTTGTTCAAGAGCCATAAACTCTTCGAGGTCAGAGCCGCCACCCTTTCTCTGTGCCTTTCTCTGTAGTTGTTCCTTTGCACCTACAAAGTTGGCGATAGCCTTACCAGCACTGGCAATCTCCTTGCCGTTCTGGACAGCACTCTTGATCACAGCAAAGGCGGCGTTTGCGGCAGCGAGTTCGGCAAGCATCAGTAGACTCGTACTTTATCATTTACTAGTTTCGGTAGGCAGTACGCCGTAACCGTTCGACCTTGTTCGTGTAGCTTTTGTGCGTACCACTTGCACTCTCGTAGGTCGCGAAAATACAAATCGTTACTGACCAGACGCTTATCATCCCCCAGCCCAAGAAAGACAAACAGGAGAAAGGCGTGCTGCATTAGTCTCTGTAACCGCCCCCTGCTTTTTTGTAAGCTGCCGCAAGCATCTGGGCTTTACGCGCCGACCACTGACCGGGACGCCCACCCTTGCCGCCAGCCTTGATGCGATTGAAGAGACGTTTTCTCATTGCAGGCTTGGTGTAGTTGCCAGCCTCGTTGACGCGGCTCTTGGTCTTTTTCTTAGGTTTTGATGGTTTGCGAGGGGCCACTATTTTTCTCCGCTGCCATGCGCTTTACGGGGTTGTAATTTAGAATATATCTTACCGCCCATAGCGTTCTTTCTACGCATACCATCAAACATACCCGCACCCTCATATTGATGAAGATCGTCAATCAGTATATCTCTATCTAGCATCTTACCGTCTCTGTCTTTAACCGGAGCACCTATGCTACGTGCGACAGCACGTAATTGCTCTGTAGTCATCTTTTCAAAAAATTCTATAGACATCAAAACTCTCCATTCTTCATGGCGTCAGAGAGCTTAGTCGCTCGTCTTCCGACCTGCTTCGCCCAACGGGAATCGAGCATCTCAATCGATGCGATATCGAACCGTTGCTCGTGGATCGCAGCCCACATCTTTTTGAATTTACAAAGGCGTGGCACGCCCATATTGAAGGCCATGTCCATCAGGATCAGTTGTCGCACTGCGTCCAACTCATTGACGACAGGTTGTACGCGGCACAACTCGTCTTCTACGATCTTGATGTCGTTCATGGCAAGATATCGTGCATCCGCTTCCGTGATACCGTGTTCGTACACGATAGCCATCGACGGAATGTCCATGTAATCGAGTTCTTCTTTACTGATCCCTCGGTCTTTTAAATTTCGCCCGATACCAATAGTGTCGATGCCGAGAGTGTCTTGATATACAGTGAGGACTAAACCCTCGTGTGCAATCAGCTTATCTAAAAAATGTGATGTGTTATACTTCATTCTTTTGCCTCATGTCCCATCCATACCGCAAACGCACCTGTCATGGCTCCCGTCACCACACTTACAAGTGCTGCCTGTTGACTTGTCGGGTCTGGTATTCCCATGAACCACTCCACTACGCGCCACGCTGATATCGACATCCCCAGCATCATCAAACGGGGGAGTATCCTCCACCGTAGTATTCTTTCCATAGTGACTTCGGCCATGCTTACCTCTTTCCAAAGAACTTAGTAGCGCTACGAACGCCAAATGAGGCAGCAACGATAATCCCCAGAGAATATTGATACCATTGCGGCATAGCTTCGAGTTGTGCAAATCCATTAGCTACCACCCCTTCCATGCCCGGTATAAATGCAAGAATCAGCGGCACTGAAAACAAAATAACCAGCCACTCGTCTTTCCACGATGACTGGCTTCCACGTGCCATTTCTAAATCCCACTCAAGTTCCCCCGTGGCTTTCTTTTCCATAATGGTCGCTTCAGCTTTCGCTCGTGCGACTCTGGCCCCTGTTTCGGCCTTTGTTTTTTCGACCTTACCCTCTAGCCATGTACCAGCTAAGTTGGCTATTGGGCCGATCAGCGCAGTTAGCATTTCCACCTCTTCCGCGCCTGTCTAAGGCGGCTATTCGGATTCTTTGCAGCCTTCGGAAACTTCTTCATCTGTCCAGCAGAACGGGCACAGAATGACTTGCGCCGCTTTGCGTCTTTGCTTCCGGGCTTAACTTTGCCAGTGACTGCAGTCTTCAGTTTAGAACCGGGGTTTTTGCGACGATACGCAGCCACCCCGGCCTTGGTCATGCCAGCCCCTGCTTTCGTTGGCCGAAAGTTCTTCTTGTTACGGGCGGGCATTTTATCGGCTTTGCGTGCCATCACTTCTTCCTTGCGGTCTGTGCAGCACGCTTGAAGTTGCCTGATGTCGGTGCGCCTTTGCTCCCCGGCTTACGCATCTTTTCACCGCTACCAGCTTTGATGCGACGTTTTTTGGCTGCAATGTTGGCATATAGTCCGCGACGTGCCATCTGACTACGCCTTTACGAGCTTGTAGCCCTTTTTCTTGGCAGCAGCACGGATCGATGCAAGGCTCATGGTAGGCTTCTTTGCTGCCTTTTTCTTTTTACCACCTACTGCACCTCCCTTTGCATAGCCTTTTGACTTCATGGCTTTACCACCACGAGCCATGCCCTTTGACTTCATACGTCCGCCACGGGCCATGCCTTTACTCTTCATCATCATCTTCTTCATAATCGCTCTCCGCGTAGAGGTTATCGAATACCCGTGCCGTATCGCTAACGTAATTCGGGTCTTGTTTAGAATGGTGGACCCACTGACTAGGAGTGAAGTCCGGAGGGCCATCGCCCGTTACAAACCATGCAGGATTAGTCACTCTGACTCGATTGTTGGGAAGGGCAACCATGTTGCCTGTCCACTTGCCAGCATCCAGTAGTTCAAGTACGTGACTCTGTTTGTGCTGTGCTGGGTCGTCCGCTACTTCTGTGTCTGTGTAGTCTACAGTGAAGTAGTATTTAGCCGGATAAAACTCTCCGTCTATCTTTGCCAGCCACGGACAGGGCGTACCTCTGTTGAGGACAAATACTGAGTGGTGATGTGACTGACAGTCCCACGGCTGTGCCAAATAAGTAGGAATAGG
>FUFK010041575.1_pt1 | contig 34296 bp, 40 predicted proteins | sample 1021851 | NCBI WGS metagenome assembly FUFK01 (sample SAMEA51879418, study PRJEB19060) | metagenome | reverse complement strand
CTGTATAGTCAGGACGCATTTGGCGATGACCTTATATTCAACCCCAGAGGTAGCTCTGTGTATTTCTGGGATGAGAGCAGTGGCTTATCAACCAGAGCGGTGGCTTTGTCCAGCTTGGGTGGCGCGTCTGANACGCCCGTTGAGGCGCTTCANGTCATGGTNTCTGATATTGACAGGCACGTTATCTGCTTTGGTTGCAANCCGATTGGTTCNTCAACCCTAGACCCGNTGTTTATCCGCTGGTCTGACCAAGAGAACGCGGTAGATTGGACGCCAACAGCAACGAACAGTGCNGGNGGNCAGGTTCTNTCCACAGGNACAACGATTGTCGGGGCGATTAAGACTCGTCAGGAAATACTGATATTTACGGATGTGGGCATCCAAGCCATGCGTTTTGTGGGTGCTCCGTTCATTTACTCTTTCTCTCCGGTGGCAGANAACGTCAGTATGATNTCGCCCAAGGCTGGGGTGGCGGCGGCTGACTCTGTGTTCTTTATGGACAGAGAAGGGTTTTATGTTTATCGCGGATCGGTACAGAGANTNCCNTGCACGGTTCTCGANCATGTGTTCTCGAACCTNCAGTTCCAGCAGAGGTTCAAGATATTTGCGACCACTAACCCTGACGACTCAGAGGTAACGTGGTATTACCCAGTGGGTACGCCAAGCGCCGACATTACAAACTACGTCACATANAACTANTTAGAAGATAACTGGTCTATAGGNACNCTGGATCGTGGGGCGTTTATCCATGCGCCNACCAAAGAGTTCCCGATTGCCGCGTCAAANAGCCTGACCAGTGACAATTATCTNTATATACATGAGTTTGGTCATACTGCTGACGGNGAGCCGCTGAATGCGTTTGTTGCGTCTGGCGGCATTGGCTTGGGTGATGGCGAGCAGTTTGCGGCGGTGAGAAGGGTTATACCTGACTTTACTTTTAGGGGTAACTCTGCGGCTGTTGACCTGTCTCTTGAGGTCAAGGGCAGGGACTTTCCGCTGGGCAGTGAGACACTGTTAGACACGGCAACAATAGCCAGCACTACAGGCCAGTTTCACCTCAGGGCTAGGACTCGTGAGATGATCATCAAGATATCCAGCAACGGAACGGATTATGGTTGGACTCTGGGTGATCTGCGATTTGATGTTAGAACGGATGGACGCCGCTAATGCCTAAGTACACAACACTGCCGGTAGCCAGCCCAGAGTATGAGCGAGAAAATGAGCAGGTTGCCCGTCGATCAATAGAGCAGTCGCTACAAGACATATCGGCAACTGTAGAAGGCAACACAAACAAGACAAACAAGGACTCGTCATTGGCCCTGCGCCGGTTCCAGTTCTTGCTAATGGGTGCAAGCAATGGCTGATGTCATCAAGGTTCTTGGTCAGCTTGACCCATCTGCCACGACAACAACCACGCTGTACACGGTGCCCAACTTAAATCAGACAACCGTTAGTTCTATTAACGTATGCAACCGCACCTCTGGCGCACTGACATTTAGATTAAGTGTCCATGTCGCAGGTGCTGGAGCAGACAATAAACAGTTTATTTATTATGATAAGTCAGTCTCAGCTACAGACACATTTTCTGCTGTGTTAGGACTGACGCTTAATCAAAGCGATGTGGTCAAAGTGTACGCAAGTGGCACGGGCCTTAGCTTCAACATGTTCGGTGTAGAGACAAGCTGATGAATAAATACCCAGCAAAACCCTTAATGGACGAGATGGCAAAGTATGGGCGCTATGGCGATTCCATGCTTGTTCACATGCACCCTGCGGAAGTGGAAGGGTTAGCGTCTTTGGTTCCCGGCGGCAGGCTACCTAGAAACCCTGTAACCGGACAGCCAGAAGCGTTTTATTTTCTTATTCCAATGCTTATGAATGCCGCAGGCGCTGGCTTGACCGCGTTGCAGGGCGCGGCAATCACAGGTGCGGCTAGTGCTATTGGAAACAAAGACATTGGCAAGGGAATGCTAGACGGCATTACGGCTGGCGCAACGGCTGGTATTGGCGACGCTATTAGTGGCGTTCTTAAAGCAGGCACTGATACGGCAACGCAGTTAACGACTCAGGCGGCGACAGAGGGAGCGGCTGAGGTGGCGACAGAAGGAGCGGCAAAGGCGGCGGCAGAAGGGGTGGCACAATCTGGTGGCATTCCTGATTTGGGAGGCATTCCAGACTTAGCAGGTCAAGCCGGAACAGGCGTAGACCTTTCAGAGTCACTTGGGCTGTTACCGGAAGGTGTTCAGGGGCCGCAAGAACTAGCAAATCTGAAGCTAGGGCCGGATACGCTCAGGCCGATGGACATAAATCAGATGGTTCCCAGCGACATTACTGGGATGGGAATGTCCGGCTATACACCGCCGCCGCCCCCGCCACCAGAACCGTCTCTCAGCTTTTCAGACAAAATCGACGAAGGCGTTAAAAGCCTTGGCACTACGGGCCAGCTTGGCATTGGCGCTCTTGCCCAAGGCGCTAAAGGCGACATGGAGATGCGTGAGGCGGCTAGGAGGCGGGGCGAGGCGTTGCGTGCCAAGGGCGAGGCAGACAGAAGAGAGGGATTTGAGAACCTGCAAGCGGCGTACACAGCTTCAGGTGTGCCTACGGGACTTTCTTCTGCACGATCCGAAATGAGCCGCTACCAGCAACCGCCCATGTATGCGGCTGGCGGCGGTCAAGTGCGCGGCATGGAAGAGGGTGGTAAGACGTATCCGGGCGGTCAGGAAGAAAACCCTTATGCAAGTCAGTACGCGGGTCTTGGAGCGGCGAGAGACATTGCACGCTTCATGGGCGGCGCTAGAGGATATATGGGCGTTGATCCCGTTACCGTACAGCAAAGACTGCGCGGCCCAGACGTAATAGCCCCGCCACGCGACTATATGCCGGGTTTCGAGCCAGAGTTCCAGTATTTCCAAAACCTAACTCGTGACCCAGATGGCAATATAGTTGGCACCCCTGACGTTCCTGACAGAAGCTACAGGCCGATGAGACAAGGCGTCATATCTCGTAGTCAGTACTTTGACCCTATCTTACAAGCACCTCAGTCAAACGCTCAGATGAATGAGTTTCGTCGAACGCTGGAAAAGCTCGACCCCGGCCCTCTTGATGAGGCGACAGTGATGGGGCTGGCCTCTGAGGGGTCTGTGCTGTCTCCAATGCAACAGAACATGTTCCAGCAGTATGCGCCTCTAGCGCCGTTTAATACCGCTCAAAGAGACCGCATATCGGAGTTGATGGAGCGCGGCAAGACTATGGAGGAAGCCATAGGCGGTCAAGAATTTGCCAGATCAAAAGGCTACGATCTAGATGGTGATGGGGTTGTAACAGATGATGAGTATAGGCAGTCCACAGCAGAGCCAGAAACACCAGATGTGCCAGACTATGCGAAAGGTCTGCCTCCAGAACAGCAAGCGGCTATTCAAGAGTATTTGGAGATGTACGACCCAGACACAGCCAAGTTTTTGGCGAGCTTGATGACGAGCGGCATTGGCGGTATCGGTAATTTTATGGCTCCCGGCGGTCAGGCCAAAGATAAAGCGCCAGAGGTTGGCCCTGCTCCAGAGCCACAGGTCGGGCCACCACCCACGGGTGGTGACATACCCATCCGTACCTCTATGATGGAGGGAACCGTCCCCGATGGCGGCATAGCCCGTGTTCCTACAGAGTTTACCCAGCAGGGTGACCCCATGAAGGCAGAAGTTGACACTGACTTGGCGGCACTAAAAGCCGTTGTTCGCGGGGATATAGACAACCCAGAACTTAAAGACCAAATTATAGAAGCGTTTATAGCCAAGTACGGTCAACAAGCCTATGAAATGGCAAGAGAGGCTTTTTTAAGCGGCTTGCCGCAAGGAAGCATGGCCATGATGAGCATGGGGGGAATGGTTCCTCAGACACAGGGCTTGTTGCAGGGGCCGGGAAGCGGCATGGATGATAAAATTCCCGGCATGATTGGCTCCTCACAACCTGTCGCAGTGTCTCCGGGTGAGTACATTGTGGCGGCTGATGTGGTGTCAGGATTGGGTGAGGGTAGCTCTGAGGCTGGCGCGGAAGAGCTAGACAGGATGATGGACAGAGTCCGCATGGCGCGAAATGGCACGACAGAGCAAGCGCCACGAATTAACGAAAGGAAAGTGATGCCTGCATGAACATTAGTCTAGTTCCGTTGGAACACGCTCACACGGCTTGGAATGATGTGCGTCATTATCTTGAACCCGCCGTCGAGAGGTGCAACGGGCGCTGGACGATGGAGCATCTGTGTGCCGCAGTTGTCATGGGTAGCACACAGCTTTGGATAGCTTTTGATGACGATCAAAAAATTTGGGGCTGTCTCACCACTGAAATAACGCAATATCCCGCCAAGCGGGTGCTGTCTATGCACTTCCTTGGCGGCGAAGACTTTGATTCTTGGTACAACCTACTGCTTGAGCAAATCACCCGATATGGCTTGGATATGGGCTGTGACGGGATTGAGGGCGTGGCAAGGTTTGGTTTCTGGAAATATCTACAGGCTGACGGCTTTGAGAAGTCGGCGGCATTTTATGAGAAGGGCATGAAAAATGGGTAAAGGCGGCGGCGGCGGCGGGCCTACAGAGTCCAAGGTAGTACAGTCAAATCTACCAGAATACGCAGAACCATATTACAAAGACCTATTGGCCCGTGTTGGCTATGAGTCTGCGGAAGAATACACCCCGTACCCTGCGGCGCGTATGGCGTACTTCACTCCTGCCGAACAGGAAGCTATGTCGCGGTTCACGGAGATGGGCGTGTCTGGTACGCCCCCAGAGCTTGATGTAGCCGGTAACATTGCTGGCACTGTCGGCATGGGTAGTCCTTATGCTGGCACGATGCTGGAGGTGACTCGTCGAGCGCAGGAGATGCCGTCGATGGCTGACCCCTATGCGATGGCGTCTTACATGAATCCTTATCAGCAACTTGTTCTGGATAACCAGATGCGAGAGGCTCGCCGTCAATCTGACATCATGGGTCAGGAGATTGGGTTGCAGGCGGCTGGTCAGGGCAGTCTGGGTGGATACCGCGAAGGCATCATGCAGTCAGAGCGTCAGCGCAACCTAGAGCGCCAGCTTGGTGATCTGTATGGCGCAGGTATGCAACAGGCGTTTGGTCAGGCACAGCAGGCTCTTGCCCAAGACAGGTCATACGCACAGCAGGCCGCTCAGTTGGGCCAAGCGGCATACGGTAGCTTGCTATCTGGCGATGCACAGCGCCTACAGGCGGCTGGAATGCTGGGTGACTATGCTGATCAGCGTCAGAGAATGGAGATCGAAAGACTCCGCAATATGCAGGCGGCAGGAGAGGCAGAGCGCAGGCTACGTCAGGCAGGCATGGACATTGGATATCAGGACTTCCTGCGCCAGAGAGCCTTCCCGCAAGAGCAACTGGGCTTCTACAGTCAGATGTTGCAGGGAACTCCGATCTCGCCCGGACAGACACAGACATCATTTGGTATGCAACCGTCCACCATGCAACAGTTGCTGGGAACAGGGATTGCGGCGGCTGGTCTGTACAACGCATTTAGAGGGCCGCAGGGATGACAGTTATGAACCTTCTGGATTTTGACAATGCTGTAAAGGGAATGAGTGACGCTCAACTTATAGAAATCGCTCAAAACCCGCAACCGGGGGGCGTCCCGCAGTTCATGGCTATACAGCAACTGCAAGAGAACAGAGATAACAGAGAAAGGTACGCGGCCCAGCTAAACAAGCCATCAGACATGACGGTAGCAGATCAGATTGTTAGTGAGGCCATGCAGGGCGGGATCATGGGCGCTATGCCGCCTCAGATGGCTATGGCCCCACAGATGGCGCAGAGAATGCCCAACATGCCACCACAGGGCATACAGCAGGCTATGCCACCTGAGATGATGTCTGGGGGCGGTGTTGCAAGGATGTTTAATGGCGGCGGGGCCAGAGGAAAAAACATCATCATTCAGGAAATTCTTGCAAACAACCCGAACCCGACTAGAGCTGACTTGTTAGCGGCAGGAATAACCGACGAAGACATTGAAAACTATTCGTATCTGCTCAATCCCAGCGCACTTGATAGGGCCAGATCAGGAGTGCCTTTTGGCCCTCCTGCTAGTGATATATATCCAGACATCAACCTTACCGGCATAGAAACGATGGTCAACGAAGGCGACCGCAGAGCGTTAGAAAAAATTAGGTCTGGTGAAAAGTATGCCCAACGAAAAGCGGCCTATGATGCAAGAAATCGTGGCCCCGTAGTTAATGACCCCGACGCAATAGACTTTGCAGAAAGACAGTTAGACATTCTTGAAGACCCAAGCTTGTTGATCACTGACGAAGAAAGGGCGCTTAATACAGAGGATGTTCTTAATCAACGATTTGATCAGGCACAACAACTAGCGAGAAGGTTGCAAGCTCAAAGGGATCAGCGACTGAATGAGGCGCTGATTCTTAGCCCAGAAGACAGGGCTTTAACTGAAAAAGATTTTGCTGACATTAAAAGCATGCAAAGGCCTCTCAAGCAAAGGCTTTCAGAGTTTGCCAGCGATTCGTACGATACCTTGTCTGATTTGGCAGAGGCGGGTTTTGATCGAGGGATAGCGGGTGCTCGGAAGGGCATACAGCTTCTTTCTCCGTCAGTCAGCAATCTTTACGATGACGTTGCACAGTCTGGCATTGCTCAGCAAGTTTCTCAGCTTTTTTCTGGCCCTGCTCCGTCAGCAAACATTAACCAAAGCGTTGACGATAGGGTTGAGGCTTTGGCGTTCATGGATGATCCATTCGCCGATATCAATTTCTTTGATCAGAGCATTTACAAGGGTGAATACAAGGGCAAAGACCTAGGGAAGGGCACGCCATCTGACCTAGCTGAGTTGACCGTTGGCCAAGAAAATGACCGATCCACTTCTAATTCAATTCTTAGGGGTATTTTGGAGGATCAGAAGAGTGCGGATCGCGTTGATGTTGGAGACGCGTCAATATCTGGGTCGAAGTACGCGATGGGCCTTCAAGACCTGCTCGACAAGGAGATAGCCAACGCCTCAAATCAAAACAAAGCCGCAATGCTGTTAACGCTTGGCGGTGGCATATTGCAAGGCAAGACTGGAGAGGCCGCTGAAAAGGTTGCGCAAATCGCAACAAAAGGAGCGCAAACACAATCCGCGCTTAGACTTGAAGGCGCGAAGATGCGAATGAAGGATTACAGAGACTCTCAGCGAATGGACTTGATGTTGAAGGACATACTGGCTAGAGCTGGCGTGGCTGAGAGCAGGTCAGATGCCGCAACCCTGAACGGGGTAAATGACGCTATTAGACAGATAACAAACACTCCTGAGTACCAGCAGGAACTTATACTCTCCAGAGAAAGCGGCGAGCCGGGGCCACGGATGCTACAGCTTCAAGATCTTAACAGGGCAAGAGATTTGTTGTTTAGAAAGCTATCTCCCGGCGCGTTTGCCAGCCGTCAAGCACCCACGGGTGGAGATATCTTGAATATCGGTAACCAACTTAGTTCGTAACTTATTATGAATAAGCTTGACGAGTTTCGGACTCAGTATCCACAGTACAGCGATGTCCCAGATCAGCAGTTAGCTGACGCTATCCATGCCAAGTTTTATTCAGATGTTCCGTTAGACAAGTATTACAGTGCTCTTGGTTTATCCCTAGGCGCTGTTGACGATCCTGTTTTAGATGAAGAGACAAGCTTTACGGGCGCTTTGCAAGAAGCTGGGAAAAGGGCTTTAGGCGGCAGTTACACGGGATTTGTAGATCTGTTTGGCGGTATAGGGCAACTTCTTCCGGGCGTTGATGACCAGTCTATGGTTGACATGTCAAGAAGAGCGCAAGCACGAACAGCCGAAGCTCTCGATTACGACCCCGCATATAGCGAAGACTTTATTACTGAGGAAGGATTTGACGCCGACAGGTTCGTTGCTCAGCTTGGTGGCGTAATTGGCAACATGGCACCTCAAGTGCTTTCTCTTGCCGTTCCGGGCGCAAGAGAAACAAACCCTTTCCAGATTTGCAACCTACATAGGTCAGTCTGTTTCGGAGGGAGGATTTGAGAGACCGGAAGATCTAACCACCTTCCAAAGACTTGCAGATAAAGGCGGCGACATTGGTCATTGCACTGTTAGAGCCACTTGGCCTTGAGAGAGTGATAAGGGGTGTGCCAAAAGGGTTTTTTCAGTCTCCAGCCGGAAATCCTTTTCTCCGTCGCATCGAGTCAATGTTTAGATCCGGTGTTGCGGAAGGAATACAGGAGACGGCACAGGGNATNGCTAGNGATCTCAAGGCGCTTGCNATATATGACCCNGACAGAGAGATAGCNGANAGTGCNNTAGAAGACTTNNCNTTGGGNGGTGGTGCCGGAGCTTTTTTTGATCTTGCTATCAGCACTGTGATGGGGGGTAACAGAAGAACTCCCAAGGTTGATGCGCCGAAAGAGATATCAGAGCCGACAGAAGATCAGATTGCTGACGAGCAGGCGGCAAGAGAAGAGAAGTTAGCTCAAGAACAGGCTAGAGTCACAGAAAAAGACGCTGAACTACAGCAAGAGCAGGCAGGTTTAGAGCCTCCTGTACGCCCAGATCGCACTTCTAGTGTGGCGATTGACCCAGACCTTGAGGTCGAGGAGATGGTCGCCGAGATAAAAAGGCGAGATAACCTGATCGGCGGTGTTGATCTTGAGGTTCAGGGTCGGGACGGACTTTACACTGTAACTCAGAATGGGCGTCAGTTTGGCCCAGCCATGCAAGACCCTATCAAGGCGCAAGAGGTTAAATCTAGGCTCAGCGAAGAGAGCGATAATCTTAGGGTTGACGGGCTTATTAACGCTCACATGATCAAGACCGGCGGCAGAAGGCCAGCCCCTGATATAAGAGTTCTTGAATCTCTGGCTAAAAGAGGCCTTATTGAGCAGTCCGTTGTAGAAGAAGAGACTAGAAGGCAAAAGCAAGAGGAGGCTGGAAACAAGGCGCTGGCCCGGATGGTCTCAGAAGGCAAAATAAGTCAAGAAGCGTTTGACGGCCTGATGGAAGGAGGGGAAAGACAGAGGCAAGATCGTCAAGCCCGCGTCTTTGAGGGGACTGAGAGCAAGATAAAACGCTTTTACCAGTCAATCAGAGACGCTGGCCGCAGGTTTACCCCAGAAGAGCCAACCAAGCCTCGTATAAAAGCAGGTCGCACCACCGCAGAGCCCGCCCCTCTTATCAACTTGTTAGAAAGAAGAATTAACACAGCATTAAAACGCAAAGGTATAGGCAACCGTCTCAACTCCAAGGAAGGTAGCGGCGTCGTTCAAACAATCGTTGGCCGTCCTGTCTCAGAGTCCAATCCTCTTAATGATCTTACCCGCTCAGAGATGGAGTACGTTCTCCAAGCTATCGAGCAAGCCCCCCAAGTTACGACTCCTCGCCCCACAAGCGTCGATCAGGTTGACCCTGTTACGGGCGTCACTGTGCCCGGAAGGCCAAGAATGATCGGGGCAAGAACAACCGTTTTTATCCCTAACTTTGCCGATATTGGGCAACCAGCCCAGCCTGAAGTACGGACAGAGCCTATAGAGGCCGTCGAAAAAGGCAAAGAGATTGTGCCATTTGATCCAAAGGCAGAGGAAAAGATTGCTGATACGCAGATAGAGTCTGCCGTCAACAAGCAGGTTCAGGACATTCTTGCAAGCGTTGGCATAGACAAAGACTATGCGGCCAAGGTGGTCAAGCAGGTCGGCACAGCTCGCAGAGATAGCGAGGGTAACGTCTACATAGAGGATCAAGCAGACGTGCCGATGGGCAAGATCCAGACGATGGGATCGGCTCAGGCAGGAGCCAAGGTAATTCAGGTTGCTCTCGACGGCGTCAAGCAAAGAGTTGACCAAGGCATGTCCTTTGAGGAGGCCACTGCCGCGGTGATGAACCACGAACTCGTCCACGCTATCCGTGCCATGGACTTGTTCACAGCAAAAGAGTTTAGCCTGCTAGAGCGTTTGAGTCGCCAGTACGGCAAGCCCGGAACAAATCAAACCTATGCTCAGTGGGCGGTCAGCACTTATAGCACCAGAACAGATCCTGTTACCAATCAGGAGGTGCCTCAGTCTGCGGTGATACAGCAAGAAGAGGCTATCGCAGAAATGCTATCTGATGCTCTGACGAGGGGCGTGCTAATTGATGGCAACCTGAGAAAGATCGGTGGCAAGCCAAGAAGCCTGATACAAAGAATAGTCAACCTGTTCAAGCGACTGGTGGGTTACTCAAAAGACAATGACATCCAGTCTTACAGAGAACTTGTTGACAGGATTCAGTCTGGCGAAGTCGGCGGAAGAGAGCGGGGTGTTGTACGAACCCTGATGCAGACGGAAAAGAATATTGGTGAAGTAGAAGATCGTGGCGTTACAACAGAAGAGCTACAGCTAGTTACGGGAACGCGCCCAACACAAGAAACGATTAAAGGCATTGCTGAAGGGGTCAGAAGGCAGACCGAGCAAATGATAGCCGACAACCCCGACCTAGATCCAAATATAGGCAGGGTGGTCAAAGACATCCCAGATGAGGTTCTTGAAAGCAGAATAGCGCGTGCGGTAGAGCAAGACTTTAACGTAAACGAGATCTACTATCATGGCTCCCAGTCAAACGACATTAAAAAATTCCAAGCAGATGTCGGGATGGGCGTTGTTGCCGGTCACTTCACGCAAGATACAGATCTTGTCAACTTGTTTGCTCAGCAACAGGTGTTGCCATCAGATCCGTCTGTAATGACGGGAAATCCCACCGTTTATATGGTCTTCCTGAGAAACTTTGGCGAAGACAACAGCCCGTTGACGGAAAGGCGATCTCTTTACGCTCACCGAGATGAGGGTGCATATCGGGCCAATCAGCTAATGGCTAAGATAATGGAAGACGATTTGTCTAGCCATCCTGAGCTTGAAGCGGACTTGGTCAGCTTTTTTGCAAGACAGCTAGATCAGTTCTTGATTGATCCCAAGACCAATCCCGTTCTTGACGCAGTTGCATCTGTAAGCAAGATGTCCAAGCTTGCTCCTGCGGCGCTTCCAAAGGGCAAGGCAAAGTTGTTTAGCCAAGAAGCAAAAGACTTGGCCCAAGCTTACGAGTTTGAGATAAATAAGTTCGGTGAAAGCCCTGAAACGCGGCTTAAATATGCTCGCCGTCTGGCAGAGGTGTTCCATCGAAAAGACGCGCCTGAATCTTTGGGAGTGGTCGAAGAGAATCCTTATGAGGTCGCGTACTCTGAGCTTGAGCCTTTGGCTCCATACATGAAAGAAGCTGGCTTTGCTGGCTATCGGGATGTTGAAGAGATTGGTGGCCCGTACAGTGCCATAGCGATATTTGACCCTGCTGATGTCAAGGGTGTTGCCGCTGATTTTGACCCGTCTGCGGTTCCAGAGGGCCAGCTATACGCAGATGACATCATGTACAGCAAAGAAGATAAGAAGCATGGCATACCCCGTGACTACATTGTCACGTCAAGAGGCAAAGTTAGAGGCAAATCGGCATTCCCGAAAGCGATGAACCCGCAGAACAGCGAAAAGCAGATAAAGAATCTCAAAGAGATTGCCAAAAGGCACCCAGATCCACTGTCCTCCAAGGCGGCATGGTTGAAGTTTGAGCGAGATCTAGTGGGTGAAAATGAAACCCCTCCCGCCCCTACGGGCCTGATATCACTGTATGAGGACATGGACAAGTGGGTAGAAAGGCACTCTTTCCTCACGCCTGAACAGACAGAGGCGGCGGCAGAGGGCTTTGAAGCTGTGCAAGAGCTTAGCAGTGCCTATGATAGCGGCGATGCAACTGTAGACACCACGGGAAAGCTGATGCTCTGGGGCATATTATCCAGACAGCTATCAGCATATCCACATGAGTCAGCGTTTTTAGATGCGGCAACCAGCCCTCGCCTAAGTGAGTTTATTAAAAGGGCTGTAGACAGACCTTGGACGCAGAAAGATATCGATGATTATCTTCAGTGGGCAGGCAGTATCATTCCAGACTTTGCGCCGGGAAAAAGCGGGACATCAAACCTAAATGACTTTGGCAAGGTGTTTCTTGCCAAGATGTCACGGAGAACACCTGACGGGCGTTCTCAACTTGAAGAACTCCACGACTTAATTTCTGACAAGTCAATACCAACAATCGACGTTAGAGCAAGGTTTTATGGTCTTGCCGACAAACCGGGCATACAAAACAAGGTTTTATCGTTTGCCTTGCTGATGAGCGGAAGAAACGATGTAGTGATTCTCGACCGTATACAGATAAACTCCATGTGGGAGGCTGGCAAATACGGAAAACTTATCTACAACGATGTCGTTTCGTTGTTTAATGAGGCTCATGGTTTGGCAAGGTATGAGGCGCTTGAAAGGTCTCTCTCCAATAAGATTAAAGAGCTTTATCGCAGGATGGGCAGGGCTGAAGACGCCTCCGTTGGCCGATATCATTGGGAAAGTTGGGTTAGAGACTCAGGTCAAGTTGTCGCGCATCCAACAATAAAAGGCCTTGTTCGAGAGGTTAAACAGGACGAGGAGTTGGCAGAGTCGTATGCCAATCTTGGAGCTAGAGAAGGTCGATTCCATGAGTTTGCGTCATCTTCCGTTTATGCAAGAGACGAAAACGGCAAGCCTCATGTGTTATATCCCGACAGCAAAGGCAATGTGCATAAGTTTGGACTAAAAGACTTTAATGCATTTCTAACGGAAGTAAAAGATCCAAAAAATGGTGTCATTCCAAGAGGTTTTAGTGTAAAGTCTCATTACAACGCAGGAATACCGTGGTATGAATCGGAGGCAGTGAATCTTGAAAAACTCGACGGACTCATCGATAATTTCTCACAAGGAAAAGTTACTACAAGACAAAGTCTTTCGGACGCTATCCCGGCTACAGACCCCGATGGCCCCAGAGAACAGCTCGCTGAGCGGCGAGCAGAAAGGGAAGAGGCCCAAGAAAGCAGAGCTTCGATAAGGCCGATTGACCCCGTACAGCTAGAGAAGGTTGTACAGCAGAATCAACAAGAGGCAAATGAGGCTGGCGCGACAGTGCCGCTATATAGCGTCAAGGCGTCCCCAGAGGCGCAGTACATCGCACGAAACCCAGACAGCGCAATAGTTCCAGACGAGATTCTGGAGGCGCGAGACCCGCAATACAAGCCGCAAACAAGATCGTTTATTGACAGACTGGTGGAAGACAGACCAGAGCGCGTTGATCCCATGCAGGAGTACATGGACGCCACGGGCGAAACCAGCTCCTTTGAGTACAAAAAGACAAAAGCGCGTCAGGCGATATTCAATCGCTATGCCAGACTGGAAAAGCTTAACCAAAAGTACTTTAAGGATTATCTAGCTGACAGCAGTTCGATAGCGGCTGTGCTTTTTGCTGACAGGGCTGTGGGTGTCACAGCGGAGGCGTTCAAGAGCGGCTCTGTTCAATACAAGGATGGACTCACAAAAGTCGTTGACTTTGAGCACAACGGCAAAAAGTATCGTGGTCTCATCGATATCATGGACTTGTTAAGAACAAAGAAGCATGGAGACCTGACCCAGTTTGCTCAAGCCTACGCGATTGCCATGCGGGGCAAGAGGCTCAATGACGATGGCAAGGTGACGCCGGTTACAGAGGCCGATTATGAGCAGGCCATGCAAGACGTTCAGCAGTTCACGGATGATGAGGGCAACAATCCTGTTATCGAGTGGTACGGTGCGTGGCAGGCGTTCAACAACAAGATGATTGAGTTTGGTCAGGACACAGGGGTTCTGAACAAGGAGACCGCAGAGCAGTGGCGGCTGGCCTCAGATTACATCCCGTATTACAGGGCGCTTGATCCTGAAGCCCAGATAGGCAAGGTGGTTACCAATACCTACGGTGACCTTCGCAAGCTAGGCGCATTCAAGCCGTACAAGGGCAAGACTGACAAGATAAACGTGCCGCTGGTTGAGGCTATAACAAAGAATGTAGCGTCGATGATCGATCTTGGCATGAGGAACGTGGCACAGCAAAGAATTGCCCGTGACATGCAGAAGCTACAACTAGCCACACAAGTTCCCGCATCGAGGCAGGGAGAGGCTGGTGTCATCGGGTTTAAGGTAAAAGGCGAGCCGGTGTTTTTCCAGATACACGACCCGCTGATTCTTGAGTCCATGACCGCAATAGACAGCAGTGGAATAGAAAATATATCCCGCACCTACTTCGGCCCCTTCTCCGCATTGCTGAGGGAAACAGTCACACGCACGCCCGGATTTATGATCGCCAACCTGATACGGGACAGCCTATCGGCGTTTGTTACATCCGGCGCTAGATTTTTGCCGTGGATAAGCACAGCCAAGGGCTATTTCGATGATGTTAACAGGTTAGAAAGAACCGGCGTGGTTGGGGGTTACGACTTCCAGTTTGGCAGGATTAGGGATGCCAGCATAACGGATCTGTTTGCAGAAGAGTCGGCAAACCGAAATCGTCGGGGTCTTCCTCTTAACATATTCAAGTCAATGTGGAGATTTGCTGGCAGGCAGACAACCCGGTCTGATGCGGCCACCCGTCAGGCGGTCTTTAATGACGTTTACTCCAGAACGGGGAATGAGGCTGAAGCTCACTATCAGGCGATGGAGGTCTTGAACTTTGCCAGACGGGGAAGCAATGGCACCATGAGAGCTATCACGGCGGCTATCCCGTTCTTGAACGCACGGATTCAGGGCTTGGACGTGCTGTACCGTGGGGCGATTGGTGTCAATCCAGCTCAAAGGGATCTAACTCAGAACAGAGCGATCATCGGATTTGCGCTTCGCGGCGCGATACTGGCCACGGCAACTGCTATGTACTGGGCGATGAACAGCGATGAGGAAGAGTATAGAGAGGTTAGCAGAGAGATCAGGGACAACAACTGGCTGTTCCCTGTTCCGTGGCTCAAGGACGTAGGTTACATAGCCATACCGATTCCGTTTGAGGTGGGCTTGATATTCAAGACCATACCGGAGGTGGTTTTGGACACGACCTTTACCTACTCAGAGGATGAGGGTCTTGATTTTGGGGGCCAGCGTACTGGCAGGCAGGCATATCAAAGCATCAAGCAGGCATTCCTGACCACTTTTGAGGTCAATCCGGTATATGGCGTTCAGGCCATAGCGCCAGTGTTGGAGTCGATAACGAACTACAACGCCTACACGGGCAGGCCGATTGTCCCCATATACATGACCGGACAACGGCCAGAGTTACAAAGATCGGACAGCACGTCAGAGCTGGCGATACTGCTACAGAATCTCACCGTCCCATTCTCTGATGGCGGTATATCTCCGATGAAGATTGATCACATCATCAAGGGTTACACAGGCGGCACTGGCGTCTTCATTTCGACGTGGGTAGACCGTGTGGTTAGAAGCGATTCAAGTGCGGAGTTGCTGGGTAACATCGGCTATGACGTGAGACAGGAGCCAATGTCTGCGCTTGCGACCTATGATTACCCGATAGTGAAGCGGTTTTTAACGTCGCCGGAAGGCACTGGCTTGAAAGAGCAGTTCTACGACCTTTACAACGAGGTCAGGCAGGATTACAACAGCATGAATGCCCTGTACAGGGACGGCAGGATGGGTGAGCTGGACGCCCTGATACCCAAGATAGGTTACCTGCAAGACGTGAAGGCGCAGGTCTATAACATTAAGAAGGAGCTGGATAATATCAGGATAATGCGGCGAGGCATTATGCGATCTGATATTGATGCCGACATGAAGAAGGATGAGCTAGACAGGCTGAGAGAGTACGAAAACGGCATACTGAAAATCACTCCAATACTGGAGAGAATGGCTCAAAGGCCGGTAATACGAGGAATGTAGCTTGCTACTAACATATTTGTACAAAGCGACAGTGGTACGGTGCGTTGACGGCGACAGTGTCATATTTGATATTGATTGCGGTTTCGACGTTCAGCTAAAAGCTCAGTCGGTTAGGCTGTATGGCATCGACACGGCAGAAACTAGAGGCGGGACACCAGAGCTAAAAGTTCTTGGCAATATCGCAAAAGACTATGTTACCCAAATGATACCCGTTGGGTCTGAGGTGTTGCTCAAGACACACCTAGACAGGAAGGGTAAGTTTGGCCGCATACTGGCTGAGATTTATATGCCAGAGACCGTAGGGGTGGAGGGCTATCAAGAGAAAAGCCTAAACCAGATTCTTTTGGACGAGCTTCTTGCCGTGCCGTATCACGGTCAATCCAAAGAGGACATCATCAATCAGCACCTGATCAACGTGGAGCACCACAAAGCTGAAGGCAGGATTTGATGGAGGAGTGTGCGGCAAATCAAGTTCAGTCCGCACTTGATGGTATCTGGGAAATACTGGCGCTACATCCGTGGGACTTAATCTATCTGTCTATTCCCATGAGCATCTTGGCGTTTTACGTTCTCTCGATATACGCCGTCTTCAAATACATACAAAATAAATACTCAGCGCCGCCACAAAAATAAGCGGCAGGGCGTATTCGGGTAGGTCTTTCATGCAAATCGCCTCTCGACTAGGTGCCGCCAAAGCCAGTCTATTGGCCTAAGATCACCAGCCTCCATCACAAGCCTTTTTCCGTAGCCGAAATCATGCGTTTTGGCATGAGCAAGAAAAGTTTTTCTCCCTATCGCACCGCATATCCGCATGGCAACAGGATCGTCAGTCTTGCTGACCAGTACGGCACAGTCTGCCTTGAACTTCTCCTGATTGTCGAATATCAGCGGCCCACCGTCACGATTGGTGAACTTAACGTCGATTGATATATCGTCAAACCAAAGATCAATGCCGCCATCTGTCAACACATTGACTGTCGGCGGATCGACACCCAGCACCCTAGCAACAGCAAATTCCGCCTTGAACCCATAGATATTTGCCTCAACGCGAGACTGCTCTTCGTTCTCTAGTCGCGGGGGGAAGCCCTGCATCTCGCAAAGCTTCACGGTGTCTGCACCCATTAGCTCAGATGCGTGGGTGTCCTGCTTACTCAGCCTGATCAACACCGCTCAATGCTCGCCTAGCATCTTCCAGCGACTCAATTGCACCAGCAAGGTTTTCCACGGCGTCAATATTCGTCTCAACCAGCTCTTCAATTTTACTTAGCCGATCCTGAATCATTGCTAAAAACTTGTCAGCAGTAGCAAGGCCGTCTGCGTAGGCTTCGCCCTCTAGTTCAATCTTCAGCTTTGTCATTCTTCCTCCCTTGCCGGGGGCGGTACGTCATATCCCATCTCTGCCGCGACCCTACACAGAGTCTCAATAAGGTCAGAGTAGTCGGCACGGGTAGCGTCACCGCTACGCTTGACCGGCCTTCGCTTTACCCCAAACCGCGTGTCTATCTCCTCAGAGCCATAACACTGGCAGAGGATCTCTTCGTGCATCTCGTCAGGAGTCAATCCGCAGAACTTTGCGAACCCATTGCACCATTTTCGATAATAGTTTTCTTGCGGCCTTGAGCGGTGAGTTCGCAAAGGTTTCACCTCCAGCGTTACCCCGTGCCTCGACTGAAGGTTGACCTCCAGAATCTGAGGTGCCGACTGAGGAAACTCCTGACACAGTGACTGTAACACTCTCATCCTTTGTACCGTCCTGCTCTGCGGTAGATGTATCTCCATCATTCATCCTTTAATCCTTCTATTGTGATGACGCCCTGATCAATGCGACGCATCAAGGTTTTGACTATGTTGAACAAGAACTGCTCTGACTTGTCGATTTTTTTCTCAAAGGTCGCGCCCCCGCCACCTACGTCAAACTGGTAATGGCATTTATGACATAGGTCAGCAACGCAAAGGTCGTGAGGTTTATGTCCAGTACCTTTGCCTAACAAGTTAGCTCTAAGCCCGGTGTAATGTGCCGCGACCACGGTGCCATCGTTGACACCGCAGTTGACACAGGACTGATCCCGCGCCGCGTCGAGCATTTTCTTTGACCTGATCAAAACGGAATATCGTCTTCTTCAAATGTAATTGGTTGAGGTTCGGGTTGCGGCGGTGGGGGAGGCGGTGGGGGAGCCGCCTGTGCTTCAGCGTCCCAGAACACCGTTGCCCTGACATACTGAAATGGTTGGCCCGTCTCTTTGTTCGATCTGTTCCAAGCAGAAAGCTCAATCTTGACCTCTTTCCCCTGCTTGCCCATAGCAATCAAGCCTTTGATTTGCTCTGAGGTAATTACAACCTTACCCGTGCTGTCCGGGTGATTTGGCTGGGTTTTTTCGGTGTTGGGCCATAGACCCCCGTCCGTCTTGTGGTACTTAGACATTGTGATTCTCCTTTATTGATGCTCGGAGCGCAGAAAAATGCGCTTTTAGTGAGTTGAAATGATCTGGAAATCCCTGATCAAGAAGATCAATCGTCTTCTTGTTGTTCTTCCAAAACTCGATGAGTTCGTTCTCGCTTGCTGTGGCGAATGTGTCAGCGGTACTGCACAGGAACTGCAACACCCCGTCAGCCTCATCTACGTTGGCAATAGTGTCTGCGGGAACGTCGGGTATAGGCTCTGGCTTTGGCTTCGCCTTTGGCTTGGCCTTGGTTTTCGGCTTAGGTTTTTCTTTGGGGGCAGGCGTTTCCTCCACGGCGTCACTACTGGGTGGAAGGTCTTCGCCAGCATAGATATAGTGGCCTAATCCATACATCGCGAGACACTTTGTCAGGCATCTCATACGAGTGTCAGAGACTGCTCTGGTGTCTGGGTTGGGGATGGCTTTATTTTTGTAGTCCATTACAGGTAACCACATCAGCCGGTCAAGCTCCCCTATCTTGACGCTGACCCACACCGTTGCGTGTCCTTGGTTGTCCCACTCTTCGTTGAGAAACTGGTATGTGGCTTCTGGGTAATGCTCCATCAGTATGCCCCACGCCCATGCCCACGACAGGTAAGTGAGCCCGTTTTTTTTCTCTGCCTGTTCAGAGCAGTCTATTGCACTAAGCGTTTTCCAGACGCTTGCGTAAGTCGGCTCAGAAGAGCCACCCTTTTTTGTGGTCATCAGAAACTCCTATAGTTTTTAAGATTTCGGAAGGTGTCAGCTTGAAGAACAGCCCGGCATTCATGTCCCCAACTCGCTTTTCGTTGAGATAAAAACGAACACTGTCCCCGCTCACGGTTATTTTTAACTTGTTTGTAGTAACTTGGTTGAGTGCTACCACTTTCCTGTAGAACTCTGGATCGGTTTGTATCACGCCCAAGCCTCGTTTTCGTACTGTTCGCACCATTGCGCTACGCGGCACCAGTTATCATCGCACCGGACGCACCTACCCTTTCGCTCTTCTATTTCGCGCTCTGACGCCTCTCCTGCAAAGGCTTCGGCCTCTGCTATGCTGTCGAATACACGGAGAGCACGCTTGTTGCCCCGTTTCTTGACAGCAAAGGTGTCTTCACGCTTCCACCGCTCCTCATCGCTACAATAGGGTATGTGTCCGCCTGTCAGCCGTTCATACTCGGCGTCCTGATGGATTTTTACCCTTTCGCGGACATAACGATCCCTGTCCTGTTGTGACCAGAGCGGGACATCCACGATTACAATCGGTGCCAGCGGGTAGTTGGTTTCGATTTTGGCTTTCGATCTTTGCCAGTCACGCAGGACAGCGCAAATCTGCAAGCCAGTGACCTCGACCCCCTCTTTCTGCTCTGCAAGCCATGCGTAGAAGTTAAGTTGCTTTTGCCACTCCACCTTGCCATGAATCACAGACCACACTGACGTGCATTTGTAATCCATGATGGTCGTGGTGCCGTCAGCTTCAGAACGCTGTAAATCAATCGCCCCACTGATACTCCACCCGTCAACCTCAGCAAACAATCGCTCTTCAACGATATGCCCTTCGGGTTGATGCCGTTCAAACATGGTATGTACTGACGTGCCCAATACACTCCACAACATGTCAGACACATCCTCCGTGATCTCGTCGTCATGCTCCTTTCGGAGAATGCGAACGCGGGGGCTGTCTATCAGTTGGGTGACTGAGCGGTTGCTGTGACCCCTAGAGTAGTCACTGTGCGTCAGCGCCTTGAATACAGGCTCGGGTAAGTTAGTGTGGTTGGTGATTATCACGAAACGCGGAACACCCTCATTTGCTCGCCATCACGAACGACGGAGAATTTCATCGGGTCTTTGTCCCGTTGCCATCGGGAAATACGTTGGCGTAGGGCGCGTATCTCCGTTTGATCTGCCGCATTGATCGGCGCTACAAACGAGTCCCCTATCTCCATCGACGCCAGCGGCAACTCGGGTATCTTCGTCCGCTTCGGCATCGGCACGTCTTTCTCTATCACTATGTCCATAAAAATCGGCCTCCTCAGCCATCATCACATCAAAAACATACTGTCCCATCCTACTCATGGTACACTCCTGAACAATCGGGACAACGGATACTAACGTAGGGGGAGATACATGTCAAAGGTGAATATGATTATTTTTGGTGAGCCATGTAGCAAAGCCAATAGCAGGCGACTTGTTAAGAGTAAGACAGGGAGCCCGATGTTCATCAAATCGAAAAAGGCGTTGAATTACGTCAAGTCATTCCATGAGCAGTGCAAAAAATGCGACCCGCTTATCGTCGGAGACCTGTCAGTCACCATCAAAATTTATTACGCCAGTCGGCGTCCTGACCTAGATGAGTCGCTAATCCTAGACGTAATGCAAGGCTTCGTGTATAAAAACGATAGGCAGGTCAAAGAAAAGCACATCTATTGGGGCGGCGTAGACAAAGAAAATCCTAGGGCAGAGATCAGTGTTAGACACCTATAAAATCGTATACGGGAAGGTCATTGGTCAGGCGATAAAAGACCTCGTTTGCAATCACCAACATGACCGCGACGCCGCCGTTAAGTATTTGAAATCAGAAGCTTTTATTGATCATTGCCAGATAGCCGGGTATCCCGATGGGTTGCGGGATGCGCTTGATGAAATGCTCTCCCTGAGCCGACCTCAGCAAAAAGTTTATGCACAGCTTGTGATGGAGAGGATGGAGAAGCTGGCGTAAGACAAAAAAACCCCCCGAAAACGGGGGGCTAGGCTCAAAACAAAGGAGTCGTACCTTAGTACAGTACTAGGCTTGGAATATAACTATATTTAAATAGAACTATTCTAGTCCAGTACAGTACTAGGGCTACCAATACCATACAAAAAGGAGGTAGTCAACAACATGAATCTGGAGGAGTTCGTTCTCGGTCACAACCAAAGCGCCAGAACACGTTGCCCAGACTGTTCAGATACAAGAAAAAAGAAAAGCATCAAGACGCTTTCAATCACAATCAAGCCAGATCAAGCACTGTACCATTGCCACCATTGTGGGTTATCAGGCTCGTTCCGGCGTAAAAAATTCTATGAGGCTCACATGAAACCAGAAGCAAAGGTGGTGAAGATACCCACGCAACTTAACTACAACGTACAAACCATACAAGATTTTTTCGGCAAGCGCGGCGTCAGCTTGGATAACCTTGACAAGTTACCACTAATGACCACTGGCACTAAGTTTTTTGGTGGCGAGGAGAGACAGGCGGTTGGGTTTGTTTACGGAACACGCGATAACCCTACAGCCATCAAGTGGCGAAGTGTCGAAGGCAAGGGATTTACTTGCGATGGCGCTCCTCGTTCGTTCTACGGGATAGAAAACATCGAGGAGGAGGCGGAGGAGCTGACCATAGTTGAGGGCGAGTGTGACGTTATTGCCTTAGCCAGTATCGGAATCAAGGCCGTTTCTTGCCCAAATGGCGCTCCAATCAAGGTCTCGCATAACCGGATTGATCCAGAGGAGGATAAGAAGTTTGCGTTCGTTTGGAACGAGCGCGAGCGTCTTGATCGGTGCAAAAAGATAGTGCTGGCAACCGATAGTGACGAGGCCGGAGAGGCTTTGGCAGAAGAAATCGCCCGTCGTGTGGGGAGGGCAAAGTGCTGGCGGGTGAGATTCCCGGATGGCGCAAAGGATGCGAACGATGCTGTTGACAAGTTGGGAGCAGACGAAACACGCAGAATCTTCGATAACCCGGAGCCGATTCCTTTGTCCGGTGTGTATGGCGCTAGTGAGTATCTTGATGCGGTCAGGGATATTTACCAAAACGGACATGGGCGTGGCGCATCTACTGGTTTCGATTCGATAGACGATCTCTTCACGATTGCTGAGGGACAGCTTTCAGTGGTGACAGGGATGCCATCGAGTGGCAAGTCTGAGTTCATCGATCAGGTGATGATCAATCTGGCTCAGCGTGAGTCGTGGAAGTTTGCGGTTTGCTCATTTGAGAACCCGCCGCACATGCACATAGCTAAGCTCGCAGAGAAGGTCTCAGGTAAGCCGTTCTACACTGGATTGAATCAGCGTATGACGGAGGATGAGCTGGGTGAAGCCGTTGAGTTTATCAACGATCACTTTGTCTTTCTTGAGAGCAAAGACGGTGGCCTCAGTACCATCGACTCGATCATCGACAGGGCTAAACAGGCCGTCATGCGTATGGGCGTGCGTGGACTGATCATTGACCCGTACAATTACATCGAGTCAGGAAGCCAAGAAGAGCACAGCAACATCAGTCAGATGCTGACCAGAATCACGTCGTTTGCAAAGGCACATGGCATCCACGTCTGGTTTGTAGCACACCCACAGAAGATGTATCCCCGCGAGGATGGCAGTTACGCCGTGCCGAAAGGGATGAATATCTCAGGGTCGGCGGCATGGTTTGCAAAGGCAGATCTTGGCGTCACCGTCCACCGGACAGATGATTGTGTCGAGGTGCATTGCTGGAAATCACGGTTCAAGTGGGTGGGGTCGCAGGGAGTGGCCATGCTTAAATACAACATGTCAAATGGAACATACGAAGAGTTTACGGCGGAGCCACAGCCGGTGAGCAGTGGACTGTCTAAGTTGCGCGGCAGGGAGTGGGATAATTTCGATGAGTTCTAATCAGCACACAGACCTTGGAACAAAAGAAATTTATCAGCGACATGCGGTCATGGTCGAGGGCGGTGCGATGCCCAGAGCCAAGGTCATGGATCAGAATGTCATTGACCGTTATCTGATGGATGGGTTGCTAACACTTCAAGAGCATCAGGCGGGGGAATATTTATTGGATCAGGGGATGAAGGCGGGTATATACACGAAACCCCTGAACTACGCCGCTGGTAGCGGTGAGGCGAATCCAGATTCGGTGGCTACAGAGGCTTTGATGCGGTATGGCAGGACGCTTGACCTTGTTCGCAAGCGGTATGGTGAATACGCAAAGTATGTGACGGAAGAGGTTGTAATTCACGGGTGGGATGTCTCTAAGAATAAGGACAGACTTGTTACCTTGAAGAAGTCTCTAGGGTGGATTGCGGAGAGGAGGATGAGCGGGGGAAGGAACCCTATGCGTCATTTCGATAAGGCGTAAGGTGCCGTGGACAAACAGACCCATATTCTCACATGAGTGCTGGGATGAGTCAGTTCTACGACGCCACGGCTCGCCGCTGTAGGAGTCCCCAGCACCTTCATTCTACTGTTTCAGGCACGCAGGGCAACGGATTATCTCAAGAATTATACCAGCGCCTGCATCCTTGAGTGGAACGGTGCTTAGGTCGGACATCACAGCGATGTCCTCCCCAAGTCTTTCTGCCATCTGCATAGCCGCTTCTACGGCTATTTTGGCATCGTCGCTCAAGCCAGCAACGCCCCCAGCACCAGCAGAAGTGTTACAAAGGAAAACACCGCGCTTGCAACTGATGCTATCTCAGACAAGTTAGATGTAACGGGTGAGTTATCCTCCTTGGCTTCCTCGGTGCGTACATCAGTTTCGGAGGCGGCACCCATTGGTACGAGTTGCACATTAGCCTCACGAATCAACTTGCGCCGCGCCGCACGCACCCTCTGTCTGCTTTTCCAAGACATGTGTATATCGGGCTTGCTGTATATGATGTAATGCACAGCGTTCTTTGTCCTGCCCTCCATCCTTCCTGCGATTTCTTCGGCGCTTGCGCCCCCGCGAACAAGAAAGTCAACCTGCTCAATCTCCTCGTCCGTCCAGCTTGTCCAACTATTGGTTCTTTTCATATCGTTACTCCATACAGTTAATGTTTTGGTTGAAGTCTGGCCATACCTTAGACCTGACAAGTTCACAGTAATGATCGGCTTGAGCCACTTCGTGCTCGTAATCCCCATTACCCGTGATTCCTAGCGCCAGCACAATCAGCGCGATAAATAGAGCGGCTCTCATACCTCTTCCTCTGGCTCAGTCAGCGTGGCCAACCGGGACACCAAATCATGCAACTGGCGTTTTTCCTCCTCAGACCATCTCTGCTCACCAAGTGATTCAGAGTTCTTGTAACCCTCTGTCCAACTCAGGATTACCCGTAGCGATTCACTCATTTCCCATACTTTCATGCGATCTCCTCCAATGGCTCAACGAGCCTGTAAATGTTGCCTTCGTATGTGACTTGCTTTTCGCCCACAAAGCACGGCTTCACAAAAATCTGCTTTTGATACTGCGGGTGGTGTCTGTAAATCGGGTCTCGCAGTGTTTTCCAGTAGCCTCGCCGCTTGTGTGGCTTCGGGCTGGCGTGAGTGCCCGTGGACTCCGTCTTTTCTGTCGGCATCCGATCCAGTAACAAGACATGAGGCCCACTTGACTTGGCCCACGGCCGCTTGCGGTTCACGGGGTTTCGCTTTGCTTTTGCCAACTTGTCAGGAGTAGGGGTCACCTCGACGACATGCTTGTCACCGTATTTGATGTAAGACATCAGCTTGCAGATAAACAAATAGTAATTACCGGCTTGACCCGTAAGCCCACTCGCAAACTGATCGAACCCGCCTCTGTTTTCAACAAACAACCCTCGCGCAAGCAAGTGTTGATACCACTCTCTCAAGTCCTCCTCGTAGTCAGGGGCCATCACCATGTTTATCTTCTGAATGCTTTGCCCATTTGGCTCGACCACATTGTTTGAATCGGCCCAGCCCTCCCAGACCAAAACTTGTTTGGGCGCTTCTGGGTATTCAATAAACAATGTGAGCGCATCAGAACAATCCGTCTCGTTGTTAAACGCGTTGACAATGCCCCAATAGTTGACAGGGGCCGTTGCGACAGAGCCGTCGTGAAGCTCTAGCTGTATGTCGGTTTTGGCTGACAACACAAATTCTTCATAGACAAACTCTGCGCTATGCGCGTAAGACCTCACCACATCAACACCATTGTGTTTTTTTTCAATTACTTTGACGGGGTTTCCCAGTAGCGTGCCGTCATTTGCGTCGGGAAAATCATCGCCAGTCGTGAAGTCAAACTCCTCCATATTTCTGTAAGACAGGTAGAAATATGGCAACCCCAGAATCTTGTCGAGCGTCCACGGGCGTTGCTGGTGCAGGGCATTCCAATGGTTAGGGGAGCCAACTTTCTTTCCAGAATTTAGTGCTTTGCTTTTGATAAGCCTGCGAATCAAGTCAGAATCCGGGCGCTTCATGCGGCCACCTCCTGCTTCTTTAGCAGGATAAACTCAGCCACCGTCAGATCAGACTGACTGGCGTCATCCCAGAATTTTTGGATATCGTCGAGCGACCAGTGGCTGTAGTCCCCTACTCCTAACGAGTCAAGAATAAGACAGCAGTAAGGCTCACCGGCAGACCCGGAGATCGCAGAACGAACTAAGCGGTCAGTATTGAGATCACTCATAATCCAGCAACCCCTCATCATCGATGTAGCAACCGCCGATCACGACGCCACCAGTCATCACGATATCTGCCTCACCATCCCGGAGAACAGCCTCTGCACAAAAGTTCAGCTCCTGCGCGGCAGTTCTCATTTCGACCCTGTTGCGTAACTTCACGTCAACAGGAGTTCCGACACGCCAGATGGTAAACGTGGGTTCAGGCATATCCTCTGCGTTTGGGCAGTTTGGATGATGGCCCTTTGGTTTCAAGCATTGTGGACAACTCATAATGACACCTCCTACAGTGTGTTTACGGATGATAACATATACAGATGGGAATGTCTAACGCACCTCATCTACTATCATGTTTGTGCTTTGCTCCCCGGACTCGCTTGCTCGCCTTCTTCCGATCAGGATGCACGGCACTGCGGTTGACCCGACGTGCGTATTTTGCAACTGGGTTATCTTTCATTCCGTCCTCCTGACTTGTTATCAGTAAATAGAAAAAACACCGACAGCAACCCGTGGGTCACTGCCGGTAATGTTACTCGTCCTTAAAAGAGTTGAGCAGATCGACAACCTGCTTCATCTCGTCTTCTGGCAACTGCCACAGAATAAACTCGTAGCCCGGCAGCGAGCCTGCCTCGCCGTGTTCTACGTTGAACACTGACGCCGTAAGCCGCTTTCAGACCCATGTCAGCGATATACTTCTCGTCCTCATCCATTGACTCGGCGTTTGCCGCATGGGCATCGGCGATCTCTTTGAGATATTCGATGGGTTTCTTGAAGTCATCAGTGATTTTGTAATCTCTGGGCCTGTGGTTTTGATGATAACCAACGCCTGTGTAATTGCGTTCTATCCGCAGTCNCGGCTNGTACTNGGTANNACGGCCTATANAACGACCCANCTGCCTNCGGATTATCGAGCAGTCAGCACCACCGGCTTCTGCTCTTTCCCAAAGATCGTCACCAACAGCTTTACGGAAGGCATCGAACATGGCCTCCTCTCTCTTTATCTGCTTGAGGCGCTCTGCCTCTCTTTTCGCCTCCTCGCGCTTATACCGATACTCGCGCTCCTTGCGCTCAATCTCCTCACGCTGTTGAGCCAAAGCGGCTTCAGCTTCTTCAATCTTTTTCAGCTCGTTTGCTGTATCGTTCATGTGATTCCCTCCTACGGGTAACTTGTTAGATGTAAACTAGACAACGTCAAAGTATTGATCGTCGGCACCAATGTCTCTAGCCATGCGGTTAACCAGCTTTTTCATCTGCTTGATTACTTTTTGATCCCACTTTGCTTGCAAAGATGTGCTTGGGACTGACAGATCAAAATCATCCTCAAGTTCCTTGACCAGCCTCATGGTTTCGGCAATGACCAATTCCTTGGCCCGAATCGTGGGCGTTGCCCAGCCGTTGGTGTTCATGTGATTCCCTCCCTTGGGATACGTTGTTGAATACTGCGAATACTACACTAACTGCAACATGTCTCAATGATGATGTGTGGCAATAATACCAGTGTTACAACTTGTTAAAAGTAAGGGGGCGCGTGGCCCCCGGTGTGTTAGCCCTCAGCGACAACATACTCGATGTTGTACTTCTTGAGGTCTTGCTCGACGTAGTGACCGGGCTGTCGGTCAAGGACTACGACCAGATTGTCGCGCTCGCTGAGCCGCTCCCAGTCCGAATCGTAAAGCTCGCCGTCAGTGAAGACAGTGATCAGATCGGGATCGAGACCCTGCTGATCGATGTAGTCCAGACCGGCTGACATGTACGTCCCTGAACCGCGTGGCACGTCGATGTCAAGCAGATCGCCACCAGTCTGCACCTCGTCCTCCTGCATGACGCTGGCGGCAGTCCAGAGAACGGTCACGCCATCGCGGGGCTCCAGCGCGTCGATCAGGCTGGCCTTCTCGCGCAGATAGGCATTCTGCGAATCTGAGCGGATGGAGGGAGAGACATCGTTGATGTCCACCCAGTGACCGATCTCGCCCAGAGAGATGGGTGCCAGCACGCCGAAGTTGGACAGTGCGCGTCGGTTGAACCGTGCGCGGGAACGCTTGCCGCCAGAGCCGGATCGGACGTGGAAGTCAGCGAAGACCTCAGTCCAGTCCATCTGCGAAGGCTCACCGTGGGTGTATCGGTGCATCGCCGTGCGCACGTCAGAGCCAGCATCGCCGGGCTTCTGGCCCTTGGACTCTGCGAACTCGATGCCTCGTCGCACCTGTCGCTCGACCTCCTCGTTGTCAGCCGTGCGGTCAGCCTCCTGCTGATCCTCGTCGCCCTCATACTGCGGCTCAAGGTGACCATCATGGCCGTCCTCCGGGGTGGCGTCCTGATCGGAGATCTCGTCGCCGTCACCTGCACCTGACTTGTCATCAGTAGCATCGTCGCCCGCGTCGTCGCCCGCATCGTCAGCATCAGCATCAGCATCGGTGGGATCAGACTGATCACTCGACTGGGTGCCAGACTGGCCCTCACCTCCGGGCTGACCCGGCTGATCCTGATCGGACTCAGGCTCAGGCTCAGGCTCAGGCTCAGGCTCGTCTTGCTTGCGATTCCAGAGCGTGACGTACACTGACTCGAATGACATGTCAGCAGTAAACTCAGGATCGAAGAGCCAGTTGGGGATCGGCTCGTAGCCCTGCCTGATAGCCATCGCGTTGATGACGTAGTCCTGAGCGCAGTTGGCAAGCCGGAAGTCTACGGGCACGCCGGGGACAATCTGACCAGCGGCCTTGTACTGCTGGGTGCGCTCCATGTGCATCAGAAGCTTGTGCGTGCCTTCATGGAACCAGCCCGTAGCGAGCTGGGCGTCCGACGTGAGGCCGTCCATGACAAACTCAGGGTTGGCGTACATCCAGCGCCCGTCAGTTGCGAGCGTGGGGACGTGCTTGGTGTAGACCCAGTGACCCATGACCAGCGGCACGATCAGGGGGCTACGCGCCCCCAGTTCCAACATGCTGTTGATGTGGCGGTCAGTGTTGCTCAGATCCGCAGTGGCGGGGAATAACTTCTTGGCTCGCATTAGAGACCTCTCTTGATGTTACGAAGCATGATGGCCTTGTCGCCGTGCTTCTCGATGAATGAAACGGCTACGTCGGTAGACCAGCCGCGATATTGCTTGCGTCCGATCTCTGCGAACACGGCCTCAGCGACAGTGCATTGCACCTCGTCGCACAAGCGTGTGGCGTAGATCATGGTGGCCTCAAGCTGGGCCATGCTGGTGGCCTGATCGCAGGCCCGTGTTGCGGCAAACAGTTGCTCCGCAGGGCAGGTGGACACCTCGACCTCAGCCGGGTTGGCGTAGATCTCTTCAGGAGACAGGCGTCCCTGAATTTCGGTGCAGTAGGTGCGGAGCAAGGTGGCGGCGTCCGCGCCGATGTTGCCAGCAATGTGAGACCAGACCCAGTCGGGGACGGCGATGCCGTCGTAGTCCGGGCTCTGCATGAAGGCGGTGAAGTGACGAGCGGCGCGAGTGTAAGAGCGCAGGGTGTTGATGGTCTCGTCAGTGACCACACGGCTGAAGAACTCAGTCTTCTTGGTGATCTCGTAGTAATGAGCCGCCGCAAGGAACAGGGGATCGACGCCAACAGACGCGCCGTGCTTGAGCCAGCCGCGAACGTCGAACTCCAGCTCAGCCTCAAGGATGCGATCCTTGAGCATGGACAGCATCTTGCGAGCGCCAGCCCGATCCGATGTGCGGTTGCCAGTGGCGATGATGATCCAGCCCGGAGGGATATCCCAACCCATCAAGGTGCGCTCGTCTGGATCTAACAAGTCAGACAGAATGGTCTGTCCGTCGCTGGCCACCTGCAACAGCTCGTCGAGGAGCAGGATGCCGTAGATGAATCCCTGATCCACCATCTGCCAGAGCTTGGTGATCAGCGGTGGCTTGCTGAATGCAGTGTAAGCATTGCCATCAGCGTCCCGGCTGGGGAGCGCACTGCCGCAGTACTCGACGGGATCACGCCCACCGACGCGCTCCTGAATGAATCCAAGCTTGCTGGCGTCGAAGCTCTCATCGCCCAGCGTGCGGCTGATGTGGCTGGCGTACAGCGAGCGGAACGTAGTCTTGCACCATTGCGTCTTGGCGGTGCCCGGAGCGCCCTTGATCAGGATGGGCTGGAACGGGTTGCCGTCATCGGTGCGGTTGCCATTGGCGTCCCACTGGGGNACGGACATTGCGGCCAGTTGAAGGTTGGCGCGAGCTGAAAGCTCAGTGAGGGTACAGGTTGTTTTGAGAACTTGCATGGATGTTGCCTCCTACAGCGAACATGTTGAAAGTAATGGGGGCTGTTGCCCCCGGTTAGAAGTTGAACCCAAAATCAGTATCAGTGTCAGCGGCCTTGGGCTGGTGCGGCTGGACTGGCGGTGCGACGGGATGCTTGGCGACATCATCGAGGGTGGCCAGACCGAAGTCAGCGACACGCTCAGCGGTAGCCTTAGCGGCCTCGCCGTTGCGGAGCTGATCGGTAGTGTACTGCCCGATCTGATCCTCGATGGTGTCGGCCAGAACGACTAGCCGCATGTCACTGTCGTAGCCCTCAGCGATAGAGCGCAGACGCTTGGCCACCTTGATGACATCGGGCACAAGGCTGTCATGGAAACGCTTGCCCACGGTGACCTGCTTCTTGACACGCTCCAGCTCCTTCCGGGCCTTGTCGAGAATGTCCTGATGGGTGCTGGCAAGCTTGCTGAACTGGTCAGCGAATGCCGCACTTGAGATCTGAGCGGCAAGCTCAGCCGGGAGATTGAGGCCCGACAGATCGCACGCCGGGAGCGGCTGGGGCAATCCGATCTCGACCCAGATCGAGCGACGCACCTCAGCGGGTGTCATCATCTTGACCTTGGACGATCCCATATCGGTCTTGGTCTTGCCACCCTGAGCCTTGTAGTAGGCCTCGTAGCGGGGCAGAAAGTCAGCGGCCACAACCTCTACAGCGGCCTCCAATGCACGGCAGTCAGAGACAACCTGCGCGGCATCCTCGACCATGACGGTGCGCTCGCCGCGAATGAAGGGGCTGGTCTCCTCGTAAGTGTAGGTGCGGATCTTGCTCATCGCGCTGTTNACTACCTTGGCATCCTTCCACATGGCACCCAGTCGAGAGATCTTGCCGGACACCTCAGTATCCTCAGACACGCCCAGCTCCTTGCGTATGGCGTCCTGAGCTTCCTTGGTTTCCGCAAACAGGGGGATGCGGCCACAGCCAATGCGAATGGTCATCATGCTGTTGCGAGCACGCTCCATGATGTTCTGCGCAACGTCAACATCGCCGTCGATCTGCGGTGCGTCGTACAGCTCATCGAGCACGACAACGGTATTGTCGGGAACGTCATCGAACACAGACGATTGAGAAAATACTTGCATAGTCACCTCCTACAGTGAACAAGTTGGGTTGAGTATAACAGGCACTGATGTGCATGTCTATTGGACTGAGTGAAGCACTCACAGATGCCCCCCGGTAGAGGGGCATGGTGAAGGCTCCTAGTCGTTCCACTCAGCACCGTCGAGCCGATACTCGAAGGTGTCGAGGTGGATCTTTTTCTCGTTTGCGATCCATTCCTTGGCCGCGTCGAACGCTCCAATGAACCCGTAGGTGTCAGTGGGGAATGCGACATTCATGCTGAAGCCATCAGGCTCAGACATTGGCTTGCCATGCCGGCGTTTGAACTGCTTTGCCATCTGGGCGCGGCGCTTGGGATCGCTGAAGCGAGACATTACTTTTAAGTACTGCTTTACCATATTTGACTCCTCAGTCAGTTATGAGTGGGGTTGAGTGTCGAAGCACTCACAGATGCCCACCGTATAGATGGGCATGGTGAAGGCTCCTAGGGTTGGAACTGGGGTGGGGCGGCCTGCTCAATTATGGTGTAGTCCACGCATTGATCAGCGTATGCTTTAGCCATATCCAAACGTTTAAAGGATTTGTGCGCTGGCAACTGCTCGCCTGCATCTGTGTCATGCAGAATGACGCGGTACTTCCACATGATGTTGGGCCATGTGATCACCTGTACCAAAATGCCAGTCAGTTGACATTGCACCTCATAGGCCACCTCAGATTTGAAAGTGTATTTCATATAGTCCCTCCTAGGGTTTGGGTAGAGCGGAACGCTCACAGATGCCCACCGGGTGATGGGCATGGTGAAAGCTCCTAGCTGGTGAATCGGCTGATGTCAGTGCCTAGCTCTGACTTGGCGTCGTTCAGAGTCCTGCGAGAATCGCAAGCGTTTTTGACGCGCCAGTCCACCAACATCTCAAGCTGGTGGACAATCAGGTCAGCCTTGTCATCATTTGAAAGGCCTGCCCACCACAGCAAGTTGATCTCGATTGAGCCGTCGATGGTATCGAATGATGCAGTGGCAACTGAATCGGTGAAGGTGATGTTCATATCTCTCATAAGGTCACTCCAAGTGATTGAAATAAAAGGGTTTTTGAGTGTCGAAGCACTCACTCATACGCAACGACAGGGCGGTGCGCATGGTGTGAATACTCCTGAGTGATTGGCTTGTTGATAACTTGTTGACTGCACTTGGCAGTCGGTGCAGGGCTCTGAATCCCCTGCCTACGCATGAACACTGAGGTCTCATCCGCGTGACCGACGTTATACCGCGCCGTTCCGGTTGGGCCAGCCAGTGATGCAGGGCATTGCGCGTCTGCGGTGGCTGTTGCCGCGTCACCTTTAAAGCCTTTCGGGCTACCCACTGAGGGGCGGTGGCGGGATTCGCGGTACTGTATATTTGTACAGTGCGCAGGCTCCCCGTCGCCGTTTCGCGTATTATAAGCCTATCTGATGACAAGTTAACATGAAGCATTGTGGTAATAATACCACTGAAGTCATGGTGCCTTTTATATACCAACTCGAAACAGTGCCCGGCGATAAGCTAGAATCTACTTTAAGTGTGAGCCGTAAGCGTGATTTTAGGGCCAAATTTAAATGCAAAATGTTACAGTTGAACCCCCCCTCAGATTGCTCAGATCGAGCGTACAGCAACGATACAAAAAGCCATGTCGTACTATTCCTTTTGTCTTAATGTCGCTCAGGAGGCCATTGGTGGATTCTGGCCATATTTGACCTAAATTGACTTACACGGCAAAGTTAAAGTAGATTGTCAACAAACGGAGGGCATGACATGGGCAAGACGAGATCGGGGCTGACAGAGAAGCAGAGAGCCTTTGCACGGGCAGTGGCGCTGGGGGTTGATGATGAGACCGGCAAGAGCCTGTCGCTAAGTGCGGCGTATCGATCCGCGTATCGGTGCGAGAATATGAGTGATGCCGCCATCAGGACGGAAGCCAGCAAGCTCGCGTCGCACCCTGATATCGCCCTGACGGTGGAGCGGCTGAGGGCTGGATATGAGCGGAGGTTACAGGCCGCTAAGCTCACGCAGACGGTGAACCTCCGGGAGCGGGTGACAGAGAAGCTCCTGCATGCCCTCGATCACGGCGCTGACCCCACGACGCTGACTGCGGCCCGGATGCTGGGCGAGTCGGTGGCCATGTTCAAACAGCACCAGACCATCGAGACCGCCCGATCCGCCGATGACCTGCTGGCTGAGCTGGATACCCTGATCGCATCGGTCACTGCTGATGACATGTCAGAGCCAGACGAAGCGGAAATTTCTGGGGATCTGCCAGAAACTATCATCCGCCATTGAAGCGACCCCCACCCCCCCTGTAGCTGAGGCCTTGTCGCTTCTATATACATAGTGATCCGCTCAAAAAATGAGCAAAAATCTCACTTTGTCTCACTGTCACACTGTCTCATCGGGGGATTTTGCTGAAAAAACGCCCTAGGAGTCCCACTACCCCCTATATTTCTGCAAAAAACTGGCCGAAATGCCAAAAATTACCAAAAAATCGGCAAAAAACCCCGTCTTACTGTAGACATGTTACTGTCAAGGGGCTATATTCTGTACAATCCGGGGGTATTTCTACCTAGTACAGTACTAGGACTAGAAATGTTCCAGCTTTAGGGCTGTTCTGGCCTAGTAATTTACTAAGTTTTTGTTTTTAGTTAGGTTCCAGACCTAGAACTGTACCAATCCTAGTACAGTACTAGGGGGACATCCCTTATTTGCGCCCATAGTGGAGAATGTTATGCCTGTAGCAGGTGAAGTGGTCCAGTTAAACCCAGATGGGACGGTACCGGAGGGGGCGTATTACAATCCTGCGGCTGGCGTAGCGATGGTAATACCCGGCGGCATACTCGATACGGGTGCCGCGGCTAACACCACTTCTGGGCAGGATGCGGCTCCATTGATGCCCGGAACGACAAATCTTGAAAAAATGCAGGCGGTGTATTTAGACAAGCTGGGCCGCGAAGGATCAGAAGAAAATGTAATGAACTGGGTCAATGCCGTTAATGCTGGGCAGATGACCTTTGACGAGGCTGTGGCGGGAATTGCGGGGTCAGAAGAAGGGCTGGCCTACGCCGCAAGTCAGGCCGCTACTGACGCCACCACTGGAAACCAAACCGCTACTACAACAGATACAAGTTCCACTAACCCTAATTACGGCCCTAATATCACAGCCGCGATACAAGCTATAGAAGGTGACCTTTATAGCGCCCAAGAAATGGCGGATCATTTTGGGATAAGTTTAGATGAGTTTAACACCCTAACAGATCAATACGGCGGATACACAGACCCAAACGCGGTGGTACCTGCGGCAGATGGGGCAGATGGGGCAGATGGCAACGGCGATACCACCACCACCACCACCACCACTCCTGCTCCCACC
>FUFK010040870.1_pt1 | contig 34309 bp, 32 predicted proteins | sample 1021851 | NCBI WGS metagenome assembly FUFK01 (sample SAMEA51879418, study PRJEB19060) | metagenome | reverse complement strand
TGATAATTATTGACCTTACAAAAATAGATTAAAGTAAGCAACATAGGCTTTTATATAAAAGCTTAGCGCTTATTAACAAAATCATCTATAAAAAAGGAAGACATTATGCGCGGAGTTAATAAAGTCATCATCATCGGTAATCTTGGTGCGGATCCTGAATCGCGCCAATTCAATAATGGCGGTAGTGTTACTAATATCTCAGTCGCTACCTCTGAGCAGTGGACCGACAAACAAAGCGGTGAAAAAAGAGAAGCGACCGAATGGCACCGTGTCTCACTTTTCAATCGTTTGGGCGAAATTGCCGCTCAGTACTTACGTAAAGGCAGCAAAGTCTATATCGAAGGTAGCTTGCGCACTCGTAAATACCAGGCTCCTGACGGTAGTGACCGCTATGCTACCGAAATCCGTGCCGAGCAGATGCAAATGCTAGATGGCGCAAGCGGCGGTCAAGGCGGTCAGCAAGGCGGCTATAATAGTCAAGGCGGTGGTCAAGGATTTGGCGGTCAGCAAGGCCAAGCTGGTGGCATGGCAGCAGTCGCACAAGGTGGTCAGCAGGGCGGCTATGGCAATCAAGGTACACCGGCTCAGAATAACAATCAATTCAACCAACCAGCACAGACACCGCAGTCTAAGTCTAACGCTATGCCAGACGGCCCAGTCGATGATGATATTCCGTTCTNANNNATACAATAACAATATGTTGTATAGTGAGCTCAGTATAAAAACGATACAGTGGGACTGGGATAAATTTTACGCAGCCTCTGTCGGCGCAAGCACAGCACGCAAGGAAAATTTATACCAGTTCCACGTTGATATATAATTTATCTGTTTTATTTAGAACCGACTATATTTATAATTCTGTAGCTCATTGATAATAATATCATTGAGCTATTTTTATATCTAAAAGTATTGTATTTATATTCAATAATCAATAAAAAACAACTTATGTTGTTTTTCTAAAAAGTAACGCTATCGATAATGAATTATAAATAGCGTATTATCGTTANTAGAGTTTGNTATAATAGTGAGAGTTAATGCAGTCTGTATTTAGATTGANTTAATTGTTTTATATCTATAATCGAATAATTGCATCGCTCATTAGAGAATAAACGATTAAAGACGATGACGACTNATGGATTATAGATTTTAGACTATTGAGTCTATTTCCTATAATGAACACCTTTATACCGAGGCTATTATGAAAAATAACAACCCTATTGATTTAGAAAACTTAGACGTCGAGCAACTGCGCGCAATCACTGAAAACGCCCAGCAGCTAATTGATCAAAAACAGCATCAACGTCTATATGATGCTTATATGCAATTTGAGCAAATCGCTGAAGAGGCCGATAGCAGCATTGATGAGATTTTAAAAGCCGGCGAGAAGCTTGAGAAGAAGCGCAGCATCAAGTATCGCAACACCGATAACAGCGAAGAGACGTGGACAGGCCGTGGTCGCAAGCCAACTTGGCTTGTGGAAGCCTTAGCAGCTGGCCATGAACTAAACGAGTTTGCTATTTAATAAAGCTATAGTCGAACCACTATTAAAGTGTTACAGCGTTAGACTCGTTTAGCCTACTACTGTAGTACTTGCACTCGTCTGCCTTGTACCACTTTTAATATTGATTGACTATATCAAATCAGTACGATACTCGGCGCTAAGCTTGAGTAAGAAACCAGTATTTTTATTTAAGAATACTGGTTTTTTTATGTCACCTAGAGCGCATTATTTGCTATGATAATGAGCTTTTAACCCTTTTAAAAGAGTCTTTTATTCGTGCCAAAACTGTCTGCATCGTCCCATAAACGTCCGCGTAAGCTGTGGTGGCTGGTGGGTTTGGTGGTGTTTGCGCTATTTGCAGTACTGCAAATGCCAGCGGCATGGATCGTCGAAAAATATGCGCCTGAGTCGCCGTATGTGCAGCANGTATCGGGCAATGTCTGGCAAGGNGCGCTTATCTGGCAATTACCACAAACGGGTACGGCGCTGACCGGCTCGGCCAATTGGACTTGGCAGCCGTGGCAGTTGTTTTTGGGTAAGCTTNGCGCTGACNTTGAGNTTACGACCGGCCAAACGCGCTTAGATGGACAAGTCAAGATAGGGCGCAGCGCATGGCAAGTGGATGATATGAGTGGCAAAATTGCTGCTGAAACTTTGGTCAGTGTCGTCGATTGGCAGCTACCCAACACACCGATTCAGCTCAATAATGTCTCTATACAGCGGCAGTCAGCGGCGGGTGATAAGAGCGCCGGTTTCCATAAAGCGGATGGTCAGCTCACTTGGGTAGGCGGTGAGGTCGGCTATCCTAATGCCGGCAAGATACTCTATATTACGATGCCGCCCATGCGCGCGCAGCTCAGTAGCGAACAAAAAAACGATAACCATCTACTACATGTCAATTTATTAAATAATCAAGACAAACGCTTAGGCGACTTGTATCTAGATGGTGATAACATGTTGGATGTCAGTTTGACCCAGCGCTTACTTGAGAATATGCCAGAATATCAAGGTCAAGCGCCGCAAGATACTCCAGTCATTAGTGTGCGTCAGCCGTTATTAACCGGCTTAGGGGCAAATTGATCATGAGTATGAGCGCACGACTAAAGCCGATAATGGATACGCTCAATCGCTTCTCAGCTTGGCTGTTATTATTAGCGATTATTTGGTTGTGTTGGGTGGCAGCGCGATTATTGTGGCTGATATTAGCGCCGCCACTTGCCCCAGCTTTACCGCTGCAAGCGCTTCAAAACAACGCAAATAGCGCCGTTGACAACAGCAATTTGTTTGCCATTTTTGCAGACCCTAAGCCTGCCGCGGCAGCTGTTCAGCCGCCGCCGAATGTAGAGCTAAAAGGAGTGCTGCTCGCCATACCTGATAGCTTGTCGTCAGCGCTACTAGACGTTAATGGTGACGTCAAAAACTACCGTATCGGTGATGACTTAGCAGACAGCGGTTTTACGCTTATCAGTGTCGATTGGAATGCAGTGATTATTGCTGACGCCGCCGATCAGCAAATCGTTATCGAGTTGCCAGAGGCGCTACCACTCGATCAGCGCGGTTTAGATGACAGCGCTATTGGCAATCAGCGCCTGCCTAATACGGGTAATGCAAGCAATACGCTACCTTTGCCAACCCAAAGCCCGCCGATAGCTACTGATGATCCGCCAGCAGAAGAGAGTCAACCTGCTGACACAAGCTCTGCTATCGAGGAAGCGGTAAGCGCGCTAAAAGAAAACCCAGCCAGTTATCTAAGCCGTATGGGCGTCATGGCGTCAGGCGAGGGCTATCAGGTCACTGCAGCTATGCCATCAGGATTGCGCAATCGCTTAGGGCTTGAGGCTGGAGACAAGGTACTGACTGTCAATGGGCAAACGGTTGGTAGCAGTCCAGCGCAAGATGCGACGGTTCTGCAACAAGTGCAGCAATCGGGCGCAGCGCAGATTGAGGTGCAGCGAGGCGAGCAAGTGATTACGATTCGCCAGCAGTTTTAGGGTAGCGCGAACATTTTTATCATAATTTAGTTTTATCAGTTTATCGTACACAAGTTTTACCGCGTTAATTTATAACTGTCAGTCAGCAGTATGTTAGCCTGTAGCATCTTGTACCTCACAGTGACATCACAATGGGTAATCATGACCATGGTAAGTTTGGATAAGTTTTCAACGACAGCTTTACGTCTTTCTATACAGCGGTTACTACGTATATGCCGGCCTTTATACTTAGCGCTGCCATTATGGGCAGCCTCTTGTGGTCTGGCGAGCGCTGAGAGCTGGAAAGTTAATTTGCAAGATGCTGATATAAAAGCNTTTATCAACGAAGTGGCCACTATTACCGACCAAAACTTTGTTCTTGATCCACGTATCAACGGTAATGTCACTGTCATATCCAACCGTGCGTTGTCCCGTGATGAGATCTATCAGTTGTTTTTGAGCGTCATGCAAGTCAATGGTATAGCGGCGATAGATTCAGGTACTACCGTCAAACTAGTTCCAGATAATGTCGCTAAGCAATCGGGGGTGGCGGTCGATTTGCGCGGTGATAGTATGGGCGAGTCGTTGGCCACTCGAGTGATTTATTTGACCAACACGCAAGCGGCTGAGATCTTAGGCGTGATTCGGCCCTTGATGCCGCAGTCCGCCCACGCTGCTGCCGTACCGGGCGTNAATGCGCTGGTGTTATCTGATCGCGCCGATAGCCTCAACCAGCTCACTGCGCTGATTCGCGACTTAGATAGCAATGTCAATGATAGTCTGCAAGTGATACCGCTACGCCATGTCGACGCTGAGCGTATGATGGATCTGATTAGCGCTTTGGTGAGTACCGGCGGCGGTCAGGCAGCAGGCGGCGATCAGCTCAAGGTCATTGCAGATAGCGCAAGCGATAGGCTACTAGTCAAGGGCAGTCCGGAGATGATTGCCAAGGTACAAGAGATGGTCAATCAGCTTGATACCACGCCATCACGCCGGCTCAGCGGTTTACGCGTATTTCGCTTAAAGTATGCTAGCGCCGCTCATATTGCCGATATGCTACGCGGTTTGTTGGCCAATCAGTCTCTTAATAGCTCAGGGGCAACCTCCACTCTAGAGTCCGCCTCCCTGACTGGGGCTAGTAGTACAGGCGCTACGATCAACGGGGCTGCCAATGAGCTACTCAATAACGCGACTAATAATGCAAACAGCCCTGCTGCGACTAGTGCTGCAACAGGCGGCGCAACCAATAGCACCACAGGTCGGCCNTTTAGTATTATTGCTGATGAGACGCAAAATGCCATTATTGTCAATGCTGCACCTGAGCTGATGTTTGAGATTGAAGAGGCGGTGAACCAGCTCGATAATCGCCGCGCCCAAGTGCTCATTCAAGCGGCTATCGTGGAGGTATCCGGCGATGATGCAACGCAATTGGGCGTACAGTGGGCGCTTGGTAATGCCAATAGCGGCTTGGGGGTCGTCAACTTCAACAACGTTGGGGCTAGCGCGACTTCCTTGGCGGCAGCGGCCTTGGCAGGCGGCGGCGTAGCTGGTGCTGCTGGTCTTAGCTCAGCGGCCAACTCTATTGTCGGCGCTTTGATAGGGATTGGTGATAGCCGCAAAGACAGTCAAGGCAACACTGAGTTTTATGGNGCTATCTTACAAGCGCTCGACTCNTCAACCAGTGCCAATCTATTGTCGATGCCTTCTATTTTGACCTTAGACAACGAAAAGGCGAGTATTTTAGTCGGACAAAACGTACCTTTTGTTACCGGCTCTTATACCACTACCGGNAATGATTCTACTAACCCTTTTCAGACTATTGAGCGCCAAGACATCGGTATCAATCTCAATGTCATCCCGCATATCGGCGAAAACGGTACGGTGCGCTTGGAGGTCTCGCAAGAGGTTTCATCAGTTGTGCCAGGAAGCGTTGGCAACTCCAGTGGAATCATCACTAACAAAAACCTAATCAACACCACTATCTTGGCAGACGATCAGCAGACCATTGCTCTGGGTGGCTTGATGCGTGATAATACGACGTCCCGCCAGCAAAAAGTGCCCGGTCTCGGTAACGTCCCAGTGATTGGGCGNCTGTTTCGCTCAGACAATGACAGTACGCAAAAGAGCAATCTGATTATATTTTTGCAGCCGACGATATTGCGTGATGGCGGCGCGGTGGCTAGCGTCACTGAGCGNAAATTCAATCAGATGCGCGTCTTACAATTAGTCATTGATAAAAACGGCACCATCAAGCAGCTGCCTCTTAGCGGTACTGAAGGCTGGGATGGTGAGGTCAATAAAGATTATGAGCTCATGCCNCTAAATCCACTGATTCCTAAACGCGATCAGACGCCAAATCGAATAACCCCGCCATCAGGCTTCACGCGCGTTGATAGCCCAAATGCAGGTATTACGACTTATCCTATTAGCCAGTAGCTTTGCTAGCGGGTATCAACTTACAGACTATCGTAAAGGCGCATTATGAATAAGAAAAAATGGCTTACATTAGGTTTAGTCGGTACCGCTTTACTTTTGATACCTCGGCGTAGCAGTCGGCAGACGCCGCCGATCACTGAAGGTGATTTAAAAGGGCCACATAACGATGCTCAGCCGCTCGCTAAAGACAAAAATAGTACGCAAATAACCGCACCAACAGAGAATACTACCGACTAAATCTCGCTTTTTTAGACTTATCCCAGTTTGTAGACTTATCCTAGGCAGTCATCAGAGACACGCTGAGCAGCTTTAAAATTATCACTACGTAATATTATCAAGCATTGTGTTATTCTTTTAAGCAGTTCTTTACTGTAGCTGACTCCATGAAACGCCATAACGACGCATCCATACATTTACATTCCGCCCTCATCTCTTGGATATCCTTTTTTAGAGGATATGTTTTGAAGGGGGCAGTGCTTGTGATAATGCTTGTATTGGCAAGCCAGGTTTTATTAGGCTGCGCGCCGCAACCTGAGTCGATGTTCGAGCAGCAAGCCGAGGAAGAAGCTGCTAATGAAATCGGGGCTCATAGCACCATACAGAATTATGAACTCTCTAAGCCCAGTACTTCTAGCGCTGCTAACGCTTTGGATAAGACAGGCCATAAGCAAGCGCTCCCCATCAATATCAGTAAACAACAGACTATCGCGCGCCAACCTAACTGTAATGGGCAGCAAACGAGCTGTCAGTATTTGGAACTCAATACCTTAGCGTTTACGCCGCCGCAGCCTTGGCTTGCCAATATCATGTGGCAAACGGTTGCCAGAACCTTGTCGCCAGACGCGCCTTTTATCAGTCAACAACAAGTGGCAAGAGATTCAGTATCCGCGCTGTTAAAACAAATAGAGTTTCATAGTGCAGGAGTCAGCTCGCAGCCTAAATATCAACGTATTGATACCGACTTAATCCTCAACCAAGGCTTGAGTGCTGATAGTGTTGCAGCAAGCAACGGTAGCAACATGGATAGCCACATGAATAACGAGGTGATGACAGGTTATCTATTAGTCGANTCGACTCAGCAGCGCAGCGAGNACCATCAGCAAGGGCATCGCGACTACGTCATGCTAGATATGCAAAAAAAGCTACAATTGACCNTAGAGGATGTGTTATTAGCAGACGCTGATACCCAAAAGCTACTATCGACTTTTAATACCATCAAAAAACAATGGCTCGCTGAGCAAGGGGTTGAGCAGCAGTATCTAGAAGAGTGGCCGCTTCCCTTATCTGAGCAGTGGTATATCGATCAGCAGGGATTGCATCTGGTCTATCAATCNGGAGAGCTGCTCAATACTCAGCTGCAGCCAGTGGATTTTGTGGTTCCCTTCACTCAGCTCCAAGGTATCGTAAAGCCCAGTTATATGGTGAGACTCTCAACGAGTATGACGTCATCATAAGGCTTGTCTGATAGCTCAACTTTGATAGTTCAACGTAGTTCAACCTTAGCAATGAGGGTCGAGCCCTACAATATATACCGAAAATAACAGTGATATTAATACAAACTCACCTTGCTAAATAACCGCAGATTAGTGATAGTAAGAAGCTAGTTTCAGGAGACCATTCATGGCTGATACCATCCAGTCGCTAACGGATAGTAAAGAGGGTATACGTTACCCTTTAATTGATACGCATACCCATTTTGATGCGCCTGTATTCGATGCAGATAGAGCGCAGCAAGCGCAGCGCGCTTATCAAAGCGGAGTTGAGCATTTAGTGCTAGTCGGCTATCTATACCGGCACTTTGACCGGCTGTGTGAGGTAAAGCAGTTTTTTGATAAGCGTAAAGTTGCAAGCGACCAAGCTGATTCAGTAGACTCANATTTAGTAAACATCGATGCCAGATCCATACCTGCAGCGCATATTGCGCTAGGGCTGCATCCTTTTTATATAGAGCAGCATAGCCAAGACCACTTAGACTCAATGGCAGACATGCTAGATCAGCAGCGTCCGCTAGCGATTGGGGAGATTGGGCTCGANACTTTTACGCCACAGATGAAAGAGCCTGAGGTTTTTGCTAAGCAGCAGCGCTTTTTTTGCGCTCAGCTCGATATGGCNGTGGCGNATCAACTACCGGTGATGCTGCATATCCGTAAAGCTCATGCTGANGCGTTAGCGATACTAAAGGAGCATGACTATGACGCCAAAATCTTAGGTGGTATTGCTCATAGCTTCAGCGGCGGTGAGCAAGAAGCTAAGGCTTTTGTGAAGCTCGGTTTCAAGCTTGGTGTGACCGGACAAGTGACTAACCCGAATGCCAAAAAACTACGCCGCGCGCTGCAAGCAGCCGTTGCTGAGTANGGTATCGGCTGCTTAGTGATAGAGACTGACTGTCCAGATATGACGCCGATNANCTGCCAGACTTCTCGCGANAACGCCTCCGCTTTAGGCAAAAATCAAGCTCAAAGCNCAGATGATGTTTGGGAGNGTGACGAGGNTNATGACAGTCATAATCGCAANGTGCCCGCTAATTTGCCTCTTGTGTTAGCAAGCTTAAGCGAGCTACTGGCAGTGGACGAGGCAAAACTGGCTCAGCAGCTGTGGCAAAATAGTATCNATAGTTTAGGTCANTCTTGGTCTTATTCTGTCCCTGATTCTGGTACTATTTTGAGTANTGGCTCTAGTACTAAAAAGTNTACTTCTAACCAGTAAAATGANGCTGAGAAGTGCTAAGCCTTTAGCATTGATACTAGAAGCATAAATCAATGCGGTGCTAGTAANTAGANTGNCAANAAATACAGTTTCAATAGTTATAGTTTCAATAGTTATAGTTTCAATAAATATAGTNTTAATAAATATAGTATTAATAAATAGAGTTTTAATGCATGAAAGATCAATCCACCGTAACCGATAGCAAAGTCGCTGATAGCGATATACCTGAAATGATGACGACAGTAGCTGATGATAGTCAATATCAGCGCCGCTTTCAGGGCACTCAAAAGCTGTATGGNGCTGATGCTTTTGCAAGCTTTGCCGCCGCGCATGTCTATGTAATTGGTGTTGGCGGAGTAGGCTCTTGGGTGGCTGAAGCTTTGGCGCGAACCGCTGTNGGCTGCGTGACGTTAGTCGACTTGGACGTACTGGTCGCCTCTAATGTCAATCGGCAATTACCAGCGCTTGACAGCAGCTTTGGTCAGAGTAAGATTGCCACTATGGGCGCGCGTATGCGTGAGATTAATCCNANCATAGAGCTGCACTTAGTTGATGACTTTTTGACGCCTGATAATGTCGCGCANTTGTTACCTGATCGCGGGGCAGCNAAGCAAGCTATGGCGCAGAATCGGCCGATTATTATTTTAGATTGCGTCGATGATATGAGTGCTAAGCTTGCTATTGCCTTACATTGCCGNTTTAATAAGCTAAAGCTTATCNGTGCNGGCGGNGCAGGCGGCAAAATNGATCCGCGCCAGATTACGGTTAGCGACTTAAAAGACAGCTATCAAGATCCTTTACTGGCAAGACTACGTAACAAGCTGCGTCATGAAAAAGGCATCAATAGCCAAATGAAAGAAAAATTNGGCATCAAATGTGTCTATTCAACTGAGCCGCCGCGCGTCGAAAAGACAANTCAGTCTGCCGGCTTAAACTGCGGCGGTTATGGTTCGGCAGTGGCGGTAACCTCAGTCATTGCTATGGTTATGGTAAGTGAGACTCTACTTATACTCAGCAAGTAAGCGGCGGCTACGGCGGCTACGGCGGCTACTTTATAATCGTTTTGGAGAAGGCATGTCCACTTATCCGCAAGCAAAAGATGAAAAAGCACGCATCGCGAAGCTACAAGAGTATCAAGTTCTCAACACGAATGTTGAGCCGACTTTTGAGCGCCTATCCGACGTGGTAAAGACCTTCTTTGACATGCCAATCGTTGCCATTACCTTTATGGATGAAGATACTCAGTATTTAAAATCCCCTCATGGGCTTGGGGATATTTGTACTACCACCCGCGGCGTGGCGGTTTGTAATTATACCGTGCTCTCTGACGAAGTGTTTGTGGTCGACGATCTATCGGTAGATGAGCGTTTTATTGATAATAGCTTAGTCACTACCGACCCTAATTTACGCTTTTATGCCGGCGCGCCTATTATCTTACATGAAGATAATAAGACCTATCGTCTAGGCTCACTGTGCCTGATGGATACTAAGCCGCACTATGACTTTAGCGAAGAGCAAGCCAAGCACTTAACGCAGTTCGCTCAGATGGCAGCCGATGCGCTGCAGCTACAAAAAAAGCAGCGCCTTGCTAAGCATGCCAATGATATGAAATCAGATTTTTTGGCAAATATGAGCCATGAGATCCGTACCCCTATGAACGGCATCATCGGTATGGTCGATATGCTCGATGAGACGGCTTTGAGTGCTGAACAAAAAAACTATGTCGACAATATAAAAGTATCGACAGATCATCTGCTGGTTATTATTAACGGTATTTTGGACTTATCAAAAGTTGAAGCGGGTAAGATGGTCATCGACACGGTACCGATGAGCTTAGCTACTATCTGCAATGAAGTAGTGAATTTATTTACCACTAAGGCCACTCAGCGCGGATTGACTTTAGAGTACCACTACGATGATACTCTAAACGCCTATGTAGAAGGCGATCCTGTACGCCTTAAACAGATTTTTTCTAATCTAATCAGTAATGCCATTAAGTTCACTCGCGAGGGTGGGCACATTGTCTTTGATGTCAGAGAAGCNGAAGANCATGATTTGGAGGCGTTTGACGCTCAACGAGACGTATTGGACGCCACTAACAATCCTATTCATTATGACGATATAACGTTTTGTATTACCGTCTCAGATACTGGCGTNGGNATAAAAGCGGAGTCGCTAAATGCGATCTTTGATGCCTATAATCAAGCAGACAAGTCAACGCACCGGTTATATGGTGGGACCGGTCTTGGATTGTCGGTCTGTAAGTCACTAGTGGCGCTAATGGGTGGTCATATATGGGCGGATAGTGTCGTTGGCGAAGGCACCACCTTTAAGATATTGCTGCCCTTAAAGGCGATCGATAAGCCCCAGTATAAGTCATGGCAACAGGCCAATCATATCGATATCGAACCTGAATGGCACTATAACGGACATGTACTGTTGGTTGAGGATGATAATGTCAATGCGATGATTGCGCTAAAGGCTTTGCGCAGTAGTGGCCATGAGGTCACGCACGTCACTGATGGCCAAAAAGCTATTGATGAATTTATAGCGAATCCTAAACGTTACGATGTGATTTTGATGGATCATCATATGCCTATCATGGACGGCATACAGGCGACCATCAAGCTGCAAGAGTTATTCGATACTGAGGACTTGCCGCCTATTATCGCTCTAACTGCTAACGCTATGGACGGCGAGCGCGAAAAATACCTGCAAGTGGGTATGCAAGACTACTGTAGTAAGCCCTTCAAAAAAGAGCAGCTCAATGCCTTAGTGCAGTATTGGCTGATGTATAAACAGTCCGTTAATACATAATTTTAGATACAACCTAAAAAAAGGCTTAATCGCAATCCGATTAAGCCTTTTTGTTTTATGGTTATCAATCAAGACAATAGTGAATTAGCTCACACGAGTCTGATAGTCACCCGTACGCGTATCAACACGCACCACTTCACCTTGCTGTACAAACAAAGGCACACGTACGACAGCGCCCGTCTCTAAGGTTGCAGGTTTACCGCCGCCGCCAGAGGTATCGCCGCGAACGCCCGGATCAGTTTCGGTGATCTGTAGCTCTACAAAGTTTGGCGGGGTGATAGATAATGGCACACCATTGAACAAGGTGATCACGCAAGTGGCGTTGCTGTTTTCTTTGAGCCACTGCGGGGTATCGCCCATCGCCGTTTTGTCCGCTTGGATTTGCTCGAAGCTCTCAGCGTCCATAAAATGCCAAAACTCACCATCGTTATACAGATAGTCCATCTCCGTATCGATGACGTCAGCGGCCTCTAAGCTGTCTCCTGATTTAAAGGTTTGCTCAAGCACCTTACCGCTACGTAGGTTACGTAGCTTGACGCGGTTGAACGCTTGTCCTTTACCAGGTTTGACGAATTCATTTTCCATAATGGCACAAGGGTTGCCATCGAGCATGACCTTTAGACCAGCTTTAAATTCATTAGTAGAAAAACTTGCCATAACAACAAACTCCTAGTAGCACTGCCTTGGGTTTAAGTGATTGGATCGTAGTAGCGACTTAATATTAACCATTTAATAGTAAACATATATAGGCGCAAATAGATGAGAGATAATAATATAAGCACAAATAAATAAGAGGTAATATACAGTAATTATGCTCGCTATATTTTGCTAGGTGACTAGCACGCTGCAGTGATAAGCGTATAATGGCGACTTTTAGGCATAAAGTATTAGGGTGTTATGATAAACCATTTAATCCTACAAAAAAACTGGCAAACGCAATTATCCGAAGCCATAAGCTCTATTGATGAGTTATTAGGCCTATTAAAACTCGAATCGCTAAGATCTCAGATATATGTACCAACGCATTTTGAGCTTCGAGTGCCGCGCGCTTTTGTCGCGAAGATGCAAGTCGGTGATGCCAATGATCCGCTGCTTAGACAAGTGCTGCCGGATCAAAGAGAGCAGATAGCCGTGACGGGCTACGTCGCAGACCCTTTAGCTGAAAATTCACAAAATCCGCTGACCGGCTTACTGCATAAGTACCAGTCTCGAGTGTTGCTGACGGTGACCGGAGCCTGCGCTATCCATTGTCGTTACTGCTTTCGTCAGCATTTTGACTATCAAAGTAACCTACCAAAAGCCTCAGCGCAGGATGGCATTATCCGCTATATCCACGAGCATCCTGAGATCAATGAGGTAATCTTGAGCGGTGGCGATCCCCTAAGCGTCTCAAACCGTCGGCTCTTTGGGTGGCTTGAGCGTTTAGAAGCTATCCCGCAGCTGACGACGATAAGGCTGCATACGCGTTTGCCAGTAGTCATTCCTGAGCGCTTAGACGCCGAGCTACTAGAACGACTGGCGAGCAGTCGTTGTCAGATCGTCATGGTTATCCACTGCAACCATGCCAATGAGATCGATGACACCACCGCGCAGCATTTACAACGAGCGCGCGCTGCGGGTATTACCTTACTCAACCAGACGGTACTGCTGCGCGATATCAATGATGATGTAGAGACGCAAGTGGCCTTAAGTCAGCGTCTGTTTGCCGCTGGTGTGCTGCCTTATTATCTACATGTATTGGATAAAGTGGCGGGCGGCGCGCATTTTGATAGCTCAGAGAATGACGCTATCGCGCTGTACTGGGCGCTATTAGAGCGGCTGCCTGGTTATTTAGTCCCTAAGCTGGTGCGCGAATTACCCAATAGAGCGTTTAAGGTGCCAGTTGATATTTACAAACTCAGATAAAGGCTGTGTCTCTGAGCGCTTTAGCGAATATGATTTTATGCTTATTGATATTTAGTTATGCTAGTATTAGCATCTGATGTCATAAACACAGACTAGACATAGCTTATCTAGTTGCACAGAACTAGTGATAAAAATCTAGAAACCTAGAAACCTAGAAACATAAGCACCTAAAAACTTAAGTACCTCGATTGCTATCGTAAGATTTGTGAGGATTTTTTATGCGGACCAATACGACTCTGAATTTATTAGTCATAGANGATGATCAGCTATANGCTGAGGGTTTGATCAATCTATTAAAATCTTACTATGCTGAGGTGAATTTAGGGTTTTTGGANGATAAAGAAGAGCTGCTCAAGTCATTACGCCACAGCTGGGATGTCCTAGTGTTTGGTAGAGCTTATGACTTAAGCTTCACCGATGTCGTGGCTATNGTTCAAGAGCATAATATTGATCTACCTATCATTGGCCTGATGAGTGATGAGCTGGCAGACAACGGCCGCAATCAAGATGGGCTACCGGTGATTATTGACGGTACTATGGTCAAGGCGCTGGTCGCTGAGCGCGAGACACAAGTGGTGATGGCGATTCGCTTGTTGCATGCTAATTTGCTTGCCAGGCGGCAAGTTGGCAGTTTAAAACAAGTGCTAACTGAGTCAGAACAACGCGCCAATCTACTGATAAAAAACTCCAAAAGTGCGGTCGCTTACATCGATCAAGGTATTCATATTTTCGCCAACGACCCTTATCTTAAGATGTTCAACTTTGAGACGATGGACGATATTATTGGTTTACCTGTCATCGACTTGATAGCCGGGTCTGACAATGTCAAAGACTTTAAGCAGTTTTTGCGCCAGTTTGACAAAGGCAATCGACAGCAAGTCGAATTCAACTCCAACAGTAAAACCAAAGACGGTGACGTCTTTGAAGTCAAGCTGCAGCTGGCTACCGCGACCTTCGAGGGCGAGCCTGTGACGCAGATCATCATTCAGCAAAGTGGCCCAAGTAGCGCTGAGATCGACAAGCAGCTGGCCGCGGTAGAGCGTCTAGATAGCTTGACGGGGCTCAGTAACCGCCGCGGTTTTGAGGAGCGGCTTGCAAGCTTGCATCAGCAAGTCCTAAACAATAAAAGCCACGCAGGTCTGCTGTATATCCAGCTAGACAACACCGGTATGATAAGCAGTAGTTTGGGACTAGAGGGGGTGGATGCCACCGTCAAGCAAGTCGCCGCGCTGCTCGATGACATCGCTGTCGACTATCCGGTTAGCCGTTTTAGGGACACCTCATTTACTATCCTGGCCCATGATATCTCAACCCAAGCGCTCAAGGAGTTGGCTGAGCGTGTACGGCTAAAAATCAGTGAGACGCTCATCAACGTGGACAAGCGGACGATAAGTACGACTGCCAGTATCGGCGTGGTAAAAATCGACCAAAGTGCTCCTGCTCCTAAAGTGTTGCTGGAGCGGGCGCTAGAAGCCATCAACCATATCGGCATAGAGACGAGCAATCAAGGCGATGCTTATCACTTCTACGATTTGAGTAAACATGTGAGCGAAGATGACAGCGCTTTGGCTGAATATTTAGTCAATGCTATTACTGATAATCGCTTTGAGCTCATGTTCCAGCCTATCTATGATATTGATCTGGATCGCAGCGACTTCTTTGAGGTGTATCTGCGACTGCCGCTAGGTGATACCGAAAACACAATACTCACTCCAAATCAGTTTTTATCAGTAGCCAAATCTCATAATCTACTTGGGAAAATAGACCGCTGGGTACTTATCAATGCTTTTAAACAGCTAAGCACAGTACGTAAGTCGCATCCAGAAGCGCGGCTGTTAGTGCAATTAACGAGTGCCTCATTGGTCGATAAAAAACTTGCAAGCGTAGCCAGTCAAATTATCAAAGCAGTAGGAGGACCGGCAGGCGCGCTCACTATCCAGTTCAGTGAGCAAGATATTCGCAATCATCTAACGATAGCAAAATCGCAGTTTGCAGCATTGAATCAAGTCAACTGCCGACTAGGTATTAATAATTTTGGTAGCACGACAAAGTCACTCGATACCGCTGAATTTGTGCAACCGCATATGATACGTATTGCACAAAGCTACGTCACCGATATCCATACCGACGACAATTTGGATACTATAAAATCATTAATCACTGAAGTAAATAAGTTAAACATCAACGTATTAATGCCTTATATCGAAGATGCTGCCACTATGTCTGTGTCTTGGAGCGTAGGCGCACGGTATCTACAAGGCTACTATTTAGAAGAGCCGAGCCGCACTATAAATGTCGTATAAACGCGGCGTATATAATCGCTACGCTCATTCGCTCATAGCGGTTGTTTAACATCAAAAGCCAGTACTAACGTTTTTTATTAACAGAAGTTTTTGTTAACATGTCTATGGTTATTCGTCAAATAAGTGTTATTTTTACTGCTGCTATTTTACTTAGCGCGTGTAGTGAGCGTACCCCGCCTGATAGCCGTGCTGCGGTGACCCTACCGGTATATGAGCAAGGAGATGCAGATAATGGCGCGATAATCTACCAAGACGCTTGTGGTCAGTGCCATCAGCTTACCCCAGGGCTTAATAAAAAAGGCCCGCAGCTGATGAATATTTATGGTGCTAAGGCGGCGCAGCTCGCTGATTATGATTATAGTGAAGCGCTTAAGANCTCAGGCTGGGTATGGGATGCTGAGACGCTCGATCCTTATATCGCAGATGTTGAAACAGCGATGCCCGAATCAAAAATGCTCGCAGATCCGATGCCCGATGCCAGCGAGCGAGCTGATGTCATTGCCTATTTATCGACGCTACGTGCGCCGGACTCAGCGGATGCTCAAGTCGATACGACGAATCAATCTAGTGATCAAAATAACCAGAATAGCAATCAGCATAGTCAAATGAGTAACGATGCTGTCGTTATATCAGACGTAGCAGCAGAAAAACCCGCCGCTGATTTTCAGTAGACCTAGCAATTGTAATCGCTTTAGCAATAATCTTATTCTGAACTTATATCCTTACTGTTTTTATTATGATGCCAAGCCTATGACTGTAGAAGTAGCCCCTTTATCCAAAAGTGCAGCAGCTGATAACTATGCGCGCAATCAGCAGCAAATCGCTCATCTACTCGTGCAGCTGAACAAGGTGGTGCTCGATAAACCCCAAGTGCTCAAGCTTGCACTCAGCTGCGTCCTCGCAGGCGGGCATCTACTGCTACAAGATTTGCCGGGTATGGGTAAGACGACGCTTGCACAGGGGTTAGCGCAGTTGTTAGGACTGAGCTTTAGCCGTGTGCAATTCACTAATGATATGCTGCCTGCTGATATCTTAGGTATGACACTCTATGATCAGGGCAAAATGGCTTTCGAATTCAGATCCGGACCGATATTTACTCAGCTGTTATTAGCTGATGAGATCAACCGCTCAAGCCCTAAGACCCAAAGCGCGCTACTCGAAGCAATGGAGGAGCGGCAAGTCACCCAAGACGGGCAATCGTACCCTCTGCCCAAGCCGTTCTTTGTCATTGCTACCCAAAACCCGTTGCAGCAAGCCGGGGTTTATCCGTTGCCTGAGTCGCAACTGGACCGGTTTTTGATGTGTTTGTCGCTCGGTTATCCCTCTGCTGAGGCGGAGCGTGCACTCTTGCGCGGGCAGGATCGCCGTGAGTTATTGCGTGAGTTACATGCCATACTCAATACCGAGGACGTGCTACTAGCGCGCCGAGGCGTCCAGCAAGTCTATGTTGCAGATGCCTCTTTAGACTATCTACAGCGCTTGGTTGCTAAGACTCGGATCAGTCAAGACTATCATGGGCTATCGCCGCGTGGCGTGCTGTCACTACAAAGTGCCGCACAAGCTTATGCCTATGTCTCAGGTCAGCAAGAGGTGACACCAGAAGATATTCAAGCGGTGTTTGCTGCGGTCACTGACCACCGGCTAGGTCAGCGCTTCGTACCTGCCAATGCCGTCAGTGGCCAAACGCCGCCAACTATCGCCCAGCGTATTATGGCGGAAGTGGCGGTAATCGTCTGACGACTGCCTTCAAGTAATAGAGTGACTATGACCATCTTTCCTCAGGCCATAAAGCAGCCATTGACCGCGATGTTCAGGCGCTGGTTTGCCAAACGCGCCCCTAGAGACGATAACGCGACTCTCAATTTGCGTAATGTTTATATCTTCTTTAGCCGCGAAGGGCTACTGTTTGTCCTGCTGCTTATTATCACNTTTATCGCAGGGGTCAATTATGGCAATAACTTGGTGCTAGGGCTGTGCTTTTATCTAATCAGCGTCTGGCTCATCAGCTTTCATNTCACCTTTGCTCATGTCTCAGGGCTACAAGTACGCTTGCTTGAAGTGACGATGGCCGAGGCAGGCAAGCCAGTTTGGGTAACCTTGCAACTGCTGAGCAATAGCCGGCACCCTAGACGGCAACTGTCTATTGGCTTTGATGCACAAGGTAAATATTCACAAGATAAAGATCTGACAAATAAAAGCTCGGTAAACGGCCCACTAGACGTCATGCAAACCACAGTGCTCCTGCCGCGTCTTGAAGATGAGCAAATCATTCGACTCCCAGTTGCAACCTACAGGCGCGGTAAACTTGAATTACCACGTTTGCATATTAAGACGGTCTATCCTTTAGGGATTATGCGCGCGTGGTCGTACGTCTACTTTGCTCGGCCAGCATGGGTATATCCGCAGCCCGAGGCGTTTGAGTGGCAAGCGCGGTATCTGAGCGCAAATAGCACAGATCTGCCCACCGGTGGGCAATTTACCCAAGGTCAGGACGACTTTGAGCGCCTTGATAACCATGTCGCAGGCGAGTCTCTAGCGCGTGTCTCTTGGGCGCATGTGGCGCGCGGGCAGGGTATGTTTACCAAGCACTTTGCTGATCCTGTCGGCTACGAGCAGCGCTTAGCTTATGAGGATATGCCAGCGATAACTCATGAACAAAAACTGGCACAATTGACTTATGGGGTGCTGGCCTTAAGCAAGCTTGAGGTGCCGTTTCAGCTACAGTTGCCGCATGAAGCGCCTAGTACCGCTGAAATAGGCCAAGGCGAAGCTTTCGGGCAAGCTTGCTTATTAAGAGTGGCGCAAGCATCATGAGTTTATTGAAGCGTAACAAAAAGCAGTCAAGCTCAGCTAAGGCATATTCAAATGCAAAGCCAGATACGCGGCGTACTTCGATAACAGCTATTGATGACAGCGACGTAAGCTTTGAGAAACTGGCTTATGGTCAACTGGCATCTACTCGTCTGCCAGATAGGCAGCGACACGATAAGCCCGCTAGCATAAGCAATAGGTATCAGCNGCTATTGTCATTGCCCGCATATTATTGGGTGCTCATTGCCCAGCTGTTTGTCATCCTCCCTCATGCCGCTTATTTACCGCTATGGTTGATAGGCTTTGCCATTATCACTATTATCGCCCAGCTGCCAAGTATCAAAGCGAAGTTCAAACCCACTCGCTTAAAGCGCCTTTATCAAGTCATGCAGATGCTAGGGTTTTTATTGGGGTTAGCTGGCTTGTCGCTCACTTATGGCGCAGCTTTTGGTTTAGATATGGGCGTTGGGTTTTTAGTGCTGTGCTTAGTCAGCAAGCTATGGGAGCTTTATAAACGCCGTGATGCCTATGTGGTACTGAATTTATCATTATTTGTTATTGCAGGTTTGTTTTTATTAGATCANGGTCTTGTCACCACTTTGCAGGCTGTCGCGGCGACTATTATCGTATTATTGGCTTTTATAACGCTCAATGATGATAGCAATACGAGCGGCGACGGGCGTATGCGCACCCTTGGCGTATTAGGCGTTTCAGCGCTACCTTTATTAGTGGTGCTGTTTTTGTTCTTNCCGCGCTTGCCGCCTTTATGGTCCGTGCAGCTGTCCTCAAGTCAGGCAACTACTGGCGTCTCTGATAGCATGTCGCCAGGTGATATTGCGAGCTTGAGTCAATCNACAGAGCTTGCNTTTCGTGTAGAGTTTACTCAAGCTCGCCCGGCACAAAGCGAGCTGTACTGGCGCGGCTTAGTCTTTAGTGATTTTGATGGCGTCACTTGGCGTCCCAACCGGCGCGTGCAGCAGCAATGGCAGCCTGGCAGGCAACCCCCTAACTGGCTTGCGCGGTCGCTTGCCACTGCCACTACTAAGACTGAGCCAAAAAGCTACGAGATTACCTTAGAGCCCACTCAGCAGCAATGGCTGTTTGGCCTTGATTATCCTTTACCCCAAAATAAAGATACTCGCTTGACCTCAGATTTTACCTTAATCAAAGAGGAACCTGTCAGTGAACAGCTGCGTTATGAGGTACTACGCTATGCGCCTATGCAGATTGATCCTATCCTTGATGAGGTCAGCCGTGCGGCTAATCTAACGCTGCCTAGTGCAGGTAATCTACAAACGCAAAACCTTGCCAAGCAGCTATTTGCTCAATCAGGATCAGACCCTGAGCGTTATATACAAGCTATCCAGCGCTGGATCAATCAAACTGAGTTTCGCTATACTTTATCGCCGCCGCCACTGGATGAAGACCGTATCGATAGTTTCTTATTTGAGACCAAAGCTGGATTTTGTGAGCATTATTCCTCAAGCTTTACCTTTATGATGCGTGCGGTTGGCATACCAGCACGCGTGGTGGCCGGCTATCAAGGCGGCGAGATGAGCCGCGGCGGTAACGTCTGGGAAGTGCGGCAAATGGACGCACACGCTTGGAGTGAAGTATGGCTTGAGGGTCAAGGCTGGGTGCGCGTTGACCCGACAGCTTTTGTTGCCCCTGAGCGCGTTGAGCAAGGGATGGACGCGCTGACTCAGTCGCGAGGTGCTAGCCTGTTCGGCGAGGGCGCAGCCGCTCAAGTCAGCTATCAGCAGTATCAGATGCTACAAGCGCTAAGACGACTATCTGATCAAGCCAGCTACTATTGGCAAAAAGATGTCGTCGGCTATGATCAGGATAAACAAGCCGGATCGCTGCTTAAGTGGTTCAATATTCGTTCTATCTCTGAGCAAATCGCTTGGCTAGCAGCGAGCGCTATCACCGTGATAAGCCTACTCGTCTTTATGATCTGGTATCGTAGGCGCAAACAGTGGCATCCGGCAGATAGGCCGCTGATAAAGCTCTCTAGCAAGGTAGCTAAAAACGATAGAGCTTTATCGCGTCATGATAACGAAGGCGCTTTGGCTTGGCTTAAGCGTTTAGAAAATAGCCAAGCTCATGGGTTGAATGGGGAAGGTCTGCAAGAGGTTAGCCGTCATTATAGACAGCTGCGTTACGGACGCTTAAGTGACGCTGACACTCAAAGCCCAGAGTACCAACAAGTACTTAAAGAGCTCAAGCGCAGTGTTAGTCAACTGTTATAGCTACTAGCGTAATAATAAAATAGGCGATAAGGTTTTGGTGATAATCTTGGTAGTGGTGCTACCGATAAAGAGCTGTTGAAACTTCGAGTGCCCATAAGCGCCGATGACGATCATATCGATAGCATTATTAGCTTGAAACTCAACCAGTCCCTCAACGACATCATCATAAGGCAAGTGATGAGCCGTAACGGTAAATCCTGAAGAGCTGAGCTGCTCAGTCACAGCTGCTAAGCTACTTTTGGCGGTAACATTATCATTACCGACCATCACAATATAACCTTGCAAGCCCTTTAGCAGCTCGCTATTCGCCACCATCTGCGCCGCTTTTATCGCGGTTTTACTGCCGTCAAAAGCGATAAGATATGAGGCTGGTGTTTTAAATGATTCTGAGCAAATCAAGATAGGCTTATTAGAAGCGCGGGTCACCGTTTCAATCTGACTACCGATATTGACGCGATCATTTTGATGATCTTCTCCGCGTCGCCCTAGCACGATCGCACGGTTTTCGCTGTCAAAATGTTCGATGGCGGGCAGTAGNTTNCCGCGGCGTCTATAAGCTTTTATCTCAACATCGAAGTGGCTACTTATATGGCTTTTTGCATCTTCGATGAGTGCGTTGCTATAACTGTTGACCACTTTAGCTCTTTGCTCATCCAGCTGTGTCAACTCCTCTAGTAATATCTGCCGACTATCGATTCCTATCGTTCCTGATAAGTCGCGTCTAGAGGAGACAGGGACATCAACCACATTGAGTAGCGCCACCGCTAAATTGAGCCGATCGGCGTACCATGCTGCATAGCTACAAACGGACTGAGTGACGGTCGAGCCATCAATACAAGCTAAAATATGCTGTTCACTAGACATAAAGTCTCCTCAATATAGAAATCATCGGCTGTTAGCGTGGCTACTGATTGTCTTTACTATAGCAAATTATAAGATTGTATGAATAGCGCACAAAAAAGCGCTCTAGAGAAGTCCTCTAAAGCGCTTGCGCTTATCATCAATTTTGAGTNATGAGCTATGAGCCGCAGTTGCAGCACTTAGCGCACATATCACACTTATTACAAGTAGCTTCGCTAGTACAGCCGCACTTTGAGCAGCTACAAGTTTTGCTGCGAATGGATAAACCGCTTAGATGTGTATTTTGGGTCAATGACATAAGTAATCCTTATTATCGATGAGTGATAACTTATACTGTCATAGAGCAGAGACTTATTCAGTAATTATCTTGTGGGCTTGATGCAAAGGTTTGTTAGAAAAAAAGTAACAGCCTTTTAAAACNGTTGTTGTGAGTATTGATAAGAGCATACGTGCTATGAGCGCTGCATGGACTTACTGACACTCGCGATCAAAGTGACCATAAGCATACCTGTAACTACTAGCACCGCTGCCATTAGATGCGCTGTCTCATAGTTNAGCGCTTCGACTTGCTCATAAATCGCGATGGAGATGACTTTTGTTTCGCCTGAGATGCTACCGCCTATCATNAATACCACGCCAAACTCGCCAATGGTATGAGCAAAGCTTATCAGACTACCCAATATAATACCGATACGCGCTTGCGGTAACGCTATGGTGATAAAGCGTCTAAGGCGACTGGCTTCTAATAATTGCGCCATTTCTGTGACGCTTTTGGGGATTCGCAAAAACTGCGCGTAAACCGGTTGCACATAAAAAGGCAGGGAGTAAATGATAGAGCCGACCACTAGGCCTTCAAAGGTAAACACTAAGCCTGCAAGATTATGCGCGCTCAGCCATTGACCAATAAGCGAGTTCGGACTCATCAGCAGCAGTAAATAAAAGCCAATAACCGTCGGCGGCAGCACTAAAGGCATTGCTATAACGCCTAGTAAAATAACTTTGAAACGACTGACAAAACGATAACGACTGGAGCGCGCAAGCCAATAAGCAAGCGGGGTCGCGAGCAATAAGAGACATAAAGTCGTGACGCCTGCCAGCTTAAGGCTGACCCAAAATGGCATTAACATCGCTGATAAGAGAGAAGGGTCGACCATAGCGCTACAACTATTACAGCANAAGGGGAGTAATGGTACTCATCAGCTATTAACTATTAGTCATCATGAGTTAACCGTTGTTGCTTAGCCATTTAGGCGACTCATTGTCATAATATTCTTGCTTCCAAACGGGAATATCGGCTTTGATGGTATCGAGGATCCAGCGGCAAGCATCAAACGCCGGATAGCGGTGGGCGGAGATCACACCGATCCAAACGGCAATATCGCCAATCTCTAATGCGCCGATACGGTGAATGGCAACCGCAGCGGTAATCTCAAATTTTTCTTTAGCCTCATCCATGATTTGCCGACCTTGGTTAATCGCCAAATCCTCATAGCCGTAGTAAGTCAAACGCTCGACACAGCTGGCATTATTATGATTGCGCACGCGACCTTCAAAACAAGCAAAAGCACCGCAGCTGTCGTCATCGAGCATGGCTCTAAGGCGCGTCTCGTCAATAGCTTCATCTAATAGCGCAAAACCATCACGCTCAGCGATAGCATAAGCGTCATCAGCACTGCGCTTGATTTGCATCGATTGGCTATGTACGTCTTCTTTATCGCCAATTTTTATTTCGTTGTTTTTATTCTCACCAGTCATTGATATGCTCAGATTATGAATCGGTTCTAGTTTAGTTCGACTATTTTGAGTTGTGTTATTTTTGCTAGGCTAGAGTTGTATAGTCAATCAATATTAAAAGTGGTACAAGGCAGACGAGTGCAAGTACTACAGTAGTAGGCTAAACGAGTCTAACGCTGTAACACTTTAATAGTGGTTCGACTATAGTCTACGACAGATAATTAGCGACTAACCGCCTGCCACAGGGGTAATAAACACCACGCTATCGCCATCATTAATCGGGTCATCCCATTTGGCAAAGTAATCATTTACCGCCACACGCAGATCGGCTTGCGGACGGCTAAAGTGATGCTTATCGCGAAGCTGCTCATATAGCTGAGCTAGTGAAGTATCAGGGGCAAGCGTGACTTGCTCTTGCTGACAATTGGCTTCGTCCGCAAGACTGGCAAAATACAGTACATTGATGGTCATCAAATCATTTGTATTGTCAGTCATCTTACTACTCCTATAGAGCGGCGCTGCATGGAAAAGTGCNGCGTTGCTTAAAATCGTTTATTCGCTAAAATTATTTTTGATAAAACATCACACTTAGACTATGTTACTTGATGGTTATAATCTGACTTGCCACCGGTCTTAGTCATGAGTTTGACTCCATCAATCACGATGTCATGCGACAGCGCTTTGGTCATGTCATAGATGGTCAGGCAAGCGACGCTAACAGCGGTCAGCGCTTCCATCTCCACCCCAGTTTTGTGAGTGACTTTCACCGTTGCATTGACCATGATGCTATTTAAGCTGTCGTCATACTCGAAACTTAAGCCAATCTTATCTAGCGGCAATGGATGACAAAGCGGAATCAAATCATGAGTACGCTTGGCTGCCATAATACCTGCGATATGGGCAGTTTGGGTGATACTGCCTTTTTTTGTCATGCCATCAGCGGCTTTTATTTGACCATAGATGCCNGCTGGAAAACACACCTGACCGACAGCATGCGCTTCTCTAGTAGTAGCTGTTTTGTGGCCCACATCGACCATATGAATCTCACCATCGCTGTCTAAATGCGATAGGGTAGCGTGCGAGCGGTTTGCAGTATTAGCCGGAGCATTTTTATAATCAGAAGATATAGACATGTATTTTTCTTAACTCATTAAAGGTTACTTATATTTTATAAGTCTCAAAACGCTAGTCGTGACCTGGATTGGCGCGCATAAAGTGCGCAACAAAGTTACAAGGACGGGTACGATTATCGAACTGCTCTTTTAAGATATCATTCCAGCCGGTACGGCAAGCACCGGTCGAACCCGGTAGGCAGAAGATGCCTGTGCCATTGGCCATACCAGCGATAGCGCGCGACTGAATGGTTGACATACCGATATCATCTTTGGAGAGCAAACGGAACATCTCGCCAAAACCGTCAATCGACTTGTCAAACAATACGCTGACCGCTTCTGGCATACTATCACGGATAAAAAACCCAGTGCCGCCTGTGGTGATTACTGCATGCACATTAGGATCAGCAATCCAGCCACTAATGACCGCACGAATGTGATAAATATCATCAGTAATCAGCTGACGATCAGCTAAGTGGTGACCCGCCTCAACTAAGCTATCGGCTAAGTACTGCCCTGAGCTATCCTCCTCAAGCGTACGACTGTCAGAGACACAAAGCACAGCAATATTCAGCGGGGTAAATTCTGCAGCAGGCTTAGACATAGATATTCCTAATTCTAATCATTTGATAAGTTTAAATATTTTATTTTGACAGTTTGACAGTTTGCCGTTTTACTATGAGAGCTCCATCTACATACTCTAACCACCGATAATCGATAAGTTATGCATCATGCCGCTATTAGACTCATGCAGATGGTGATGCTCAGGCTTAATCGGCATAAAGCTATGCAAGGTGTTGACTAGACCTTGCACATCGTCGTTTTTTAGATAATCTCGAATATCGTAATTACCTTCATCAAATAGACACAGATGCACTTTGCCTTGGCTACTNACGCGAAGACGATTACAGTTATCACAAAAGTGCGCGGCATAAGGGGCAATCATACCGATACGCCCGAGATAGTCAGGATGGCTGTATTCTATTGCAGGGCCATCAGCGCTACCACGATCATGCGACTGCCAACCGCGCTCGAGCAGATAATCCGTAATCATATCAGACTGCGCATGCTGAGCAAAAAACAAATCGCTGTTGTCACTGGTCTGCATAAACTCGATAAAGCGGTAGGTCACAGGACGGTCTTTGACGTAGTCCATCGCGTCAATTAAGTTTTGAAAAGCAGTCTCCGCCATTAAGATACTATTAATTTTGAGCTTAATATCCGTAGTCGCTAGGAGGGTGTCCATGTCGCGCATCAGCTGGGGCTGGGTATTAAAGCCCGTCATCTGATGAAAAGTATCGGCATCGAAACTATCCATACTGATGTTGAGCTGGTTTAGTCCTGCCGCCTGCCAGTTGGCTAGGTGCTTGCCAAGCTTGTAGCCATTGCTAGTCATTGCGACCATCTCGATACCAGCGGTATTCTTGATCGTTTCGATAATCTCTACCACATCGCGTCTGATCGATGGCTCGCCACCAGTGATACGCACCTTTTGCGTGCCCACTTGCGCAAAGCCTTGAATCAAAGTTTTGATTTCAGCGACGCTGAGCTCATCGGAGGGGCGTTTGCCTTGGTAGCCGTTTGGCAGGCAATACTCACAGCGAAAGTTACAAAAATCAGTGATAGAAAGACGTAAATAAGTCAGCCGCCGCGAAAAACCATCGGTTAGCGGTTTACTATCAACCACCGAATGATCAGCGACTAAATGACTGGCACGAGCAGAGTCGACAGAGGATAACACTGAGCTATTCTGTGCTTGTGGATCAAAAATATCAGGCTTTAAAACAGGTGAATACAAAAAGGTACTCCCAATAATGGGGTCATAAAAGAGTATAAGCGATTACGGGCGCTGTTGTNGTCAAAATTATGTATTTCTAAACAGCCCCTAGACTCAATAGCNAAACAAAGCGGCCAATAATNACTGTTCTNTAGGCAGTTATATCAATAATCAAGCCATCCTTGCTGTCGAGCATAAGCTAATTGTTTAGGAGTATCAATATCATAGCTAAGATTTGAGTGAGCCACCGTGGTGACTTTCTCAGGAGCTAGCGCTCTAATAAAGTGCCGCAAGCCTTTATCGCCACTGAGCGAGGATTGCCATGATTTTAGTACTTTATAACTGACAACTAATGGCACACCCACGATATCATGCTTATTATCATCAATAATAAATCTCTCATCCAAATTCGGGTAACGACTGGCGACGACTATATTATCTTGTGCTAGAAGTTGATCTAAATGAGGAGCGCTTAATAATACTTGATCCACGCCCATAATCAATACGCGCTTTATCGCTAAATCATGCTGAGATTTTAATGCATCAATAGCTAAAGATAAGCTCTTTGCCATTCCTAATTGTGGATTAGGGTTACTAACGATTTGTATGCTTGAGTTTGGCGCTGTCAAACGGTTAACAGCCGTTTCGATAACGTCAGTAATAGCTGTATCTTGCTGAGGAATGACGACAATAACAGCTTTTGGCTGAGTCACCAAAGCAAGCATCGTCATATAGTTAATTAATGGTTTACCTTGTTTTTCTAGAAGCTGCTTTGGCTGACCTAATCGATGACTTAATCCGCTGGCTAAAATAATGACCGCATGATTTGGAGGTTTGTTTTGATTGAATGATGAGCTATCCTTGTCATTCATAGCTGGCTTTTGGCTGCGCTAACTCTTTAGTAACCGCAACTTGCTCATAAACGACGGCGCTAATTTGCGCGATGATACTTAGCGCTAACGCTTCAGGGCCATCACCGCCAAGCTTATAACCGATAGGGTAGTGCAGCTGATTGATACCGTCTGCCAAGGCGGTAGGGTCAGCGCAAGTTGCGCTAATCTCCTTAATCAAACGCTCAGTACGATAGCGCGGGCCTAACTGACCGATGTAATTACAATGATTGGCATTCTTTAACAAGACAGCTAAGCGTGCCCGATCTTGGCTGAGGCTATGCGACATTAGTGCTACCGCTGCATTTTGACTCAGTTTAAGTAGAGTTTCGCTATCGTTAAGAGCCACGTATAACGCAGCATCAGCCTGCGGGAAACGCTGACGAGTGGCATACTGCGGCCGACTATCGATCACGGTGACGTGCCAATCTTGCAATTTTGCCATGGTTACTAGCGGCATCACATCATTGCCTGCTCCGCAAACCAAAAGTCGAATCTGCGGTTGCACGCGCTGCACTAACCACTCGGTTTGTATAGCGTTTTTTGAGCTATTGTCATTTGCAACCGGACTTTTTAAAACCAGATAATCAGCGTGTCTTTTACTCACTTTATAAGCAGATAACTCATCGATTACTGGCTTTGGTAAATTTGTGGTTTGCTCTGGTATCTCTTGTGAGTTTTTATTGTCATCTAAAACACTGTCATCTAAAAAACTGGCGTTTAAATGAACCCTAGTACCAACGGTCACCTCAGAGCTGTTAGAGCGTATTAAAGTAGCGACAGTAGTAGACTCTCCACTTTGACGAACTTTCTGAATTAAATCTAAATACGGCATAGCTGAAGATAAGCGCTCAAATAACACATGAACTTTACCATTGCAGCCTAAACCAAAATTCAGCTCGTCTTCTAAGTCTACTGCAAAATCTATAGCATCATTATCTAACTTTTCCTCTAGCTCATCCTCCAAGTCTTCTTTTTGCTCATCACCGGTTTGATAGACCTGCACGCTTGCGCCATGACGCGTCAGCCAAAAGGCGCGTTTAATAATGTGCGGTTCAAGGCAGCCGCCGCTTATCATGCCTACTGAGCGACCATTCTCGCAAATGAGCATCATAGCGCCAGGTTTACGATAAGCTGAGCCTTCAGTGCGCACGACTGTCGCGAGCACCGCATCAACGTGCTGCTGCCGTGCGTCAAAGGCGAGCTGTAGAATGTCTGCGACTTGATTCATATTTTTGCGTTTCTTTTTATACTTTNAAGGATAGAAATAAATAAAACCTGCTTAANNTTANNNTTANNATTCAGCAGGTTTTATTCAACAGGGTCTATACTTCGATGTCGACTATTACTCAGGCATATCGGCTAAGATTTTGTCCAAAGTAATCGGGAAGTCATAAACACGCACACCGACTGCATTATAGATGGCATTGGCAATGGCTGCCGCTGACCCTGATATAGAGGTTTCCCCAATNCCTTTAATATGCATAGGGTTGGTATAAGGGTCATCCTCTTCTAACAAAATCACATCCAACTGCGGTACGTCCGCGTTGACCGGCACATGGTACTCGGCAAGGTCATGGTTACATAATCGGCCATCGTGCTTGTCATGAATGACCTCTTCCATCAAAGCAGAACCTATACCAAATACCATACCGCCATAACACTGCGAGGTTGCAAGCTTATGGTTGAGAATACGTCCTGCTGCATACACGCCAGTCATACGCTTGACGCGAATCTCACCGGTGACTTTATGTACCGCCACTTCAGCGAAGTTGGCCCCAAACGAGGCTTGGCGAAGGTTTTTGCCATTTTTACCCGGCTTGATCTGGCCTTTGGCGCTGATTTCTTGCTCGTCAAACTTAGCAATAATATCAGCTAGTGCATAGGACTGATTATCATCAAAGTCGTATTGCTCATTTGCAGGTTTTAATTCAGGAAGCGGNATACCTGTCTTTGCCGACACCTTATCTGCCAAGTCTACAGCCTTATCTACCAAGCCTGATACTTTATCTACCTCGCTTTTATCGACTACTCCTTTTTCCACCAAGTTTTTATCGACAAAATCTGCTACTTTTTCTCTACTTGCGCCAATAGCGGCTTCTGCCTTACTAGGCTCGTGCTCACCTGATTTTTTGATTTGACCGTTATCTATACGAATCGTATCGGCATGTAGACCTACTTTTTTTGCAAGCATTTTGCGTAGCTGCTCACAAGCCAAATAAACCCCACTACCAGCACTGGCCGCGCCAAAACTACCGCCAGAACCTGACGCTGGCGGTAAATCACTGTCGCCAAGTTTCATCTCGATATGATCGATAGGTAGTCCTAATAAATCGGCGGCGACCTGAGTAAATACGGTATAAGAGCCAGTGCCGATATCTGTCATATCCGTTTCGATNATNGCTTTGACGCCAAGCTCTTTTGAGTCATCGACTTGTAGTATCGCCCGCGCTTCAGAAGGCTGCAGCATATTGCCACGAGAAGTGCCAGACATACCGGTACCTATCCACCAGTCGCCTTCTAGTCGGCTGGCAGGTTTGGGATTATGCTCATCCCAACCAAATGCTTCAGCGCCTTTTTCCATACAGGCGACCAGCTGACGTGTGGAAAACGGCATCTCTTCGCTAGGGTCTTCTTCAGGTTCGTTCCGGCGGCGCAGCTCAATAGGGTCGATCTCAAGCTTAGTCGCCAGCTCATCCATCGCACACTCAACCGCGATCATACCCACGGCTTCGCCTGGAGCACGCATAGAGCCTGATAGCACTTGATTCATATCTACCATCTGGTAGTGGACGCGGCGGTTTTCGCCACGATATAGATAATGGGTAGATAATGCCGTCGGCTCAAAAAATGCCTCTCCTGGCAAATTGCTAGTGGTAGTATCATGAATAAAGGTATTAATAATGCCTTCATTATCACAGCCAATAGCGATGCGCTGACGCGTGTTTGAGCGTCTAACAGTCGCCTCCATCACTTGTGGGCGTGTCATTACAACCTGTACGGGACGCCCAACTTCTTTTGCAGCGATAGCAGCAGCAATAGACTCAGGCGCAATGCCAAGCTTACTCCCAAAGCCGCCACCGACATAATAGGAGATAAGATGTACCTGATCTTTATCTAAGTCTAGTGCATCCATAATCTGCTGTTTACAAGAAGCAATCATCTGGTTTGAAGAATACAGCGTTAGCTTATCATCTTCCCAAAACGCAAGCGTCGCATGCGGCTCCATAGCGGCACTGTTTTGACTTGGCGTATGATAAAGGCGATCGAGGGTGACCTCAGAATCACTAAGCCCTTGCTCAGGGTCGCCTTGCTCAGCGTTTTTGTCTGAGCCCTTTTTTTCATCGACATCATGAGCGTTGGGCAGCTCTTTTGTAAAATCCAAAGCCGCTTGATCGGTTTCGTCTTTATAAGTGACTTTAAGGGCCTTGGCGCCTTCGGTCGCCGCTTCAAAAGTTTCAGCAACAACGACTGCGATGGGCTCACCATGATAAAAAACCTCACTCACACCCTGAGTCGGNGCTTCGGTCTTAGTGCCTTGCTGTGAGTTACGTAAGAAGCGCTTAGGGTCAGTGACGACTTTAATAATACCTGGTATATGGGCAATCGAGTCGCTATCGATTTTTTCAACTTTTCCTTTGGCGANGGNNGNGCNNACCAAGACACCATACACTTTATTGTCTANTTGAATCTCTGCCGAATAATGAGCTTGACCGCTAACCTTTAACGAGCCCTCGACGCGGTTAATTGGTTTACCTACCAAATTACTNGCTGTTTTGNCGAATAACGTCTCAACCGGCTTATCCATCTTCTCTTTGTTAGTGGGCTCTGCCGGTAGTACTGAATCTAATAATGACATGATTATGCTCCCTCGCCCGCTAATGCACGCTTAATNNCCTGTTTTAGCAAACGGCGTGTTAGTGGTATTTTAAAATCGTTTTGACCGCTACCTTTGGCATCTTTTAACAACAAATCTGCTGCCTGTTTGATAGTGTCATCGTCGCCCTGCGTATCCGTCAACAAATCTTCCACATCTTCATTGCGCCATGGCTGAGTACCAATACCGCCAAATGCTAAGCGTACTGTCGTCAAATTGCCATTATCATCAGCGTCTATCACAGCTGCACACGATACAAGCGCAAAAGCATAAGAAGCGCGGTCACGCACTTTGTCATAAGTGTGTATACCTTTAATAGGCGCTGGCAGCACGACATGCGTGATAAGCTCGCCTGACTCTAAAACGTTTTCGATGTGGGGAGTGTCTTTTGGCAGACAATAAAAGTCTTTTATTGGAATCTTCCGAGTTGAGCCATCGGTTTTGGCAGTCTCAATAGTAGCGTCAAGCAAACGCATAGCGACCGCCATATCGGACGGGTGTTGAGCAATACAAGCGTCACTTGTGCCTAAAATTGCAAGGGGGCGGTTCTCACCGTTAATTGCAGGACAGCCAGTACCCGGTTCACGCTTATTACAAGGGCTATCGGTATGATAAAAGTAGTAGCAGCGCGTACGCTGCAGGAAGTTACCGCCAGTCGTCGCTTTATTGCGCAGCTGTCCGGTCGCCCCTGCTAATATCGCACGAGACAATACCGGATAATTGGCAATCACACTAGGATGCGCGGCCAAATCACTATTGCTTACTAAGGTTCCGATACGTAGGCCGCCATCGGCAGTGTCTTCAATCTGTTCAAGCTCTAAGCGTGTCACATCAACTAGCTTGGTTGGCGTTTCAATCTCAAACTTCATGAGATCAAGCAAATTGGTACCGCCTGCGATAAATGAGGCTTCTTTAGGAGTAGCAAACATTACCGCTTGCTGCGGTTCAAGGGCACGGATATATTCAAAGCGTTTCATGAGCGGCCTCCTGCTGTGCTACTGGCATTTTTATTATGGGTTACTGATTGATTACCAAGTTGGGACTGACTGGGCGGCGGTGACCAAATACCTGTCACTGCTGAGTCTTGCAGCGAACCTGTAGTCGTCTCTTCACTAGAAGAAGCACGCTTATTTGACACTTCGCTCTCAAGCACTTGTGAGATNGCATCCACGATATTGGGGTAAGCAGAACAGCGACAAATATTGCCACTCATGCGCTCAGCGATCTCTTGGACTAACAACCCATTCGGGTTTTTGAGATCTGTCGTCACATAGCTTGGCCAGTTTTGTTTCACCTCTTCTATTAAAGCCGTGGCGGAACAAATCTGCCCTGGCGTGCAATACCCACACTGAAAGGCATCATGATCTTTAAAGGCTTGTTGCAAGGCTGATAACGACTCAGGCATTCCGATNCCNTCGATCGTGGTGATCTCATCGCCCTCATGCATAACCGCAAGGGTCAAGCACGAGTTGATGCGCTCACCATTGATAAGAATGGTACAGGCACCGCATTGACCGTGATCACAGCCTTTTTTGGGTCCGGTAATTTGTAGATGTTGACGACATAAATCTAGAATTGTCGTGCGCGGATCAAGATCGTCAAAGGAGTAATCTTGATTATTGATATTTAGAGTCAAGGTATTCATGCTGGCTTCCCGCTGGCAGATAATGGCTAAATTTAAGGATAACTAATAAGTCTCCATAAAATAGTAGAGGCAGCAGACTGGGGCGTCTGTGTAGTAAATGTTACTCTCTTGGCGTTAAGAGAGTAGAACAGAGCGATGAATTCAGCTCTCAGCATCAAGCACAGACCTTACTATTGGCTTACTAAAAGAAAGTAGGATAGGTTTTATCGATGAGCGAAGATATAGCAGTTTGGCGTGCTGTTTACTTTTGTAACGGCATTATTAGGGCGTGTTGAACATTCACAAATGCGCACTGCTGATCGCTACTAGTTTATCAAAGCTGTGTTCTAGTCGTCGTTAAAATTGCAGATAATGCTTATTGCATTGGTTAGCTGATTTTATTTAAACAGTCGCAACGACTAGGGCGATTTTAGCATCAGCCCTAACGACAACAAAAGGGACAGGACTATTTTTTGCCGCTTTATTGATAAAAATAGACGCTTAGAACGACTAAACTTACCATTTTTATCTGCAAATCACCTAAAAAATAGTCTCTGTCAGTGCCAAGGTCGAATGTTCAACACGCCCTAAATCACTTAGAGTATAGCAATGACGGTAACAAGAGTATCAACTTCATTTTGAAAACTATTGTCTGCTTGTTTCTACTATTATCTTGATATTTTATCTGCGCTTGCTACTTATCTGCGCTTGCTACTTATCTGCGCTTGCTACGGCGCTTGATCTTTTGCTGCAGACGCTGATCTTTAGGGTGACTTATAGGGTTGATAGATTTGCTAATAGCGCAGACTGTATAGACCACTAACGTTAAGGCGATGATAAAAGGTGTCAGCAGCCATATTAGACTATTAATAATAAACGGTAGAAGTAGGCCATGAAATAGAGCAGTATTGGGTATCAAGGTGTCACATAAGGCATCTATAATGCGTTTGGATATAGGGAACAATAAGGTGCTAACTCCTAATAAATAAAGGAGCTCGATAGAAGCATAACCCTTAGCAAATACTATGAAATAAAACATCATATAAAAGCTAAAGCTCAATAACCAACACTTAATAGAATAGCTGATCTGTAGCATATGCGACCTCATAACGCCAAAACCCGCTGATATCTGACACACTGGCATGATCAATCTTAAAACTACAATGTCAGATAGAATGTAAGAGAAATACGGTTGAACTTATATCTGCAAAATATCATCATAGCAAAAAATTTCTACATTGTTTCTATTATATTTATTTTTTTACATATTTATTTTTAACGGCTGTTTAAACGATGAAAAACCCTCAAAGTGGTTAGCTATGAGGGCTATAAAGGTTGTATTGTATTTAAGATGTTGAGAGCTTAACTCTTCAATGCTTGGTTATACGCCGCCTGCGCCTTTGCTTGAGGTGTCACTATTTTCTACTAAGATAGCCGCCGCCGTTTTTTTGAGGGTCTGCCACTGCTCATCATCGACATAGATGCCTTCTTTCCAAGCGCGATTATGCGTCTCATACAGCTCATCAGTCGATATCTTATGATCAAAATCTCGGCTCTCGTTATCGATATCGAAATTTGACGTTGCAAGCTCAATTATCATATCGTCGGTGTTGTAATTGGCTTGAATGTCATTAAAAAAGTAAGGGGCTGTCCTAGATAAGTAAAATTATTTAGGATAGCACTATGAGAAAGAGTAAACTAAGTTGGTATAAACAAAACAGACTCATCGAGTT
>FUFK010040748.1_pt1 | contig 34310 bp, 27 predicted proteins | sample 1021851 | NCBI WGS metagenome assembly FUFK01 (sample SAMEA51879418, study PRJEB19060) | metagenome | reverse complement strand
AATCGTTGGTATGCCTGTATTACCGTCAAAGATTTTCCTAGACAAGTAAGTGGGATGGGCAGCGTTGGTATTGACTTAGGCTTAAAGGAATCTGCTACCACATCAAACGGTGACAAGCTGACAACCAAACAAACGCAAAAGTGGGCTGAAAGGCTTGCAATAGCTCAACGAGCGAAAAACAAACAGCGTGTCAAAGCAATACACGCCAAAATCAAAAATTCAAGACTAGATGCAATTCATAAATTCACCACCAAGCTTGTTAAAGACAATGCTTTGATTGTGGTTGGTGATGTTAAATCACACTCATTCACAAGTAAGAAAACCAACCTAGCTAAATCAACTTACGATGCAGGATGGTTTGAACTCAAAAGACAACTGGAATATAAATGCAAGTATGCAGGTTGTCAGCTTGAGATAGTAAATGAGAGTTACACTACCCAAACCTGCTCGTGCTGTGGCGATATGTCCAGTAGTCCGAAAGGTAGAGCAGGTCTTGGAATCAGAGGATGGAGGTGTGCTGAGTGTGGCACATGGCATGATAGAGATATCAATGCCGCTAAGAACATCCTTGCGGTCGGGCTTGACCGTCTTGCAGAAGGAATCCCCTCACTTTAGGGAGGGGAGGAAGTCAAAAAGACGGATTGTCTAATAAATGCTGTTCGCGCAGCTTTTGACGCAGCACTTTACCAACGTTGGACTTAGGAAGCTCATCGACAAACTCAATATAACGAGGGCACTTATAACCAGTCAAATGATCCAAAGCAAACTCTTTGATGTCGCTCTTACTGACGTTCTGATTGGCAGGGACGACGTAGAGTTTGACCGCTTCGCCTTGGCGCTCATCAGGAATGCCAATGACAGCGCAATCAATAACGCCTTCACAGTCAAGCATCACCGACTCAATCTCGTTCGGGAATACATTAAAGCCTGAGACTAAAATCATATCCTTTTTNCGATCGAGTAGGGTGAAGTANCCCTTTTCATCCATACTAACNATATCACCAGTACGGAAGTAGCCATCCTCAGTGAAATCGCCACTGCTATCGGTGCTAAGATAGCCTGAAGTGACATTTGGGCCCTTNAAGCACATCTCGCCTGCTTGATGGACGCCCAGACGCTCACCATTTTCGTCTATAACGATGACGTCAACGCTTGGCACAGGAACACCAATAGTACCGTTGAACTCGCGATTGGTGATGACGTTTGCGGTACCCGCGGCCACGCCTTCGGTCATACCCCAACCTTCGACCATCGGGCAGCCTGTGACCTCTAACCAGCGCGCTGCGGTCTGTTCTGTCGCTGCCATACCGCCGGCTTGGGTGATACGTAGTGAGCTAAAGTCCAAGTCTTTGAAGTTTGGCTGATCTAATAAGCCCTTAAACAAAGTGTTGACCGCTGGGAAGATATGGAACGGCTGCTTCGATAAGGTCTTAATAAATCCGGGCATATCGCGAGGGTTGGGCACTAGGATAAAGGTGTAGCCTGAACGCATGCCCAATAAGCTGAGCATAAAAGCAAANATATGATACAGCGGTAGCGCCATGACCATATTGATATAGACTTCATTAATCTCCGAGGTCACCGGCAAATACCAAGCTTCTGACTGAAGCGCGGCGGCGACGACATTACGCTGTGATAATACAGCGCCTTTGGATAAACCAGTAGTACCACCGGTGTACTGCAAGATCGCTTTTTGATCTAAGTTCATNTTGGTTTTATTAAAAGGCAGCTCTTTGCCTCTTTTGATAACGTCAGGGAACTTAGTCACTTCATGCTTAGGATCATTGAGCTTATATTTGGGTACTAANCGTTTNACTTGNCGGATGANGGTNTTGACNAANATNCCNTTNAGACCCATCATNTCGCCCATTTTNGAGAGNACGATANGNTTNATAGCGGTCTCATCGACNACTTGCTCNAGCGCNTGNGCGAAGTTNTCNACNANNAAGATANCTTNNGCGCCAGANTCNTTNANNTGATGNCGNAGCTCNCGNCCNGTATANANNGGNTTGANAGGNGTACANATATANCCGGCACGCAAGATNCCTATCATCGTNGGCAGGTACTGCGGTACGTTTGGCATCATAAGCGCTACAATACTACCTTTAGGTAGCCCCTGCGCCTGTAGCCAAGCGGCGATAGCTAATGAGGTTTTATCAATATCATCATAAGTATGCGTGACACCCATACAGACACTCATCGGATGCATACGAAAACGATCAAAACACTCTTCATAGAGGTCGACTATACTGCCGTATTTATCAGGGTTGATTGTCTTAGGTACGTTAGTCGGGTATTGGTCGAGCCAAGGTTTGTTCACTGTCATATCTAGCATCCTTAAATTTGAGATAAGTTAAGGTTCTATAGGCAAGTAGTCACATCCCTGTCAACATCAACAGCTATGGTGGTCATCCTGTCCATGGCTATATGATGTCGAGTGCTATCCTATCTATTAACTGACTGCTAACATATGGTGGCCTTCACACAAGTCTTTCATTGAGGCTCTATAAATACGAACCTAAATGAGAAGCTTTTCAGCGCTGTCGATACAGCACTGTTGTTGCTTAAAGTATTATCGCTATACAAATATACTGATTTAACTGCCATTAAAATGACTGTTGACTAAAATCTTAGAGCACAATAATCTTAATATTTTGCTAAACAGTAACATAGTGAAATAATTTGGAAACACACTACCATAACCTGAGCTTTTTATGATAACGACATACAAAGACTTTAGAGTAATAATATAAAGTTGATAAGTCTCTCATAATGTGGTGTGGTAAGCGGATAAGTGGATAATAATAATAGACGAGCGGTTATATTGACCCAATATTATATTGCAGCGTTTATATAGTAGTGCTATCAAGCGAACCTATAAAAAAGGCCCTTTATCCAAGTAAAGAGCCCTTATAAATAATGGTGAGCTAACTATTGCTGTAAAGCGTGTTTTAAAGAGTAGGGTTGTCTGCTAAGTGCTTTTCACGCAGTTTTTGTCTGAGTACTTTTCCGACGTTGGATTTTGGCAGTTCATCAACGAACTCGATATAACGCGGACATTTATAACCAGTCAAATTATCAAGGGCAAAGTCTTTAACCATCTCTTTAGTGACATTACTATCCTTACGGATGACGTACATCTTGATAGATTCCCCTTGGTGCTCATCAGGCACACCAATGACTGCACAATCGATGATACCTTCATAGTCGAGCATAACCGACTCAAGCTCATTAGGGAATACATTAAAGCCTGAGACTAAAATCATATCCTTTTTGCGATCAAGCAACCTGACATAGCCTTGTTCATCCATACTAACGATATCGCCAGTACGGAAATAGCCATCGTCGGTGAAGTCATCTGTATTATCTCGATTGAGGTAGCCTAAGGTGACATTAGGGCCTTTAATGCACATCTCACCAGCTTGATTGTAGCCGACGCGGTTGCCGTCTTCATCAATAATACTGACATCGACGCCCGGAACTGGCACGCCTATAGTACCGTTAAACTTACGATCAGTAACGACGTTGGAAGTACCAACAGCAACGCCCTCAGTCATACCCCAACCTTCAATCATAGGGCAGCCTGTCACTTCAAGCCAGCGCGTCGCTGTCTGCTGAGTCGCAGCCATGCCACCGGCTTGAGATATCTTTAATGAGCTAAAATCTAATTTTTCAAAGTTAGGATTATCCAGCAGTCCTTTAAATAAAGTATTCACCGCAGGGAAAATATGAAACGGCTGTTTGGATAAGGTCTTNACAAACCCAGGAATATCGCGCGGGTTAGGAACGAGAATAAAAGTATATCCTGATCGTACCGCTAACAGACTCAGCATAAAGGCAAAAATATGATACAGCGGCAATGCCATCACCATATTGATATAAACATCATTGATCTCGCCGGTGATAGGGCGTGTCCAAGCCTCAGACTGTAGAGCGGCCGCTACGACATTACGCTGCGATAAGATGGCGCCTTTTGATAGGCCTGTGGTACCGCCGGTGTACTGCAAAAACGCTTTTTGATCCAAAGACATTTTTGGCTTTTGAAAAGGCATATTTTTGCCTCTTTTGAGCACATCTGGGAATTTAGTGACGGCATGTTTTGGATCATTGAGCTTATATTTGGGTACTAAACGTTTGACTTGCCGGATGACGGTGTTGACTAAGATACCCTTAAGACCCATCATATCGCCCATTTTCGAGAGTACGATATGCTTAATAGCGGTCTCATCGACGACTTGCTCTAGCGCTTGTGCGAAGTTATCGACCAAGAAGATAGCTTTTGCGCCAGAATCGTTGAGCTGATGGCGCAGCTCGCGGCCAGTGTATAAAGGGTTGACAGGAGTACAAATATAACCGGCACGCAAGATGCCTATCATCGTTGGCAGGTACTGCGGTACGTTTGGCATCATTAAGGCCACAACGCTCCCTCTAGGCAAGCCTTGCCCTTGTAACCAAGCGGCGATAGCTAATGAGGCGTCATCGACGTCACCGTAAGTATGAGTGACACCCATACAGATACTTATAGGATGCTGGCGATAACGGCTAAAGCTCTCTTCATAAAGCTCTATGATATTGGCATAATTATCTGGATAAATGGTCTTAGGTACACCAGCGGGATAACGAGCATGCCAAGGTTTATTCATTGTCATTTTCTGCGTCCTTGAAGTTTAAGGGTCTTGATTGGATCATTCCATGAAAGATAAGACAGTTAATAAGCATAGCAATGGATGACGATAATAGAGCAATATTTAGATGACTTAACCGTTCGTGTTTGTGATTAGCCGCTTTAAATACACTTTATGTCACAAATGTTACCGCTCATCCGTTTTCTAGTAACTTTAGATAATAGGCAAAAAAACCTCAAAAGTATAGTAACAATTACTCTAAAAAGTGCTCAGGCCTAAAAGTACGGCGAATAAACGAAGATTCGAAGTTTTTCGAGGGNCTCATATCACGTNAAGCGGCTACTCATGATTTTTCCTAAATCATCTTTGCCGAGTAGCCTGCGAACCGTTTCTATCACTTGTTATTGTATTCGTGGATCGCTTGCTCGATAGTGTTGCGTAGGCTTTTAGGAACACGAACGGGCTTAATAGAAGTGGTTTGATTATTTTGTGTAGCCGATTGACCAGATAATGAGCCGTCTGCTAGGGTAGCCGCTGGCTCTGAGTTTTTAGAGGCAGTAGGGTTTAGCTGATTTTGTACGCAAGCGATAACTATTTTTGCACTGCTTAATAAAGTATCTGAGCTGGCTTGTTTTGGATGCTGAGTTGGTATTGACGGCCGGCGATGAATGCTTTGATAAAAAATAATGCTAGCTGGTTTTAGCTCGACTTTGTCGATACGTACTTCTATGGTTTCGTCTAATAAGATGGCCTTACGATATTGCAACTGCGCTTGGCTCACGACAAAATGCTGTATATAGCCTTCTTGGGTCTGCAAAAAGTAGCCGCTAATATTAAGTTTGGTGAACCAATCACGGCGACAGTTCTCAAAAAACACCAAATGATTGGCGTGATAAACAATGCCGCCGGCATCTGTATGGTTGATATATATAGAGTAGTTAGTAGAAAATAACGGATCTGCTGTTATCGCTGGGACGCTGTCAGATTTTGTAGTCATAAATTTACTCAGTCATAAATAGTAAGGCGCAAGTAGTAAGGTGCAAAGTAATAGCGGAGCCTAGTACTAAAGGTTTAGGAAGGTTTAATACTCTATCCTCTTGCTCATAGTAATCACCGGCTCGTCTTAGTAGACATATTTTTTAATAAAGCTACTTCTTAACAAAGCCACTTTAGCGTAAGGATTGGCAGCAAGCAACAGATAGCGCACTAACTCTGTTATGATTACGGCTTGATTAGACGCTAATCACAAAACTAGCGGTTATAATTAATAAAAGCTCAGTTATTTAAAAGCTCAGTTATTTAAAAGCTCAGTTATTTAAAAGCTTGGATAGTTAATAGCTAAATAGCTTAGTATGATAACTAGCATAAGCATAATAAAATGAATAAAGAGGGTAACGTATGGTCCGTTTTGTCAGTTTTAATATTAATGGTATTCGCGCGCGTCAACATCAGCTTGAGGCGGTACGCGACATCATTGACCCCGATGTGATGGGGTTGCAAGAGACCAAAGTTCATGATGAACAGTTCCCACTAAAAAACGTCGAATCTTTAGGATATCATGTCGAGTATTTTGGCCAAAAAGCGCATTACGGNGTGGCACTATTGTCAAAAGTTGCCCCTATATTTGTTCAAAAAGGCTTCCCGGGTGAGGATGAGGAAGCACAAAAACGCTTCATCCACGCGCGCTATGTTTTTGAAGGTCGCGAGATTGATGTACTAAATGGTTATTTTCCGCAAGGAGAGAGCCAAGATCATCCGATTAANTACCCGATGAAAAGAGCTTACTACGCAGATTTGACGGCTTATATTGATGTGTTAATCGCCGAAGGCCGGACGCTGATTATCATGGGTGATATGAATATTGCGCCAGAGGACATCGATGTGGGTATTGGCGAGGCAAACGCTAAGCGCTGGCTAAAAAATAGAAAAACCTCCTTTTTACCAGAGGAGCGTGAGTGGTACGCGGCGCTGATGTCTCGCGATTTAATCGATACCTATCGTTTGCATTACCCTGATAGTGAGGACTTTTATAGCTGGTTTGACTATCGTAGTCGCGGCTTCAATGATGATCCCAAACGCGGTCTGCGTATCGACCATATTTTATGTACCCCTGATTTAGTTGACCAGAGCGCAGATGCTGGTATCAGCTATGATCTTAGAGCGATGGAGAAGCCCTCAGATCATGCCCCAATTTGGTCAGCTTTTGATTTAAGCAAATAGAGGCTGATTTTTACCAGCTTTAGTAAGCGCGTTTACCCTAATTCATACTTATCCCTAATTCATACTTATAAAGGAAGCATTATGGCTGTTGGAGATACGGCAGTACCTGACACAATATACCCTATCGATGGCATCACTCTTAGCGCTACCGCAGCTGGNGTGCGCTACAAAGACCGTGATGATTTAGTCCTCATTGAGATTGCCAAAGGCGCAAGCGTTGCGGTAGTCACTACTAAAAACGCCTTTTGCGCCGCTCCCGTCAGAGTACTTCGCGAGCACTTTGCACAGGCCAGTCCGCGTTATCTAGTGACGAATACTGGCAATGCCAACGCCGGAACAGGCAGCGATGGCAAGCGCCGCGCGAGCGATATCTGTGCCGCTGTTGCTACTAAGGCAGGGGTCGACACTGAGAGCGTGTTGCCGTTCTCTACAGGCGTCATCGGTGAGCCGTTAAATAGCGATGCCGTCATCAAAGGTTTAGATGAAGCCTTNGCTCAGCTAGCGCCTGATNGCTGGCTCGCTGCTGCCAACGGTATTCGCACGACTGATACTTTGCCGAAGCTTGCCAGTCAAAAAGTGGAAATAGCTNAGGGTGATAAAAAAAGTACTTATCACATCACTGGTATCTCTAAAGGCTCGGGCATGATACGACCAAACATGGCGACGATGCTTGGCTATGTCGCCACTGACGCTAATATCAGTGCTGATCTATTACAAGAGATGCTAAGCGCAATTAATGAGCAATCTTTTAATCGTATCACTGTAGATGGCGACACTTCTACTAATGATTGCTGCGTGCTCATAGCGACAGGCAAGGCGAGTCTCGATGTGATTGATAGCCCAGAGCATCCTCATTATCAGCCGCTATTTACTGCACTGACTGAGGTGTTTGTACGCTTAGCACAATTGATCGTCCGTGACGGAGAAGGGGCGACTAAGTTTATGACGGTTAAAGTAACCGGCGGTAATACTACTCAGGAGTGCTGCGATGTCGCTTATGCAGTGGCGCACTCACCACTGGTAAAAACCGCGTTTTTTGCCAGTGATGCCAACTGGGGACGTATATTAGCGGCTGTCGGCTACGCTGGCGTCCCAGACTTAGATACTGAACAGGTCGATGTGTATCTAGATGAAGTGATGATTTGTCAAAACGGCGGCGTTGCACCGGATTATAAGGAGGCTGATGGGGATAAAGTCATGAGTCGTCCGGAGATTACTATCGGTATCGATTTGGCGCGCGGAACAGCAAGTGATACGGTCTACACTTGCGACTTATCGTACGATTACGTCAAAATCAACGCTGATTACCGCAGTTAACTTAATTTAGANCCTTTTAACAGGTTTAATGGTTCATTGACAAAAGTTGCAAACTTTGACGTTAAGTTACAAAGGAGTCATAGTGCTAGAATGGGTGCTCGCTCTATAATTATTTTGATTTGAAAAACTATAATCAATATAAGTTACTAAATTAACGAAGCTGTGAACGAAGCTTAAATTATATTAAGCGCTATTTATATACTATTGGTTTTTATCATCGATAGGTGTTATCAACAGCTGTTAACTTATTAACTATCCATAATTTATATCAATTGAGGATTTATTCATGAAAAAATTAGCAATAGCAGCATTCGCAACTACTTTCGCCTTAGCTGGTTGTTCTACTATGGACCTTAATGACGAACGTACTATGGTTGTCGAAGGTGAAGCGCAGAATGTTAAAGTAGTTAATATTCCTAACTTAAAGATTGAGATTGCCCCTACTAAAGCGGTTTGTGATGTCACTGCAAACACAGGTGAAGTGATTAAGTCCGAGTGCTTGCAATTCCGTCAAGCGCATCAAAGAAACTTCACTTCATTTAATGGTAACATCCAAGGTTTCACTTATGAGCCAGGATACCGCTATATGTTAGACGTCCGCCAAGAAGCGGTCGCTGACGAAGCTGCTGGTGTGGTTAAGCCAGTATGGTATCTAAACGAAGTTATCTCAAAAAACGCTGAGTAAGCTTTGATAGGTGACTAAAACTCATATCTAAACTTANCGTGATTAAATGTAAAAAGCCTCTAATTATTTAGAGGCTTTTTTGTGGTCATTATTTTGTCAGCGTAGCTATGGCTTTATCATTAGTTGTCATTAGCATTAAGCATACTTAGCATTAACTATAATTAGCACTGACTGTATTTAACACTGACCCCGTGGCTGGCTGTGGGAATTCGGTTATTTGCAATCACAGCAAGCCCTGCACGCGAAGTCTCTTTATAGCTCTCAAGCATGTCAGCGCCAGTTTGTTTCATGGTCTCAACCACTTTGTCAAAAGAGACGAAGTGCTGACCATCGCCGCGGCAGGCAAGNCGCGCCGCATTCACCGCCTTTACCGCGCCCATAGCATTGCGCTCGATACAAGGCACTTGCACAAGGCCGCCAATAGGGTCGCAAGTCAGNCCTAGGTTATGCTCAATACCGATCTCAGCAGCATTGAGGCATTTGGCAGGATCGCCGCCTAATATNTCGGCCAAAGCTGATGCCGCCATCGCGCAAGCAGAGCCNACTTCGCCTTGGCAGCCGACTTCAGCGCCTGAGATAGAAGCGTTTTGTTTAATAAGGCTTCCAATAGCTGTGGCATTGAGTAAAAACTTGCGCGCGCCATCCAAGCTATAGCTAGATAGAAAATCACGNTAGTAATGCATGACAGCTGGGATNATACCTGCNGCGCCNTTNGTCGGAGCGGTCACGACATTACCGCCATTAGCGTTCTCTTCGTTGACGGCTAAAGCGTATAAATCGATCCAATCCATCGCCGCGAGTTTATCTGTTTTGGCANTAGGGCGGTCTTTTTCAGCGCACAGCTGTAAATATAGGGCTTGGGCNCGGCGTTTGACATCGAGACCTCCAGGCAAAATACCACTACTTTGACAGCCTCTNGCTACGCAGTCTTGCATTGAGTCCCATATAGAATCTAAGTATGCAAGAACCTCCTCTTTNTCACGATAATGGCACTCGTTCGCTAGTACCAACTCACTGATACTCAAGCCGTTCTTTTGGCAGCGCTCAAGTAACTCTGAGGCGCTATTGAACGGATAGGGGAGCTCTTCTATCGTCGGCGTCGCATGATCGTCATCAGGGTTGGTGGCGTNCTCTTCATTGATTACAAAACCGCCCCCGACGGAATAGTAGGTTTGTTGGTAGCGNCTATCGTCAGCTAAGCGCGCACTAATTGTCATCGCGTTGGGATGATAAGGCAGCACCGTATCACTATACCAGTGAATATGATGCTCTACATCAAAAGCAATCTCATGCTCGCCTGCGATATTAAGGGTCTTATCTGAAAATATAGGTAGCAGATATTGGCTGGTAAGCCGGGTGTCTATGGTGCTAGGAGCATGACCGAGCAACCCAAGCAAGATAGCGGTATCAGTCGCGTGTCCTTTGCCGGTAGCGGCTAAAGAGCCAAAAAGCTCGATTTCAATACTTTTTATTGTGTCAAGCTTAGTCTGTTTACGCAGTGCGGATAAAAATAAATTAGCGGCTACCATAGGGCCCACAGTATGTGAGCTTGAAGGGCCGACACCAATTTTAAATAAATCAAAAACACTAATCATAAGTAAATACTCTAAAGGTTAAATATAAAGCCGATAGCTTGTCAGTAGACAGCGTCTATTTGACAGGCACATATTAGGTTGCTTAAGGATTAAGAATTATGCTGCTTTGAACATAGATACTTGAACATAGATACTTGAATATAGACAAGGATACAACTTGAGGGTTGTTNTCTCAGAATATCCATTTCATAAGGGAGTGCTCGAAAATCAGACAGTATATCAAAGGGTCTAATAAGCGCTTTTTTTTGCTATAAAATTCCGTTATTATGCTGAGCACTAACACAGCTGTAACATCCTGTAATAAAATAAACGGCTTAGAGTCTAAACTCTAAGCCAAAAGCGTCCAATTATCAACTCAGTAGAACATATATCAATCGACGTGACTAACGAAAAAAAGNAAGACTTTCGCTATCGATGTTTAACTAATTATTATTAATGTCATTTATCATTAATATGACTAGTCAACAGGGCTTAACACCTTTCAATAATGAAGCCATATCTTTCTTTTTTAAGTAAATCAACGCAGTTGGGTCAAATAGGAAACGCGCATGACACCCCCTTCAGAACAACCGACGCAAACCTCATCGGAACATAATGCACTAGAGGCTGCAGGTATTGAGACTAATGCTATGACGATACCGCATCATCCAGACTTCGATAATGGCAAATGGTTTCCCACTTGGCGTCCGTTCCAAGGCGACTTAGATCGTAACCCAGTAGGAATCAATGAATATTTGTCACCATCAAAGAGCATTTTGCTAGGTATTCAGCATACTTTTGCGATGTTTGGCGCGACAGTATTGGCACCTTTATTAATGGGGTTTGACGCCAATCTAGCTATCTTGATGTCAGGCATCTGTACCATCATGTTCTTTGTGATTACCGGTGGCCGGATGCCGAGCTATTTGGGCTCAAGCTTCGCTTTTATTGGTCCTGTCATAGCAGTAACCGCTTACGCAGGCACCGGTTTCAATAGCGGTTTGGATGTGGCCTTGGGCGGTATCATGGCCTGCGGTATCATTTATGCGCTCGTAGGCTTACTGGTGATGAAGACCGGTACGGGCTGGATAGAGAGCTTGATGCCGCCTATCGTCACCGGCGCTATCGTGATGATTATCGGTCTAAATTTAGCGCCAGTCACTATTCAAGGCGTCTCGGCCAATCAGTTTGACGCTTGGATGGCAGCATTGACAGTACTGCTCATTAGTGGCGTGGCGGTATTTACGCGCGGTATGCTGCGCCGCCTACTATTACTAGTTGGCCTGATTTTATCTTATGTCATCTATTACATCGTTACTAACGTGATGGGCTACGGCACACCGATTGATTTTACGACTGTCGCTGCAGCCTCATGGTTTGGTCTGCCTAGCATTCATACGCCGCGCTTTGAGATGAGCGCTATTGTCTTGATTGCACCGGTGGCTTTTATTTTAGTCGCCGAAAACTTGGGTCATTTTAAAGCGGTGGAGGGCATGACCAAAGCGCGAGTGACGCCTTATATGGGCCGGGCATTTCTTGCTGATGGCTTAGCAACCACATTCTCGGCCGGCTTTGGCGGTACTGGAGTGACCACGTATGCTGAGAATATTGGCGTTATGGCAGTCACTAAAGTCTATAGCACCACGATATTTGTCATTGCTGGGGTAGTCGCAGTGATGCTAGGCATGTCGCCTAAGTTTGGCGCGATTATTCAGACCATTCCAGCTGCATTATTAGGCGGTGCCTCTATCGTCGTATTTGGTTTGATTACTATTGCAGGCTTGAAGATTTGGATGGATAACAATATTGACTTCACTAAAAACAGCAATCTTGTTATTGCTGCTGTGACCGTCATTATGGGTACAGGTAATTTCAGTCTCATGCTCGGTAGTTTCGATTTGGGCGGTATAGGTACCNCCACTTTAGCAGCCATCGTACTCAACGCTTTATTTAATCGTCAAAAAAACTGATCTTATATCTTTAAGAGCTTTTAGCATTAAGAATAAAAAGGCGAGTCTGTTATCAGGCTCGCTCTTTTTTTTAGGCTAATACTTCTTATTATAAAACCGCGCAAAAAACCGATAGCGGCGTAGCGCTCGAGGTTTGGGCTTTAGTGAGCCCAAATAAATAGCCAACATCGTCAGTAGAGCGCCGATCCATTGCAAAGCATTAATGGGCTTATCTAGCCAAGTATAGTCAATAAGCAAAGCGGCAACCGGCTCAGACAACAGCAATAATCCGGTCAAAGCCAGCGACAGCTTAGGAATAGAGTAGGCAATCAAGCCCCAAGCTAAGCACTGCATTACAGCGCCATAGACCAGTATCCAGCCCACCTCTGACAAAGTGCTGGGCATAATATTACCTTTATCTAGTATAAGCATCGGGACTATCATCGCCAGTACTCCGCCAATACTGACCAGCTGCATTAGTACCAGTATAGGAGTCGGCTCGGTATCGTGGGTCTTACGAATAAATGTCATCGAAGCGGCTAGCATACCGCCTGAGACGATACCAGTGATAAAACCCCAAGTCGCCGCAGAGTTTTGTGCAAACTCTGAACTACCTATCATAGCGACGCCTAGCATCGCTAAGCATAAACTAATCAATTGCAAAATAGACTGGCGCTCATTGAAGTACAAAAACCCAATCGCCGCCAAAAAGAAAATCTGCAAACTATTAAGCAGCGTTGAGATACCAGGGCCGACTGCATAGATACTCTCATGCCAAAGCGCTAAGTCCAAGCCCAAAAACGCGCCTGACAATAANCCATAAAAAATAGCGCGTCTCGAGCGTGGCAAGCGTTGTCCGGCTATCTTGGCTAATACTGCAAAAACGATCCCTGAGATAGCCAGACGCCAAAATGACATCGCCCAGCCTCCGACATCGACATGGGCGACAATAAGGCTACCTAAACCAAAAATAATACAACCTATGACCAAGCCAATGGTAGCAGTACGCGTGTTGGTATTGGACATAAAGCTCCCCTCTGACTTATTGACCTGCTTATGGGTCTGATTGATTTACAAACGATTATGATAGTGCACTGACTTTGCGCTTACAAAAATATAAGCCTAAAAAAGAGCACAAGTGTATACCTTTTGATTGAAAATCTAAATGGCATAACGATGATTTTGTATAGCCGACTCCTTATTCGCTATTTGTGGGTCTAGCAGTTTATAATAAACATACCTTTGATGAGTTTTCGGCCTTATNAGCAATCAAAAACGCTATTCAAATTTTTGTTAATAACTTACTGGTATATACATTATCTATGTCACTACTTAGATCTACGCTCAATACGCTATCTGCACTGACCGCTCGGTACCTCGCTACAGGAATGCTGATGTCGGCTGGCCTAATGCTTGTTATGCCAAGCGCACAAGCGGCGAGCTGTAAGCTACCCAAAAGCTATTACAAAAACGTCTCTTGCACTGCCAATAGTCGTTATTTTTTAGCAATTAAAGATTTTGGTGCGCCAGTTGCTTTAATCAACAAGCAAGGTAAGCGGGTCGTTGATTTATCGCGCTATCANCAGGTAGACGCCGACAAGCTAGCGGGCGGATTGATACCTGTNGAGCGCAGTAATAAGGTNGGTTATGTGAATATGAAAGGACGCGAAGTGGTGCCACTGATNTATGATAANTTGGGTGAATCATCTGGCTGGGCGCGCGCGGCGACAGATGGACGCATCGTGGTCAAAAAAGGCGGTAAATATGGCGTTATAGATACNGCGAACAACATCATAGTGCCGTTTTCTGCCTCTATCAGCGATATCGATAATTATAAGGGCGGTAAAGCGCGGGTGCGTAAAGGTCAAGCCATCAGCTGGCTCGATAAAAATGGTAATACTATTTCAGACCCCAGTCCTGTCAGTGCTAAAAATAATGCTAACGACACAAATAACGATACTGCGGCTGTTAACCGCGCATCATTTACTACTTTGCAAGCCGATCAGCGCGATGGTAAATGGGGCTTTGTCGATGATCGTAATATTACTATGATTACCTATTCGTTTGATGCCGTGCGTCCTTTTTCTGAAGGTCTAGCAGGCGTGCGTATCGACGGTAAATGGGGTTTTGTCAATTTAGGCGGGGAGCTGGTGATTCCTTTTCGTTTTGAGGAGGAGGGCGTAGCGAGCAGTGGCAGCTATCGAGAAGCGCCTTCTTTTGTCTTTAAGCAAGGAAAAGCTTGGATTGGCAGTCTGCAAAATGGCGATAAGATGTGTATTGATAAAGCAGGCACCAATGTTGGCTGTGATTGATGAATAGTCCCCAAAGTAGAAATGAGCAAGATTAAATGAGTAAAGCGGCGCATTATTAGATAATACGCCGCTTTTTTTGTTAAAAAACTAGGCCGTTAGCAATATGAGTTACCCTAAAAGATGATTACGAATCAGATCAACCATATAAGGCTGATAGTAAGCTGGAATGTCATGACCCATACCATCGATGAGATAAAACTTAGCATTAGGGATAGTCTTAGCCACTACTTTGCCTTGCGATGCAGGCAAGAGCCCATCGGCGCTACCATGCATAACGATAGTCGGCGCTTTTACTTTTTTACTAAATCGCGCAATGGAGCCAGACGCCAAAATAGCATTGAGCTGCTGCAGCGTGCCTAGCGGGTGAAAGCTACGCTGATAGCGCAGCTCTGCCACTTCACGTACTGCCCGAATATCTATATGCCCAGGCGTACCAACCGTCTTAATAAACCAAACACTATGACGGACGATATCGCGCTCAGAGTGACTCTCAGGACGATTGATTAAGGTATATAATTGTTTGGGTTTCGGTGGCCGCAAAAAGGCGCGATTGTTTGTAGTAAACATCAAAGCCATACGATCAACTAAGCTTGGATAACGCGCGGCGACAATTTGGGCAATCATACCGCCCATAGAAGCGCCTATCAGGTGCGTACGCCCAAGGTTTAAAACCTTAATCAAACGCACAGTATCNTCTGCCATATCGGTAAGCTTATAAGCGACTTGCTCACTTTTATTGGACAGACCCGCCTGCAGACGAAACATCATCTTTAGCTGATTGACGCGTGGTAACCCATCAATCTGCACTTTCGAGGACAGCCCAATATCCCGATTATCAAAACGTATAACAAAGAAGCCGGCGTCAATGAGCCTTTTTATAAAGCTATTGGGCCAAAAGATCATTTGTGAGCCTAAGCCCATGATCATTAGCAGTGGCGGATTATCAGGGTTGCCGCCAGCTTCGACGCAAAGCTCGATACCATCGCCAATATCTATCATTGTTTGATACAGATCTTTACTCAGATCTGAGGGTGTCCAATGATGCTCACCGAATTTCTGCCAGTCTGAAGTCGGATACTGCACTTGTTTTTTAGTAGCAGCAGTATTNNCCGCGTCATGATTAGTAGTGTCGTCACTAGCCATGCTGTGACTAGCGTTGACACGATGTTCGTTNATANTACTATCAACGCTGCTATCTGTATCAGAAGAGTTTGAATTCGTCATAACGTGTCCTATTTAGAGGGTCCAAGTTACCTAGTTATCAAGGTACTAGCTCTAAAACTCTGCCATCTCAAAATCAAGCTTGCCCACACCGCATTCAGGGCAGATCCAGTCATCAGGAACATCTTCCCAGCGGGTACCAGGGGCAATACCTTCTTCAGGACAGCCCAGCTCTTCATCATAGATCCAGCCACAGACGATACATTCATAACGTTTCATACATAATCCTATCTATCATTGCTCATTTATCATTAGGGTTTTAAGACGATCTAAGCGCGCGTAGTGTAGCATATATCGCCGCTTAGCTCATTTAAGTTTACACTTGTATATTGAGATAAGTATGCCTTTATTAAAGCCCTATCGCTATATTCAATAGTGAAGCTGCCGTCATTTTTAGCTGTCATCACTGTTAGTACAGCAATTATGCTACTATAACNAGCGATTATGATGACCGCTAAATTTTGGTTATAATCGCTATATTTTTATCCTATAAGGACTTTTATGAGCGCTACAAAAGCGACATCATCCGCTAAGACTGCTACTAACGACACTACTGTCNTCAATAAAGAGCATCCGCTTTGGCAAATTATCCGTACTGTACCCAACTTTCCTAAGCCAGGTATAGACTTTTATGATATCACCCCTNTACTGCGCAGTCATATTGATGAGGTNATTGATGCATTGTTAGCGGCATTGCCAGAGGGTCTCATGGATGAGGTGGACTGCTTAGGAGCAGTTGAGGCGCGCGGCTTTGTCTTTGCAAGCTTACTAGCAGGCCGCTTAGGTAAAGGCATGATACTACTTCGTAAACCCGGCAAGCTGCCACCACCAGTTGCTAATAAGGCTTATGCGCTAGAGTACGGTAAAGATACGCTTGAGATGCAAAGTAACTTGCCCCCTGAGCGTTTACTCTTGGTTGATGATATTTTGGCCACTGGTGGCACTTTGCGCACCGCCTATGAGCTGTGCAAAGCCGCGGATCATAATGTGGTAGGGGCGCTGGTATTATTAGACTTAGTCGACTTGCATGGCGAGTTCCCAGTGCCGGTTTATACGGTCTTAAAAGCCTGAGTAGACTTTCAAAGCAAGTATTGATATTGCAAAACAAGTATTTAGATAAAAAAGCGCTCGAAATAGAGCGCTTTTCGGGTGATTCAGTTTGTTTGGATTATCTACTTGAACTAACGCATAGCTGCTAATGCTTGTGCCAACTCTTCACGAGCGCTAATAAAGCCATCAATACCTTTTGGTAATAGATCTTGGGTCACTTTATCGTTTTGATAGGCGGCGCTGAACTCTTCATGGGTTAAACTGACTTTACTCATAGCATCTAGATCCGTCGACATCGTAGGCGAGAGCTGGCGGGTGACCTCGACATCCATGTTGGCAAGCTCATCTATTAAGTTTGGCGCGATAGTTAATAAATCACAGCCCGCTAAGGCTAATATTTGCTCTACCGAGCGGAAACTTGCGCCCATTACCTGCGTTTGATAACCGTGTTGTTTGTAGTACTGATAAATAAGCTTGACCGATTGCACGCCCATATCATCGGCGACAGGGACGTTTTGGCGATTTTGTTGGCGTTTTTGCCAGTCTAAGATACGTCCAACGAATGGCGATATCAGCGTGACACCAGCATCAGCACATGCAATTGCTTGATGCTGACCAAATAGCAAGGTGAGATTACAGTGTATGTTCTGAGTTTCAAGATAGCGGGCTGCTTCAATACCTTGCCAAGTTGCTGCCATCTTGATGAGTACTCGATCTGAATCAACTCCTGCCTTTTGATAAGCCTCTATATACTCCAAAGCCTTATCGATAGTGGCCTGAGTATCATAAGACAAGCGTGCGTCTACCTCAGTCGATACCCGGCCTTCGATAAGCTCTAAAATACTACAGCCGATTTGGATCGTTAAGGCATCGATAACGGCATCGACATCACCTTGCTGACGACTCATCGTTTCTGCTAGCATCGATTGATTATCAGGGTGAATCAGCGCTTTGGTGATGAGGCTTGGATTGGTGGTCGCATCGATAGGCTTGAGACGCTCAATAGCGGCTAGATCGCCAGTGTCAGCGACAATAGTAGTCATAGTGCGAAGCTGTTGTAATGCGCTCATTAAATATCCTTGTCATTATAATAAGGGTTAAACCTTGGGGTTACTCGTAGATTGTCTTTAAGACTCTAACACAGATTTGCGTGTGGGGTTACTGCTAGTCATAGCGATTGCGAGTATTTCTTATGATAAGGCGCATACCACAAAAAGCTATGCCCTCATTTACTTTATTTCAGCTATTGATAGCTATTTTGCATGGGCACTGTCAGCAGTTTTTGCTATAGTAGGNGCGATCCATCGTTTACCTGCCTTATTGGCCGATTCTTTTATGAGTAAAGCGGATAATAGAGCCGATAGGTTATCAATGATAATCGAATATTAATAATAACCAAACATCAATAATAAAAAGTGAATGACTAAATTTAGAATCAAGCGATAATCACTAGATTTAGACGTTAGTTTTCTTCAATATAGCAAACGTTAACCGTTTCAAAAAGGATATAGGATATGAGTAAGTCGCCGGCAGAGCAAAAACCAGACAATATGACGTCAGTAAGTACTGATGTCAGCGGCGCTGCAACCGATCAACAGCTTTTGAATCAGCTGCGTCAAGACATAGACGCAGTGGATAATGAGATTCATAAACTGATTAATAATCGAGCAAAATTAGCCCAAAAAGTAGCGGTGGCTAAAAAAGAGCATCTAGCGGAGCAAAAGTCCGATAGCCATCCTATCTTTTATCGTCCTGAGCGTGAAGCGCAAGTACTAAAAGCGGTGATGGCGCGTAACGAGGGGCCTATCTCTGATGAAAAAATGGCGCGTCTGTTTCGTGAGATTATGTCGGTCTGTCTAGATTTAGAAGCGCCGCAGCGTATTGCCTTTTTGGGACCGCTTGGCACTTTCACTCATGCGGCTGCATTAAAACACTTTGGCAAAGCGGCGGACACTATGCCGCTGACTACGATTACCGATGTGTTTCGTGAAGTCGAAGCGGGTACAGCGATGTATGGCGTCGTACCTGTCGAAAACTCCTCTGAAGGGGTGGTGAATCATACTTTAGACGGATTCTTATCCTCATCGCTGAAGATCATCGGCGAGGTTGAGCTGCCGATTCATCAAAACTTCTTGGTCGCTGAGCATACTAAGATCGACAGTATCAGCCGTATCTATTCGCATCAACAGTCTCTCGCGCAGTGTCGTCATTGGCTCGACGTCAACTATCCTAGTGTCGAGCGTGTGGCCGTCTCAAGTAATGGCGAAGCCGCTCGCCGCCTAAAGAACGAATGGCATTCAGCCGCTATTGCCGGNGATGTGGCAGTCGCTGAATATGATCTGCATAAGCTGTACTCGAATATCGAAGACAACCCGAGCAATACCACGCGCTTCTTAGTCATCGGCCACGAAGCTATCGCGCCATCAGGCCAAGACAAGACCTCTATTGTGGTCTCCGCTCATGACAAAGCCGGTGCCTTGATCGAAATACTTAAGCCGATGTCCTATCATGGTGTGTCGATGACCAGCATTGAAACCCGTCCTGAGCGCCCGAACAAGTGGGCTTATGTGTTCTTTATCGATATGGAAGGCCATATTGATAGTCCTAACGTCAGNGCCGCTATCGCTGATATACGTCCATTGGTCAAAGACGTGCGCATCTTGGGCTCTTATCCAAAAGCGGTGCTTTAAGATATAGAGTGTGGTCATTCGTAACAAGATATCTATTTGAGTCAGCGTAAAAAAGGACAAAGCCATGCCATCTGCCCAAAACTTGCAAGCTAAGACGCTTCAGCCACTAACGCCAGCCTACAAGAGTATAATGGAGCTAGCACCTTATCAAACGGGTAAGCCGGTAGAAGAGCTGACGCGTGAATATGGCGTCTCAGATGTGGTCAAGCTGGCAAGTAATGAGAACCCTATGGGCTGCTCACCAAAGGTGACTTTAGCGATAACGGAGCAGTTAAGTCAGTTGGCGCGTTATCCGGATGGTAATGGCTATTATCTCAAGCAAGCGCTGTCAGACTTTACCGATATGAGTATCGATAGCATCACTTTAGGCAATGGCTCTAACGACTTGCTCGATATCTTAGCGCGAAGCTTCGTCGGTGCTGATGATGCGATCGTCTATAGTCAGTACGGGTTTGTGGTGTATTCGATGCTAGCGAAGATGCAGGGCGCGACTGGTATTGAGGTACCAGCGAAGCGTTTTGGTCATGATCTAAAAGCGATGCGTCAAGCTGTCCTAGATAATGCCAATACCAAGATCGTATTCATCGCCAATCCCAATAACCCAACGGGCACTTTATTAGACAGCGAGGCGCTACGCGAGTTTGTCGCCAGCATGCCAGCTTCAGTATTAGTGGTACTAGACGAAGCCTATATCGAGTATAGTCCTGAGAGTAATAATCGGGCGCTATTAGACGAGTTTGATAATGTGGTGATAGTACGTACTTTCTCCAAAGCTTATGGCTTAGCCGGCTTACGTGTCGGCTATGCGCTCAGCTCGCCGCTAGTGGCGGATTTGCTCAACCGTATTCGCCAGCCATTTAATGTTAGCCGTATCGCTCTTGCGGCAGCAGCAGCGGCACTAACGGATCAAAGCTTTATTAGCGAAGTGCGAAAAATCAACGCCGGACAAATGCGCTGGCTTGAGAAGCAGTTCGATGCGCTAGGGCTTGAATTTATCAAATCATATGCCAATTTTATTATGCTAAAAATAGAAGGTGCGGCTGATATTAACCAAGCGTTATTAGAGCAAGGGGTGATTGTACGGCCTTTAAAAGGCTATGGTCTAGAGGATTGGTTACGAATTACCGTAGGCTTAGCAGAAGATAATACACGCTTGATTGATACTTTAAAATCTATCTTAAATGCAGAGTGACNCCTTTTAATAGTCACTCATTTATATCTATTAGTTATTCCATCTAGTCGGTATTAAACTAGGCCGGGTTGAAGATTTGATATGCTTTATGATGACTGCTCAATACGCCTTAGCCGAGACACTAGATCAATTTGTAAGATACNTATAATAAGATACATATAATAAGATACCTATAATAAGAGATCCATGAGCTATCTAAAATCCACAAACCATCTCACTACAGAGCCATTATTTGAGCAAGTCTGTATCATAGGTCTAGGGCTGATCGGGGCTAGTCTTGCGCAAGCGATTAAAGATAATAGCCTAAGCAAACGCCTAGTCGCTGTCGATAAGCATCAGCCGAGCATCAGCGCCGCTCTTGATCAGGGTTTGCTCGATGCTGGCGGTAGCTCTCTAGCCCAAGTCGTGAGTGGCTCTGATTTGATCGTTATCGCCATCCCAGTGCAAGCGGTATCAGCGGCATTCACTGAGATTAAAGCGGCAATGCAGAGCGGTATACTTGCCTATGACTGCGTGATCAGCGATGTTTGTAGCACCAAAGCCAATGTCATCGCCGCTGCTAACGATGTTTTTGCGACTTCACGAAAGGGCTTGCCTACTGGATTGGTACCTGCGCATCCGATTGCCGGCGCTGAGAACTCAGGCTATCATGCCCGCCGCAGCGATTTATTTATTAACCATAGCGTCATTATTTGTCCATTAGCGAGCACCGATGAGTCAGCTATCACTAAGTTGCGGCAGTTATGGGAGTCGGTCGGGGCAAGTGTGATGTCGATGGACGCTCAGCATCATGATGCGGTGCTGGCCCATACCAGTCATTTACCGCACTTATTGGCTTATAATCTAGTCGATCAACTGGCCAGCCACGATGACAATTTAAATATGTTTCGCTATGCCGCTGGCGGTTTTCGCGACTTTACCCGTATCGCGGCGAGTGACCCTAAGATGTGGCATGATATCTTCTTTGCCAATCAAAATGCGATAATCGATGCACTCGATGAATACAGCGATTATCTACAAAATATACGTAAGCTTATTATTGATAAAGATTCAACTGCCCTGATGGGCCTTTTGGGCCGCGCGCAAGCCGCACGGCGACATTTTGGTCATATGCTAACCAGCACCCCTTATACGGATACCTCTGCTATGTCAGCTTCTTATATTATTTCTCCCAATACCAGTAATGCCGTCAATGGTACGATCACCATTCCAGGTGACAAGTCGATATCGCACCGTAGTATCATGTTCGGTAGTATCGCCGAGGGCGTCACGCGCGTGACTGGGTTTTTGGAAGGGGAAGATGCGTTAGCGACGCTACAAGCATTCAGAGATATGGGCGTGACTATCGAAGGGCCAGACAACGGTAAGCTCACTATTCATGGCGTGGGGATGAATGGGCTAAAGCCGAGCAAGACACCTATCTATATGGGCAACTCTGGCACCAGTATGCGCCTGCTGGCTGGTATCTTAGCCGCGCAAGATTTCGATAGCGTGCTGACCGGTGATACGAGCCTCAATAAACGCCCAATGGAGCGTATAGCCTCGCCACTACGGCAGATGGGCGCTATCATCCAAAGCACGGGCACTAGNGGNACCTCACCGCTTAGTATTACCGGCCGCGACAAAGCGGGTAAGCCGCTGCAAGGTATTGAGTATCAGATGCCAGTGGCTTCTGCGCAAATCAAGTCTTGCTTGTTATTAGCTGGTCTGTGGAGTGAGGGTACAACGACAGTGACGCAGCCGGAAGTCAGCCGTGACCATACTGAGCGTATGCTATCAGCCTTTGGTTATGACGTGAGCGTCGATGGCAATCGTATCAGCGTGGAGGGCGGCGGTAAGTTAACCGCTGGCGATATCGACGTGCCAGCCGACATCTCTTCAGCGGCATTTTTTATGGTGGCGGCAGCGATCAGTCAAGGTAGCGAGCTGACGTTGAGTCAAGTGGGTATCAACCCAACGCGCACTGGCGTTATCGATATCCTAAAGCTGATGAATGTAGATATCAGTCTAAGCAATGAAACTCATGTTGGCGGCGAGCCCGTCGCTGATATTACTATTCGCTCCTCAAACCTACAAGGCATTGAGATACCTGAGCACTTAGTGCCACTGGCAATCGATGAGTTCCCAGTATTATTTGTCGCTGCCAGCTGTGCAAAGGGTCGTACCGTATTAACAGGTGCTAAAGAGCTAAGAGTAAAAGAGTCTGATCGTATCGCGGTCATGGCCGATGGCTTACAAACCTTAGGGATTGACTGCACCGTAACTGAAGATGGGCTAATCATTGAGGGCAAGGGCACACAAGGTCAAAGCGATGAGATNGATAACCAGCAGCCTNTCTTTGGCGGTGGTCATATNACCTCGCATCACGATCACCGTATCGCGATGAGCTTTGCGGTTGCTAGCCTGCGTGCCTCCAAGCAAATCATTATCGAAGGCGTGGAGACGGTGAATACCAGCTTCCCAGGTTTTGCAGAGCTCGCCAATCAAGTAGGTATGTCTATTGAGGTAGATAAAGGCGCTGAAACTGATAACGCCTAAAGCTTGCTATATTTTATTATTGATCAGTTAAAGTGCGATTAAAAAAAGCTTAATGATATAAGTAATTGGTAAGTAGCAATGTGTTGATGTCCTTATGACGTTGACGCATTGCTTTTCTATTTAAGTCATAAGCGCTCAGTAATAAAATCTAAGTAATAAAATCTAAATAATAAAACCAAAATAACAAAGTCCAAATAATAAAACTCTTTATCTCACAAACGCATCTTTCTCCTTTTACTNACCTGCCTATAAGCAAATGCAGGAGGTATAAAAGAGCATAAAATGCGCTTTGCCTAAATAAGTTGTCTGATGTATGACTACCCAAAATGTGCTAAAAAAACCAGTAGCCGTAGTGCAAACCACAAGACGCGGCATTATTACGGCGCTGATAGCGTTCTCGATTTGGGGCACGTTTCCGCTGTACTTTAAGCAACTAAGCGCATATGACGCGACCGAGATCATCGGTCATCGTATTATTTGGACATTTTTATGCTTATTAGTGGTTTTAGTCGTAACCAAACGTTGGCAATGGATTAACACCCTTAAAAAAAACCCAAAATGGTTAGCGCTAACTTTTTTATCTGGTTTGATTATCGCAACTAATTGGCTCACTTACGTCTGGGCGGTGAATCACGATCAGATACTAGAAGCCAGTTTAGGGTATTTTATCGGGCCTTTGGTCGGCGTGGCGCTATCGATGATCTTATTTAAAGAGCGTATGCGGCCGTTGCAGTGGGTAGCGATTGGCTTTGCTTTGGTGTCGGTGCTCATTCAAGTCGTTATGCTAGGGAGCCTGCCTTGGATATCATTGATATTGGCTTTTAGTTTTAGCACTTATGGCACTATTCAGCGGCAAACCCCGCTAACTGCCGTTGATGCAATGTTTATCGAAACCGCGATGCTCGTACCGATATGCGTATGGTGGTTTTGGCAGGCGGATGTCGTCAGTAGTCAGATCAGCTTTTGGTTCACCTCCAATATCTGGCTATTGATGCTGGCAGGGCCGATTACCTTGATACCCTTACTGCTGTTTAATAAGTCCACTAAGCTCGTCGCTTATAGTATTCTAAGCTTTATGAATTACTTGACGCCGACCTTTATCTTTTTCTTAGCGGTGTTTTACTATAAAGAACCGTTTGATCTGCATCGCTTAGCCGTATTTGGCTTGATATGGTTCGGCTTATTATTATTTAGCATCGATTTATGGCGACATCGTCCAAGTAAAATGCTAAAAGCCAAACACTAATCCTATAAAATTTGTAATCTTAATGCATTCATATGACTATTAGCAGAGAACTTTAAGGATAAGCACATGTTACCTAACGAAGCAGATGTCGTATTTGTCAAAGGCTTGAGCGTTGAGGCAGTCATTGGCGTCTTCGACTGGGAGCGCGCAATCACACAGCCGATCATGATAGATATTACGCTTGAAACCGATATCAGTAAAGCAGCGCTATCAGATGACGTCAAAGATGCTTTGAGCTATAAAGACGTCTGTGATGATGTGGCAGAATGGTGCAAAGAGCTCAAAGCCAAACTGCTTGAACATCTAGCCGAACAACTTGCCGAGAAACTATTAGCCAAATATAACTGCCAAAAATTGACCCTAAGCGTCGCTAAGCCGACAGCTATTAAAGAAGCAAACGCAGTAGGGGTACAAATCACGCGTTTTGCAAAAAATGGCAACGTGTAAACAATGAGCAATAATAATTTAGTGGGTTTGCCGCTAGAGCATTTACCAAAGATGAGTTTTGGTAAACTGCAAGCACTGCCAGTGAGTGCAGTATGGTTAGCTTTAGGCAGTAACTATCAAGCGAATCATCACTTGGCGAATGTCCGGACAACTCTAGCTAAGCTTGGCGAAATTGAGCTATCTTGCGCCATTAAAAATCCTGATATTACCGCTAGCAAAGAGCAGCCAAAACCTGATTATATCAATCAAGGCGTTTATTTAGCTTTGAACACAGATATGACTTTAGGGCAGCTACAGACGTTTTGTAAAAACTTAGAAGACGAGTGTGGTAGGGCGCGTGCACAGAAGTCACAAGGCTCCGGTCAGCAAGTAGCAGTTACCAAAGTGAGTATGGATATCGATATTTTGATGGTTAAGCTAGAAGATCAACAAAATAGCCTAAGCAGTAGTAAGGATAAATGGATTATTATAGCGGAGCGCTTTCCTTTTGCAGACCATGAGATGACTGGGATAAAAGCGCTCAAAAAAGAGCTAGAGTTTTTAACACAACCGAATTCATCATTTTAAAGGTTCAAATACAGGTAATGTTCTATAAAGGAGTCATTCTTTATGCACGATATAAAATGCAATATTATTTCAAGAGTGAATAAAAGTGAGAAGTGGTTTAGACATCACGCCTCACTTTGCTAATTATATCGATGACTATTTTTCAGCTGTATCCGCTTTATCCAGATCACTTTGGCCAATGACATCGATATCTTCTAAACACAGCTTATCGTACTGTTTTTGACAAAACTCAGGATCGAGCTTGCACATAGCTTGCTGCATCTGGTCTAAGCGCGTTTCAGACTGCTGAATATGCTCAAGCATTTTGGCAAAAGCTTCAGCAACAGGGTCTTGTGAATAAGGATCGATACCATAAGCTTGGAAAGTTGTATCACGTGCTGATGTTGTAGAAGGCTTATCGTCTCCGGCTTGTTCGGTTTTCTTAGGCTCATCCTTATCAGTGATAGTGCCTTTGGCCGCTTTTTCTTGTTGCTTAGAGTCATTGATTTTTGCAACGATAGGGTTGCCTTTTTCATCGTGGTACTCAGAGATCATACGCGCGGCACTACCGACCATAGTGGCGTTAGCAGGTACCGGCTTGACCACTACTGCATTCGAACCAATTTTGGCATTTTTGCCGACCGCGAATGGGCCTAAAACTTTTGCGCCCGCACCAACGGTGACGCCATCTTCTAGCGTAGGATGACGTTTACCATTATTTTGTGAGACGCCGCCTAAAGTGACACCGTGATATAAGGTGACGTCATCGCCAATCTCAGCGGTCTCGCCAATCACCACGCCGACGCCATGATCGATAAAAAAACGTTTCCCAATCCGCGCGGCAGGATGTATCTCAATACCGGTCACGATACGTGAGCCGTAAGAGATCACGCGCGCAGCGAGCTTTTGCTCATGATTCCATAAGTAGTGGGCACCGCGGTGTAGTATCAAGGCATGAATACCGGGATAAGTCAGAATAACTTCTAAGCTATTGCGGGCGGCAGGGTCACGCTTAAAGACCGCATCAATATCTTCTTTAAGATCTTTTTTGAACGTCTTGAGCGATTTAAGTAGGGTAGATGGCGATGGCATAACGCGTCCTATCATATTCTTTGATGACATACTGAATGAAACTGCTTGTTTATCATTTTAGTTATAGCAGCTTTGCCTGACAAAATATAGCTATAAGCCATAAATAATAACAGATTCATAGATAATGTAGATTTATTTACTAAAAGCAGAATGTATAGTGTCGTTATGCTGACAGGCGCACAACCTAGCCATACAGCTCATCGTAACGTTCTGCTTAGTTTTATTTTAAATGGCGACTGCTTAAGTATTACTAGTAATATATTTAAGAATCTCGACGATTTGTTCAGGGGTTTGCGCCCATGCCATAGCGGCCGCGTCGACTTCTTTTAACGGATGAATAATATCGTCATTATGTAGAGTGATGTAGGGCTTATCTAAGGCGGCGCAGAAGCCGGCATCAAAGGCTGCGTTCCACTGCTTGTATTTATCACCAAAACGAATAATGGCAATATCACAGTTCTGGATTAAGGTCTTAGTGCGGATGGAGTTGACCTTAGATGACTGATGATCGCGCCAAAACTGTTTGTCGTTCTCACCCAATAGATCACCCGCAGCATCGCTAGCGTCGTGGTCAGTCACNGCTGAGGTGAACTTAATATTAAGGCCATGATTTTTTGCGCCTTGCATGATTTGCTCGCGCCAGTCTGTGTGGATCTCGCCTGATAAGTATACTGTCCAATTCATAATGAACTCCTTTTAGTTTTTAGTGCACGGCGCTTTAAGATATAACAGCGTTAGGTATTTATGAGTTTAGCAATCCTTGGATAGTTTAGCTATTAAAGCACTTAGCAGCTGATATTCCTTTTGATCAAGCTGAAGACGTGAGCCTAGGCGCGATAAGCGTGCTGGCAGGGATCTTAGGTGCTCGCTATTAGCAAGATTGAGCGCTACCATCAGCTCAGTGCTGCGCTGCGTGAGATTTTGCAGTTGCTGCTGAGTAATAGCGGGCTCATCCCATTGCTGACGGATATAAGTATTGACTAGAGGTGAAGTGGCTTGGTCCTCGTCATGACTACTAGTGGTTGTTTTGCTCTCATCAATGAGCTCAGGATTCGCACCCGCTTTATGAGTTTGCGCATACGCGAAAATAAAGCTTGCGATGACTTGCACGGCTGAGGCGACATTGAGCACTGGATAATCAGGGTTGGCATCGATTTGGATATGATAGTCGGCAAAGGCCAGCTCGTCATTGGTGAGGCCTCGATCTTCACGGCCAAAGAGGATAGCAATCTTAGGGCGGATCGCTGCTGAGAGTTCGGACTGATCGCTAATATCAGCCTGCGTATCTATAAAGTCCAACATAATCTTAGCGGCTTGCGTCGGAGTCACCACGGGGCGCGGCAGATGACGACTACGACTACTGGCGGCGAACACTAGCTGACAATCCCCAATTGCTTCTTCTAGAGTCGGTGCGATTTTAGCAGCTGCTAATATCTCATTACCACCCGCTGCGTGCGAGACACTAGTTTCATCTATCGGCAGCTTAGGGTCGACGACCGTCAGATGAGACAAACCCATAGTATGCATAGCTCGCGCTGCTGAACCGATATTGGCAGGTAGGGNGGTATTGACCATCACAACTTGCAGGCAGGATAAATAATCGCTAACTTTTAGGGCGCTGGGTGCAGAAGAGTTGGACGTCATATCTATAACCCTAAACGTTGGTTGATCTCTTGTTCGACGTCCAAAAGTGCAGCTGACANGCGCGTAATTAGCTCACTTTGGTGGCTTATCTGCTGCCTACGACAAGCGCTCTCTAGCTGCTCGCTGAGCGCTACTAATTGCATAGCGCCTAAAGTAGCACTAGCCCCCTTTAAGGCGTGAGCAAATTCAAAGCCATTGGCATTATCGTTATTGGTTTGCGCCGCTTGCATCAGTACAATTCGCTGTTTATTATCGTNGANAAAGGTCTGTACTAAATCGGCAAAGTCTTCTTCTAGTAAGTCGCGCATCTCTTCGAACTGGGCATCATCAATGATGGCGTGAGCGCCATCGTGGTAGCTATCGCCAATCGTGTTAATGTTTTTGTACTCAGCATCCATCATGATAAAAAGGTCCAATAAGGGTAAGAAAAAGTGAACTAAGTTAAGTTTACTAACGACTTATACTGCCATCAGTGGTACAGGTTTTAGTTGTAATGAAAATGTAGGTTGTCATCACTGATCATTGTTTTCAACTGTTGTAGATTATCATCATTAGGATAGACGCGCCAATGCTCTGATAAGCCGACATTGGCGATGCCATAATCGGCGTAGACGCTGAGGCCAAGCGGCGTACAGTTGTCATTTATGACGCCATCATTAGAAGTAAANTTATCTTCAGCAGTATTAGCAGCATTTGTATCTAAGGCCATAAGGTCATTGCCGTCCTCGTCATATAAGCTTGCACCCATAGCGCTATCGTAATAGTCTTGAGCGCCGCCTTCTAGCTCATCATCCTCGCCATAGTGGGATAGTCTTGGCGCTGGAATGATGTCAGCTTGTGCTGATTTTAATAAAGGCTGCAAGCGAGCAAGCAGATTAAGATCTTCATGGTGCACTTTGATACTGATCTTTTTAAGCCAGCGCAGACGCGCATCGACCATCGTCAACGCATTATCAAGGCGAGCAAATAGGCGTCCATCACGCTCACGGATACTGCCTTTAATGATGACCACCTCATCGACTTTTAACTGCTCTTTGACGCGATTAAAACGCTCAGCATAGCAGCTGACCTCAAGCCGTGAGGTGCCATCATCTAAGGTAATGACATTTCGATTACCAAAGTTGGCAATATCGATAATCAGACCCGCGAAATAACAGCTACCGTTATAGCCGGTGTCAGTGAGTTTGTTGAGCCGCGTCCCTGAAGTATAGCGTTTGAGCTCATCTAAATACTCATTAATCGGGTGACCGGTGAGATACAGGCCTAAAGTATTCTTCTCAGCTTTTAGGCGGTGCTTATCGCCCCAAATTAGCTCGGGCGTCATTTTCAGCGGCGGCGCAGCAACCACGCTGTCCATCTCACCGAACAGATCCATCATGCCAAGCTCGCCATTTTTGCGGTCTTGCTCAGCGGCTTGCACCGCGCTTGGCAATTGACTCATCAATGCCCCGCGTATCTCATAAGCGGNATCGCTTGGCAAGTCAGGCCGTAGCGTAGCAGCAAAGTCATCAAAGCAGCCGGCACTGACCAAAGCTTCAAGTGTGCGTTTATTGACCTTTTTAATATCGACACGGCGACAAAAGTCGTATAAGTCGGTAAAAGGTCCATCAAGGCGACGCGCTTCGACAATAGATTCAACCGCGCCTTCTCCGACGCCTTTGATTGCGCCTAGGCCGTAGATAATATTGGTCGGGGTATCAGCGACAAAGTGCCATTCACTGCGGTTTACCGATGGATTGTCTACAGTCAATCCAAAGTTTTCACGGCANTCATTGATAAAGAACACCACGTTATCGGTGTTGTTCATATCGGATGTCAGTACCGCAGCCATAAATTCGGCAGGGTAGTACTGCTTAAGATAAGCGGTCTGATAAGCGAGCACCCCATAAGCAGCAGAATGCGAGCGGTTAAAACCATAACCGGCGAACTTCTCCATCAAATCAAATACACCGCCTGAGGTGACCTCATCGATACCTTGATCGGTGGCACCAGTGACAAAGATATCGCGCTGTTTGGCCATCTCTTCGGGTTTCTTTTTACCCATAGCTCGGCGCAGCATATCCGCNCCGCCGAGACTGTANCCGGCCATTACCTGCGAGATCTGCATNACTTGCTCTTGATAGACAATAACGCCGTTGGTGTTTTGCAGTATCGGTTCAAGATTGGGATGATCGTAGATGACTTCTTCGCGNCCNTGNTTGCGGTCAATGTACATCTCTACCATGCCGGCATCGAGAGGGCCGGGACGGTAGAGGGCGCACATCGCGATGACATCTTCGATGTTCGTCGGTTGCAGCTTGGCTAGGTACTTTTTCATACCCATGCTCTCTAACTGAAACACGGCGGTGGTTTTGGCATCTTGAAGTAGTTTATAGGCTTTGCTGTCATCTAGTGGCAAATCTTCTAATACTAAAGCCTCTTTACCTTCACGAGCGCGGCGCTCATTGATGTTTTTCACTGCCGCATCGATGACAGTTAAGTTACGNANNCCCAAAAAGTCAAACTTCACTAGTCCGACATCTTCGACATCGTCTTTGTCAAACTGACTAACACGGTGACCTTCGTCATCACAATAAATCGCGCTAAAATCAGTGATCCTATGCGGCGCGATCAGTACGCCGCCGGCATGCTTACCGACGTTACGGCACACGCCCTCTAATTTGACCGCCATCTCCCAAATCTCGATGGCATCTTCATAATCCATGTTATCAGGATTGGAGATTAAGTCTTTGAGCTGCGGCTCTTGCTCTAGCGCTTGAGNNNAGAGTGATNCCAGGNGTNTTNGGAATGAGCTTGGANATTTTATTGGCCAAAAAGTANGACTTGCTTTGTACNCGNGCCACNTCACGCACCACCGCTTTTGCCGCCATGGTACCAAAGGTGATGATTTGCGAGACTGCCTCACGACCATAAGTTTGCGCCACATAATCAATGACGCGGTCGCGACCTTCGATACAAAAGTCAATATCGAAATCGGGCATCGATACCCGTTCNGGGTTCAAAAAACGCTCAAAGAGCAAGTCATAATGGATGGGATCAAGGTCAGTAATGTTCAGTGCATAGGCCACTAAGGAGCCAGCGCCAGAGCCACGCCCCGGACCGACAGGCACGCCGTTGGCTTTTGCCCAGCGGATAAAGTCCATAACGATTAAGAAGTAACCAGGAAAGCCCATCGATAAGATAATCTCTAGCTCATACTCTAAACGCTCATCGTACTGCTTACGAAAGTCGCTCCAGCTCTCGTCGCGCTCAGCCACAGGAAACAGCTTGTCCAGTCGGTGCTCAAGACCGCGCTGCGATTCGGCTCGAAAAAACGACTCTATGGTCTCGCCCTCAGGCACAGGAAAATCAGGCAGCACGTTGATGCCGAGGGTTAAAGTAACGTTACAGCGCGTCGCTAAGCGCATAGTATTATCGATAACTTGCGGAATATCAGCGAACAGCTGCTGCATTTGTGCTTGAGTTTTTAAGTACTGCTCATCAGAATAATTCCGCGGACGATTGGCATCTGCTAACACGTAAGAGCCGGCAATACACACACGGGCTTCATGAGCATCGAAATCCTCTTGCTGTAAAAAACGCACGTCATTGTGAGCGACCATGCGCAATACGATGCTTAGCGCCAGCATGAATAGCCGCTTGAATAAACGCATCTTCACCGCTGCGATTGGTACGTTTTATTGCAAAGTATAAGCGATCGGCAAATTTGGCCTGCCATTCAACAAGGAGCTCATCTGCGCGCTCTGGCATAGAGCCAATAAGCGCCTGTCCGACATCAGATTTTTCAGTAAATAAGACAATAACGCCGGCGGCATGAGCAAGNATGTCACTACGCTTGACGATAGGGGTGCCATGATTGGCAGGATCAGCGCGGCCCTCGGTGAAGCCTAGCGAGACGATACGAGTGATGTTTTGATAGCCCTCATTATCCATAGCCAGTAACGTCAGTCTCGTGTCTTCATCGTCCATGATGACTTCGCTGCCGATGATAGGCTTGATNCCAGCGNTCAAGACANNCGCGATAAAACTTCACTGTCGCATAAAGGTTGGATAAATCAGTCAGTGCNAGTGCTTGCTGATTATCTGCCGCCGCCGCCTTAATAAGTGGCTTGATACGCACGATAGAGTCAGTAATAGAATATTCGCTATGAATGCCAAGGTGTACAAATGCCATAGGGTACTCTTAAAAGCCAGGAGAAAAGCGAGTTGGAGATCAGATAAAGGTGCTATTTTGCTATTGTGTTCATCACGTNGTAATGAGTTTCTTATAAAAAATAGTGCTTATTATCAGGNANTTACCTCGCAACAAGCGCTATTCATACAATAGCGACAGCTTTTGTGTCAGCCGTTAATGATAGCATTTTTTGATACTGACAGCTACATTTTCAAACGCTATTGATGGCGTAAGAAGTTCAGAAGATAAATGGATAACATATAGTGAATACACTATAAACGATAACGTACGACTGAGAGGTTTGATTTTCAATAAAGCTTGCGCAGCATCAAAGACAGGTAGGAAGCAAGCAGCAAGCAAATAGAAAATAAGTAAAGTTCATACCAGTAGCGCATCTAAACGTATGAGCGTTCTATGCTTATTAGCGACGACAAAAGCCTTCTATACCTGCCTTCTATACCTGCCTTCTATACCTGCCTTCTATACCTGCCTTCTATACCTGCATAGTAAAGAGGGCTCGTTACGTTTATTTTATAGGGCACATTCATAGCTTGATACCACTAATAGCCAACCACTGCTGCATCGACAGTACGTGGATCAGAAGCACCATAAATTCCAGTAGGTGTCAGCATAATAGACTGCGTCGAGCCCATAGTGTCTTTGGGGCTGACTTTATGCCCCATAGATTCTAGTTTTTTTACCGTATCGATATTCAGTGCTTTCTCAACACGAATCTCATCAGGCAGCCACTGATCATGGATACGCGGCGCGTGCGTGGCCTCAGCGATATTCATATCGTGGTCGATAACGTTTGAGATGATTTGGGTAACGGTAGTGATGATGCGGCTACCACCGGGACTGCCAGTGACGATATAGGGCTTACTGTCTTTAAATACTAAGGTCGGGCTCATAGAAGATAAAGGACGTTTGCCCGCTTCAACGGCGTTTGCCGCGCCGCCGATAAGTCCGTAGGCGTTTGGGGTGCCAGGCTTAGCAGAGAAATCATCCATCTCATTGTTGAGCAGTATGCCTGTACCTTCGGCGACAAGGCCGGTGCCATAAGAGAAATTGAGCGTATAGGTATTGGCTACTGCGTTACCGGCTTGATCAACGATAGAGAAATGCGTGGTTTGATCGCTCTCATAGGGCAGTGGGTTATTGGCTTTGATACTAGCTGCTGGCGTGGCCTTATTAGGATCGATTAGGCTGCGTAGTTTGTTGGCGTANGGACGGGCGGTCAGTCCGCTAGTCGGCACATCGACAAAGTCAGAATCGCCTAGATACTCCGCTCGATCGGCATAAGCCAANTGCATCGCCTCGCTCATTAAATGTATCGTTTGCGCGCTATTTTGNCCATAGTCCCCTAGTGGATAGCCTTCTAGGATATTTAATATCTGTACGATGTGAATGCCACCAGAGGACGGCGGCGGCATAGAGACAATCTCATAGCCGCGGTAGTTGCCGGTCACAGGCTCGCGNNCAATGGCNTCATAATCNGCTAAGTCCTGCAAGCTCATAGCGCCGCCAGCCGCGTTGACCGCTTTCACNANTTTNNNNGCNGTNTCTCCCTTGATAAAAACCATCAGCGCCTTTATCAGCNATAAGCTGTAGCGAGCGCGCAAGCTCTGGCTGACGCAAACGCTCACCAGGCTGATAGGTACTGCCATCAGGTTTGAAGAATATCTTTTTGGTACTTGGCCACTTTTGTAGCCGCTCTTTTAAAGCCTCCAAAGATTCAGACAAGCCTGCGGTGACGTCAATACCATCAGCTGCCAGCGCTATAGCAGG
>FUFK010040219.1_pt1 | contig 34310 bp, 37 predicted proteins | sample 1021851 | NCBI WGS metagenome assembly FUFK01 (sample SAMEA51879418, study PRJEB19060) | metagenome | reverse complement strand
TGATAATGCCATATTTAATCCTTACTACTATTTATACAATTATCCTAATGCCGCAGCGATTGATATTGAGAAGGCATTTGTTGCCGCACTCGCTGAAGTGATCAAGGTTCCTGTTTCATTTGGTAGTGTTATTGTTCTATCTGCTGTTGGGTCTACAACTGTTAGCGTTGTTTCGTGTGCGTCAGCAGTTGCACCCTCAAATACAATACTTGAATCTGTTAATGTTAGATTTGTTGCAGTTAAATTTGTAATTGTAGGTGTGTTGATTGTTGGTGCTGTCAAAGTTTTATTTGTTAAAGTTTGTGATCCTGTTAAAGTTGCAACCGTGCTATCTACTGCTACTGTGATTGTGTTACCAGAACCTGTTGTATCAATACCTGTTCCACCAGCAACTGTAAGAGTTTCACTATCTAAATCAATCGCAATAGTTCCACTATCGGAAGTTATATCTAAATCTTCAGCAGTTACTTGTGCTTCAACAAACGCCTTGATTGATTGTTGAGTTGCTAATTGTGTTGCACTATCAGAAGCCATGTTATCTTCATCAAGTATTGCAGTTCCTGAAACAGCAGTATTTAAGACAGCACTTGTAAGTGTTGGTGCTGTCAAAGTTTTATTTGTAAGAGTTTCAGTTGCGTCTAATAGTGAAACAGTACCAGTTAAGTTTGGTAAAGTAATTGTTCGATCAGCACTAGGATCAGCAACAACTAAAGTTGTTTCATTGGCGTCATCGGTTGCACCTTCAAAAACTATCTTTGTTTCAAAGACCGAAGTGCCTGCTTTGAGAGCAGCGATTTCTGTATTCATCGCTGTAACAGCTTCTACGATATCAGTTGAAGAAGCGATTGTTCCTGTTGCGCTGAGTAAATCAGCGATATCACCTACATCACCTGCTGTTGAGTTATAAGTTGTTCTCAACGTTTCTAAAGTATCTGTTACTGCTACTGTTCTATCTGCCATATCTATATTTATCTATCCTAATGCAATCGCTCTCGCTATATGCACTGCCTGTGTGGCATGAGTTGCTGTTGTTATACAAGTGATTGAGTCATTAGGTATTGTGATTGTTGCGTCTGCTGTAGGATCTTCTGCCTGTAAAGTTGTTTCGTGTGCGTCAGCAGTTGCACCTTCGAATATAATACCACCTGATCCTACATTCAAACCACTATTTGTTCCACTAGTAAGTGTAAATGCACTAATTGTAGGACTTGTAAAAGTTTTATTTGTTAAAGTCTGTGTTGCTGTAAGTTGCACTACATCTGATATTGCAAATGTAACTGTATTGCTTGTAGCACTACTTGCAATATTTGAACCACCAGAAAAAGTTAATGTTTCACTATTTAAATCAATACTTTGTCCTGTGCCACTATCTGGTGCGATATCTAAATCCTGTGCTGTTACAGTATTTTCAACAAACGCTTTAATACTTTGTTGTGTTGCCACAGCAGTTGCACTATTACTTGACATATCATCCTCATCTAACACAGCAGAGCCAGAAACAGCAGTATTGAAAACACCATTTGTTATAGTTGGTGCTGTCAAAGTTTTATTTGTTAATGTTTCTGTAGCGTCAGTTAAAGAAATAGTTCCTGTTGCATTAGGTAATGTGATTGTTCTATCTGCCGTAGGATCTGTAACTGCTAGAGTTGTTTCAAAACTATCGTCAGTTGCACCCTCAAAAATAATAGACCCACCACTAAAAACATGGTTGTCAGTTGAGATGGTTGTAAGATCAGTATTCAATGCTGTAACAGCTTCAACAACATCGGTTGCGCTGGCAATAATACCACTTGCATCCGTAATACCTGAAATATCTCCTATATCTTCTGCTGTGCCATTAAACTCAAATCTTAATTTATTTAATGTATCACCTGCTGCTATACTTCTATCTGCCATTCTTCATCTCTACTAGTAAATTTTTTATTTCTCTCATTTCATTTTTTAATTCATTTACATCTCGAATAACATCACGAAGTTGATCGTCTTTCTTTTGTTGCTTTGCTTTTCTCGCCATGTAACGAGCATAAGCATTTGAATCTGTATTAATTATTGCTTGAGATTTTAAATCTCTAACTAGATGTGTGTGCCCTTGAACTTTTATTGTATCGCTCATAGACTATACCGCCAATGCAATACCTCTCATGTCTTTGATCAATGGAGGATATGAACTTATTGTTCCTGTTAATACTATCTTCAAAGAGAAAGCACTAAATGGTTCTAGTCCACTTACTGTAAATTTTTGTTCTTTGAAATCATTGTCATCTTTAGATGGCTCTGGAACACTGTCAGCTGTGCCGTCAGTATTGAAAGCACGCCATGCGACATCGCCTAGTTTTCTAGTATCATCAGCACTTGTTGTTCTATAAAACACTTTAACTGAACTAGTTGATTGAACACTAGCAGTCAAACGAACATCTAAAGCTGTTGCCTCATTTTCTAATGTGATAGGTCTTGTAATATATTTTGCAGGTGAACTACCGCCTGTGTTNGTAGTTTCTGCCACAAAGTCAGGTGTCGTGCCAGAAACAGGACTAAACATTCTATTTTGTATTAAGAATAAACTTAATCTTTGTGTATCTATGACAGGTGAAATATTATTAACTGGTGATGATATTGTGATTGACATAGCAAAAGATTTACCACCAGACATCTCATTTGTTTCATTAATAGCAGAGGCAACCATACCTGGTGATGTTTTATAATAATCTTCATTAAGGGAAATTGATATTGCTTTTGAGGCAGTTGCCAAATTAAATTCTGTTTCAGAACCCTCTAATGTTTTACCAGTTGTGTTTCTCATAGTAGATGTTATAGTTGTTCCAGGCGGTTGTAAGAAACCAACAACTGGTTGTATAACATCATATAACATATTTCTTGTTGCTGTTACATCACTACCTCCAACTTTACCAGTTGAACTTGCAGTATCAGAATTTTGTGCTGTTACTGTATAAGAATCTAGTTTAATATTTCCTATTGTTGTATATGTGCCGTTAATATTACTGTGTGCAATACCATTTACTGTTCCTGATGGTACTCCTGCAATCGTAACATTGTTAGATGTGCTGTGCATACCATGATTTCTATGATGAATTGTAATCTCAGCAGAGCCTGAAGTGGTTGTGATAGGATTATTTTTTAAACTCTTAACTGGCATAACATCATTTACTAAATGAATTGTACCAGCAGTTCCTGTTGTAAATGAAGCACGGTTAAGTGTAAACTTCATATCTTCATTTTGATCAGCAGTCCATGTTCTTGCATTTTGTGATTTGAATATACTACCAAAGAATGGTTGTTTTGAAATCAATCTACTATCATCTAAAGTTTTTTGTCCCATTCTTGCAGTATAAACTGTGTAATTAGGTGAATTAGATTTTAGCACAAAAGCATATTCAGTATTCTCTTTTAAAAATACTGGACTTGGGAAAGTAAATTTAGTAGATGAAGTAGCGTCAGTTGAAGTATTAACATCAGCAGCGTCAACGAAAACTTGACCAAAAGGCACGATAGTTTGAGATGGATAACCATTCACCATTGTTCTAATTTGACATTGAACTGGAGTGACCGATGATTTACTAGAGAAGAATGCTTCTAAACTAGTAATAAAAATACCATCTTTATCATCAACAAAAAATGATTGTGCTAGAGGATCTCTATTTGGTGGTGCCACATTTTCAGATGTTCTCTCTACTCTTACGTCTTGTCTGTTTATTACAGTGGTTTCTTGAACGTTCTCTCTTTGTATTTGTGCTTCTCTAGTTGATACAACTGTTTCTTGAACTTGTTGCACTAAACCTTTTGCTGTATAATCTGCTTCAGCAGAAGTAAATACATCACCAGTTAAAGTATTTGTAGAACTACTTGTTAATCTAAATGTTCTTTTACCTGTTCTAAATTTAGGATTTGATGTATTAGTTGGATCAGGTATCGCAAAAGTTCCTGAAGCCCCACCAGCAGCGTCAGTTGTTAGTGCCGCACCAGCTGATGAACCTGTAGGTGTAACAAAGTTTGAAACGTCAACACCATCAAAGAAAGGAAATATTCTTGTTAAAGGTTTCATGTCTTTAGCAGTAAACGTAATAGTTTTCTGTCTAATAAATTGTGCAAATGCTACACTTACAACTCTCTCACCAAAACTTGTTCTAACTGCTCTAGGTATTAAAGATGTTCTTACACCTGTTCTTAATAATCCAACTCTTTGTTCAGTTGTAATTGTAGTTGTTCTATCTACTCTATTACCTTGTCTTGATGTATCTGTTCTTCTATTTGTTTCACGAACAGCACCAGACCATTGTTCATTCCAGTTGTTCCAAACAGTTCCTAAACCTATGTCTATAACTCCTTGAGCTGCACCATCAATCAAAGTATCAAAAGTGCCAGGTAAATTCACCACTAAGTCAGGCACGGTTTCAGTTTCATGCCATTCATCCATTTCAGGACTTAAAGTGATATGACCTATATAATCTATTACATCAAATGGTTGTAAATTTTCAGTTGTACTAGCATAAGGCTGTGTATGATATGCAACCTCAGTATATGGTAAAGTTAGTAAGTCACCAGTTTTTTGATAACCATTAGTCGATCTAATCGTATCGGTCATCGCTGTGCTACTACCTAATGATGAATCAGATTCTAGTAAACCAATATTGTCTTGATGAAATGATGGTCTTAATTCACCGTTTGCCATATCCATTGATATTGAATAATCTGCGTCTGTTGGATCACCTATACCGTGACCTGTAAAGTTATCTACTATGATACCATTTTTAAATCTATCAAAACCATCAGCGTCTTGTATTTGTAAATTTTGTGCTTCTGATTCTAATAAAGAAAGTTGAGTNTANTATTCTATGTTTTCAATTCTTCTTTCTAAACGGCCTATATCTCTCATNGTAAATCTTTTATTATCNACTGGTGTTACTTGAACATCAGCAGTTTTGAAAGTATATGCAGGTAAGAAAGTTTTAAATAGTAACATACCATCTTTTATGCCTTCAGGTTCTATAGGATCTAANGCAGGTGCACCTTCAACATTTAAAAAGTCACCAGTTGATGTTATGAAAATTTTATCTCTACGACTCAAATAGTATTCTAAGTCAGTTGTAATGTCAGAATTAAATTTTGCAAAGTCTATTGTTGAAGCACCAGTGCCATCAAATGATCTATCTTGACCACCAGAGTCTATTGTTGAAGCGTCATCAACTCTAGGTCTAAAATCTAACACATCTCTTAACTCAAACTTTTCACCAGTTACATCTGAAGTATATGATGGTATTGTGCCATAATCAAAACCAGAGTAACTATCTACACTAAAGAAATCACCAGAACCGTGTTCAAAGTAATCAAAATTTATAAGTAATCTTCCAGTAGGTGCAGGTTCACCTGCCTTTCTTACTAGACGACCAACATCATAGAAGTTATCTCTTTGACCAGTATCTAAATCAAATCTATCTGTAATATCTGTATCACTTGTGGTTGCAGCTGTGCTAAAGTCAGCAGCCATAAATACACTATTTAATTTATGCACATCTGCTTTTCCTAGATTAATCACAGTTGCTTGTGCTAATGCTTGTGTATCAACCGTTGTTGTTTCACCAGTTGTGTTAGTTTTTGTTTTTGCACTAACAACTGAACGAGAAACAGTAGCGAGAACTTTTATTTTACTACCATTAAACGTGCTACCTAAATCTATTGCTAAAGTTTTACCAGTAGGTGAACCACCAAGAGTATAGTCGCCAGAACTTGCTAGGGTTATAACATCTCCAACTTCTCCTTCTGTTGCACTACCGCCTTTTGTTTGAACTGAAACAGTTACATCTGCTTCAGAGTGTGCTACNAATACTTCATTTGTTCCAGCAGTTANTGTCGCTTGACCAGAACTAGATAGTGTAGCAGTAAACTGCCTTCTTACTTTGAAACTTGTATCACTAACTCCATCATTATCAGTTGTAAGTAAAGTTTTTACAACGTCATAAGGTAAATTAAATAATGCTCTATCGTTTCTAGGTGATTGCATTTTTGTTCTATTTCTTTTGAATGCTACGTTTGTTGCAATCGCTGTTCCTAGACCTACAGCAGTTTCTATTTCAGTATTAGAAATAATTGCTTGTACTATTCTAGTGAAAGTATTATTTGAGTCATCTTCAAATGCAATTTGATCGCCTATTTTTAATTCAGTTGTAAAGTTAGTACCAGAACCAAATATTTTATCAGCAACATCTGCTTCTAATCCTAAAGCAATATCTAAATTACCAGGTTCAGTTTCATCTTCTAAAATTAATGAGTCACCTGCGTCAGATGATGAGCCGTCTGTGCCATCTAGTAAAATATTACCAGGCGAGGCAGCTGCACCAACAGTTGATATGGTTCCTGTAAGTGTTTCTACGTCACCAAAAGTAGAAGTTAAATCTACGTCAGCAGTAAACACAGCGTTACTTTCAGTTGCAGCGTGTGATATACCTTTTGTTTGATTAAATGCTTTTTGTTCGAAACCTTTTGTGCCGTGTGTGTTAAATTGAACAACAGCAGTATTTGATGATGAACCGCCTGTGCAAGTTTCACCAGGAGTGAACTCACCTTTTACGTTTGATAATACAACGATTGTATGAGAAGCAGTACCGCCTGATGTGTAAGTACCAAATCCTGTTCCGTCAGTAGGTGATGGTGCTGAACTTGTTGCTGTTGCTTCTGCAAATAATTCAAAAGTCGTTGCTGTTGGATTTTTAACTGTAAAGAAACCACTATTAACATCGGTCATACCACCAACACTAGAAAGTTGAACAGTTTGCCCCTCTTTAAAATTATGACCTGCACCACAAGTTACTACTGGTGGTTCTGCTCTTGTTATGTTTGTGATTGCTGCTGTGCCTAGTGAAGTTAAACTCTCTACTACAGCAGTAGCGCCTGAAGTGCCACCTGTTAATGTTTCACCAGTTGTCAAAGCACCTGAAGCTGGGCCTCTTACGTTTAAGTGAGCAAACATAACGATATCAAAAAGATATTGTTTGTAAGTCGTTGTTGTTAAACTTGATGTTGACATAAACACACCAGAAGCAGTACCTGAGCTATGCTCTATGCCTCTAGTTTTAGCACGACCTATGTCATGAATTGTGCCATCGTTATTTGTTAGCTCTGTTCCTCTTGTTGAATGTAAACTATCAACTAATCTAACTTTTTTATATGCAACTGTTTCGTCTGATATAAATCCAACATCTGGTGTTGCGTGTAGTTTTGTAATATTTACAAATGGTAATTGTGCAAATCTAGTTACAATACCACTATCAGTTTCAAAATCTCTTGCCTTATCTACATCAACAAAAGTTGTACCGTGTTTAATTATTTCATAACCTTTGACATATGCTTTACCTTGAGAAAGGCCCATAGCAAGTTTTGATTCTGAAGCAGTATTACCATCAGCAGAAGTAGTTCCTGTTGCGTTAATACCACGATTTGTTCCTGATAGTAAATGCTCTCTCACATCTAACTCAAATGGTCTTATTGTGTAATCGCCACTTTCATCAAATGTTCTTCTTGCTAAAGTATCTTCAATTAAAGCATATTCTGTTTCATTAACTTTGTTTGTTACTACACCATCTTCTATTCTTATTAACTCTACAAAACTTGAGTCAGCAGTTGATGATAATGAAAGTTTTGCTAAAGTTAAATCTATTTTAAATCTATGAGCGCCAGTTGCGTTTTCGTTTGAAGAACCTTGAGCGTTGTCTAGTAAACTTGAATCGTCAGTGGAAGTTACAAAAGTTTCTGATATAGTTAGACCTATTCTATAACTAGGTGTGTTTGTATATTTGTCAAGTAATATTGTTTGTGCTGTTACCTCTACAAAAAACCCATTGATATAATATGTTCCTGCACTTACATGAGCAGCAGAACCTGTTGCTGTTGAACTAACTACTGCTGTTTCACCAGTAGAAGCACCACTAGTTAAACTTTCGCCATCGGTAAATGTGTTTGAAACATTATCAGTTCCTGAATTTCTATATTTTACAAATAAAGTGTCTGGATCAGTACCGTCAGTTGCTGAGACGTTTACTACGTCAGCAACAACACCTGATGTGCCACCTGTTAAAGTATTATTTGTAAAGTTTGATAACGTGCCAGTAAATGAAGATAATTTTACAGCATGATATCTAGTATCAACGTTAACCTCACCAGGTATAACCATCGCACCATGTTCGAACATATGATCACCAAATTTTTCAATTTGGTCTTGCGTTATGGATTGTTGTGTGGTTAACTCTCTCGCTTGAACAGCAAATGCTGGTCGATACATAACTCTATGAAATTTTTTAGTTGTACTAAAATCATCATAGTAAGGACTAACATTAAAATCAGTTTTACTTGGCATTATATTCCTTTATCTAAAATTCAATAATTAATTTTACGTTTTCTGTCTGGTCAGAAGCTCTAGTGATAGGACTTCTTTCTTCAACATAAATTATATCTCCTGAATCATATGCTAATTCTGGATTTGCATAACCAGAACTAAATTCTACTCCGTTTACTGTATTTGAATTACTAGTATCTGGTGTTGCACTTGCACTTGAACTTTGTCCTGTGATTGCATTTGCACCAGAGAATGCTGTTAAGTTACCATTACTATCTGTTCCAACATCTGGGAATCTTGTTTGATAGTAATACAAAATAAGATTTGTAGAATCAAACTCAACAACTTTACCTACAGCACCTGTGCTTGCCTGATTGATTTCCTCATCGGCAGTAAATGTGCCTGATACAGAAGCAAACTTAATCGCATATAGTTGCCTTCTTGTTGTTGCACTTGCAACAGTTGAAGTTCCAAAGTTAGTTGGGTCCCTAACTAATCCTATTCTTCTAAAATCATTACCAACACCAATGTCTGATGTGCCTTCAACACCAACAAGTGATTTGTTTAACATGACAAAGAAACCGCCTAACTCTTTTACAGCGTTTGATCCATGACCACCTTTTGGTGGTATGATTACATTTAGATTTGATCCTGATCCTGCACCACCAGCATTTGTTGCAGCGATGATATCAGCGTCCCTAATGTAAGCATATGTGTAACCTGAGCCTGCAGTTGTAACAGTTGCGGCTGTGATTGCACCAGAACTGATTGTTACTGAAGCGATACCGCCTGAACCATCACCACGAATTGGGATTGCAGAAATAGTTGAACCTGATGAAGTGTTAAAACTAGATCCACCAGCAACAACTAAAATTGTGTCTAACGCACCATCAACGGCAGCAGCTGATACGGTAGAATCTGTTGATACATGAATGAAATCTGTTGACATAAAGTTTAATGTTTCTGCTGAAGTTAGCGAATACATATACTTCCATCTATACCCATCAGATGTTTCAAAAATTGAGTTTGATGTAGAAGTTGGTTCTACTGTTGACGCTGTAGCGCCATCGTTTTCAATAACTTTGTAAACAGCNTTTGAGCTGTTCATTACAAAGAACGTAGAATCAAATAAATTTGTTGCACCACTATTTGCGGCGTTTGATGAACTAATATTATGTTCGTACATATCATAAGTAGTTCCAGTAGTCCAGTTTCTTCTTGGTATTACATGAGATACATCACTTGAAGAAATTAATTTTGCACCGATCATGTCATCATAGTTGTAAAACTCTGAGGTTACATCATCATTTGGTGTAGGTGGGGAAGCGTCTGTTCCCTCGTTAATTGAGTTGCCTTGTACATCGGCATCGGTTGCCCAAGAATGAGCACGACCTATGAACAAATAATATGTCGTAGCAGCAGATTCACTAAATGACTCAACGAACTGCTCGGCATTATTTATTCTAAACTTGTTTGTAATTATTGCTGCCATTTTATTTTCCCATTAGTCTAATGTTACTTTCTTATTATTTATAACNNTTATTANGAAGGNTCNTGNGTNATGTCTGTAGGAAACGCAAAATTGTTTCTATGATCTAGGTCACTATTTGTTCCTTCTAAATCTTTAAATCTCATAGTTTCTCCNTCAACATTTTCGTTAAGNGTTCCTGTAAATCTTAATTGTGCCCAATCTGCTATTGTTGTACTTGCAGATATACCAAACTCACTTATTAANGCACCAGATTCATTTTCTAATTTGATATTTGAGTTACCTGTTTCTGTAGCGCCCTCTAAAAGTATGCCATTATTNTGAGCATATCTTTGAAAAGGTGCCCTTAAATTTCTTTGTCTTGGACCTGCATAAGCAAAACCATTACTTACACCCACACCCCTAACTGTATAACCAAATTCATCTACGATATTTCCAACATCTTCTTTTGCTATGAAACCTGTGCCATCTTCTAAAGTAAATGGTTCACTATTTAAACTATAAAAACTATTTCTATTTCTTTGTTCTAGTTCCATTTTAGTTTCAGGTGACAAGTTTACTGCCTTTTGAGTATTTGTTGTTGTATCTCTATAATCATTTTGTGGCTCTACAGCAAGACCTGTTCTTGCAACNGCNGATGATAGTTTAGTTTTACCATCTAACTCAACACCGTTACTCATGCTTCTTAATCCTACTCCCGTTCTTCTATCAAACAATGTAGAGAATAGAGTATTCAATCTCATGTAGATAGGACTATCAGATGTGCCAGAGAATAATCCAGAAGATAGTGAAGCGCCAACTGGTTGTTTTACTTGACCATCAATTCTTGAAGCGATGTTCACTTCTCCAGTTACATAAAAGCCAGTAGGGTGAACTGCTCGTTTTATTGAGTCTCGCCAGTTATTGATTGATTCAGAAACTTTAATTACATAAGAAAAATCCTGATAGTATAAACTGTCTTGTATTCTTTTAGTCAATTCAGAAACATGACCATCTTGGTTGATATATGCACCTGCAGTAGAAATTTTTGTGCCTATTGTTGTTGTGCCTGTGAGTGGATCTGATTTTACCACAACAGCAGTTTCACCACCTGAGAAAGTTACTGTGTCATCTACTTCTAAAGCACCTGATGTTACTGTGTATTTTAAAAGAGGTGCTGATAAACTTACAACTGTTCCTGTTGCACCACTTATGTTACTTGTAAATGTTTCATCCTCTGATACAGTTCCTGAAACAGATTTAACAACAGCATAGTGAGGGAATGTTAAAGTTGGTGCTGATGTGAAGTTAATACCATGCTCAATAATACTTAATGATGTTGCACGACCTATTTCAGTGCCATAAGGTATTACAGTTGCGTTTGCACCATCAAAAGTTTCTCTAAGTAATCTACCACCATCTTCTAGTTCTAATCTACCTGCACCTGTGCTATCACCCTCTAATGTTACTGTGCCATCTTCTTCATCTAATACGTCACCATCATTTTGTTGAAACTCTACGAAACCATTTGGGTCAGTTGCGTGCTCTAATTGTATTTTTGCTAAACGTTGTCTATTTGTTTGTGCCTCTAAACTAAAAAATCTATCACCGACCGTAATCGTTGCTGTAGGTAAAGTCGTATAACCACCACCACTTGCAATAACTCTTATGTCTGTTATATCACCACTACCTGTTGAATCTTCTTGAACAATCTTATCACCTATCTTACCTTGACCTGCTACTTCGTTTTCTAAAATTATGTGATCAGTTGTTTCTAAATTAGAAGGTGTGTTTGGAGCTGAATCTTGATTGAGTATAAAAAAGGTATCTGAAACTTGGTTGTCATCATCTTCAGCAAGTAAATGACCTACTTCGTTTTCTAATTCAAATCTAATTAGTGTATCTGTTTCATGTGAAGCAGAATCTAAAAGTTTACCAATAGTGCCATCACCATGATCTTCTAAAAGCAAATCACCTGAACCACCACCTGTGATTGTGCCTGTTTCTAACTCAACATGAATTGCAACGTTACCTGTTTCAGGTGCGATACCACCACCAACAATTGCTATTTCTGCTTCAGCAGTTCCTGAACTAAAAGTAATTGTATCACCTATTTCATATCCTGTGCCAGCAGCATTGACAAGAACTTCATCAACACCACCACCTGATATATCACCAACTTGAATACGAGAGCCAGTTCCACCACCACCTGATATTGTTGCTTCATCACCAACTGTGAGTGTGCCACCATCATTTGTGATTGTTGTTTCAGAAAGACCTTGACTTACTGTCAATTCTATTTGCACATTAGGATCAGCACTACTTACTCCAGTTATCGTTTCACCATTAACAAAAGTTCCTGTAACAGTTTCATTGTTTACAGCAATCTCAGAAACAACAACTGAGCCCTCTTGAAATATTGTAACGTTCTCTACGATTGCTGTTGCCTCATTGACATCTGAGTCAGCAGGATTATTTGCTTGTGTGATAACTTGACCAGTTAAGAATATTGGACTGTTTACAGATTGTGCTGCTGTTTGTGTGCAACGAATAAATGTATCAGTAGAAAACTTACCGTCTGATACTCTAAGCATATCAGTTGTAGGTTTGTAAACCTCAGTAGGTTCATTAAACAACATTCTAAAAAATATTTTATGTGCCTTGTCAGTACCTTTTGCTCTGTAAAGTGATTGAATATTTTTAATTAATTTTCTTCTATCTAAAGCACTATCTGTTTTTGTAGGTATAGAGTTTAAAAACTCTTCCTTCATTTGTGTTAAAAAATCAGAAATAGTGTGGTCTGGATCTGAATAGTTTAAAAGTTGTTGTAAGTTTTCAACTGGATTAGCACGATACTTTTTTACTTTGGCAGTTGCACCTGATGTGCCACCAGTTACAGTTTCACCTGTAATAAAAGCATTGTTTGCTGAAATGAATAGTCTTGAATTTTCTCTTTGATCTTCAGCTAGAACTGTGGCAGTTGCACCTGATGTTGAACCCGTGATAACTTCATTTTTTGCAAAAGAACCTGCGAATGTATTTTCTTCAGCAACAACTTTATCACCTGCGTCTAAACCAAAAGAGTCTGTTCGATCTAATAAAACAAAATTAGTGGCAGTTGTTTCAGTTTCTAAGAGTATATTATCAATATCAGTAATAGATTCTAAATTTAATTCAGCAGACTCCATGAACAGGAAGTATGATGAAAGAAACTCGGTAAATTTAGGATGGTCTGATAATATAAATTCAGGTACCTGTTGTTTAACAAGTGTCGATAATTTTTTCTTATTTGTTTTTTTCTTGTCGGTCATTGTTACCCATTAGTAAGATGAATAACTGCTAGTTGTTGTATAAGTTGTTCCTGCCTGTGATGATCCACTCTCAACAGCATCAACTTCGCCACCAACAGTTGATCCTGCTGTGTCTATTTCTAAAACCTGATTACGAACAGGCACGATATCATTTGAGTTTGGTATAGCAAAAATTCTTATCAACGTGCTAGTAGCACCATCTACGTTTGAAATACTTGTAATGTTCGCTGATGTTAAAACAACTTGACCGGTACTATAATTAACAGTACCAAAAGATGTGCTTGTATAAATTCTTGTAGTGCCACTTAAATAGTAAACTCTTAAATTACCCTCACCATCATCATCTAAAAAGTGTTCATTGGTAGAACTATCATTATTAATTTTAAAACCAGTTGATGATATTACTCCACCAGCTGCTGCATTATGACCACTATGTGGATTATAAAATGCGTTATTGAATGATACAGTATATTTAAGTGCTGAGTTTAGAGTTGGCGTTATTGTTTTAAATAATTTAACAGTTGTAATATTACTTAAAATAGATGTGTCAGCGTCATTGATTGCTTCAAGTAATTTTGAATATCTGAAAACGCCAGTAAAGTTTTTTAAAGTGTCATTGTTGTAAACAGATATAGCATTTCGAATATTAGTTCTTAAAGTCGAAACGTCTTTAGTTGTTTTATCAGAATCATATTTAAAGTCAGTTGTTAAACGAATAAATGTTGTTTCTGGATCTATAATCTCAGGCCTTACAGAAGCAATTGTGTATTCTTTTAAACTTTGAACAATACTATTCTTTGTTGCAACTGTTAGATTAGTTCCTGATTTTGCTTTAATTGATATGAAAACTTTTCCATATGCAGGTACTTCAGCATCCTCACCGCCATAGACTTGAACTGCTTGTGCATTTGCATATAAACTTTTTACTAAGACTTTGTAATCTTCAGCTGTAACTGCTCTGTCTTGTGAAGCATAATCTCTCGGTGCATTATATTTGATAGAAGAAATACTTTCAGGCACAGAACCGCCATTTGCATTTGAAATGGTTGTTACAGTTGCGTCTGAAAAACCGCCTATTGTTCCTGACAATGTAAATGTAGAAGCACCATTAGGTGCAGTTTGATTACAATTGATATAATCAAATATAACAATGTTACCATCAGCGATTGCTTTACCTAAAACACCATCACCAAAATAAACTTCATATCTACCATTTTCGATTTCTTGTAGAAAGTAAACTTGTGATGTTGGCGTTAGGCCTGTAAGACCATCTGCTAAAGTATAAGTGTTTGTTGTAGAATCACTTGAAGAATTTTGAACCTTAACTGTAAGAGTTGTTGTATCAACATTATCATTTGGTATAATAAATCTTTGATCAATGTCAGATGTGCTTACTGTATATTTAAAATTTAAATATGTGCCTTCAAAAATTTTAAGACTACTAAATTTGTAAACACCATTGTCAGGTGTTATTGTTACATCAGCGTTATTTAAAAAATTATAAGATTGACCATTTACACTAGTTGCAAATTTTGTTCCTCTTGACATTGTGATCGAAGAACCAGAAGCATTATTAACAACAACATCAATAGTTGCTGTCGCAGCAGTAGAACTTGTTGGCGTGTAACCTACTTGTTTTGCTTTTGATACAACACTTGATCTTAAATCAGCACTATCTAAAAACATTTCATTTGCTAACATATTAGCATTGTATCCTAGATAGTGTGTATTGTATGCTAAAACATCTAGTAAAGCAGACATACCTGATCCTTCAAAATCGTAATCAGTAAATTCATCCTGTTGTTGTAAAAATGTTTTTAGACTTGCTTTGATACCATCAAAATCTAATTCTGATATTTCTAATTTGTTTGCCATTTATCTTAATCTCTCTAAAAATGTTTCTACTGTTACAGGCTCTGGTTGATTTACTACATAAAAAAATATCTTGCAATTGTAAGCATTTCTATCAAAATCTGGTATAGTTGCCACTTGAACTAATCTTGCTCTTGGCTCATAGTTTGTAATTAGTTTTTGTATTTGTTTTGAAATTACATGATTCATTTGAGGTGTCATTAACTCAAATAACATAGCTCTTAAATTAGAACCAACCTCAGGATGAAATGGCTTTTCATAGTGATTTAAATTAATTAAATTTCTTACACTTCTTTTTACTGCTTCAACGTCAGTTATTTTTTGAATATCTTTCGTAGCAGAATTAAATGAAAAGTCTAAGTTTAAGTCCTTGTAAATCCTAGAACTTCTTTTACTTTCATTTGATTGTGTTGAATCATAAATTGCCATTTAGTAATCTCTCTCTTGTATATTTATACCGTTATCCAATATTTACGTTATCCGATCCACCAACTCTACTATGTGTAGAACAAGTATCAGCGTCACCTGTTCGATTAACACCAATGCCTCCTACCTTAACAGTAGAACTACCATTTGCTGTTTTTATGCCTGTATGAGAAGGCGCATGATCAGCAACAGCGTCACCATTTATTGTGATAGATTTACTATTCACTTTTACATTACGACTTGAAGTAACAGCAGCACCTGCAGAATTTAGGTCACCATTTCTTTGTGCAGCTGGCATTACTTTTTCTTTTTAGTAGTTTTCTTTTTCTTCTTTTTCTTTTTTATGGTAGGTGATTTTTTTTCTTTTGGTGGTAAAGTGCTTTCGCTTTTACCCCAACCCTTCCATAGTTTATCTAAAAAACCCATAACGATCTCCTATTTCTTTTTAGTAGTTTTCTTCTTTTTCTTTTTAACAGGTGCTGAAACTTCTTCAACAACTGGTTCTTCAACGATTGGTTTTTGAACTAGTGCTGGTTTTGTAATTTCTAGACCTTGCATATCCACTTTACCTTCGCTAACTAATCTTTGTCTGTTCTCTAAATGTTTAGGTTGAATCTTTTCCTTGTTACCACCATTGTAACCAACAGCGTGACCTTCACTCATAAGTTTAGATGTTAGTGTATCACCATCATTTAATTTAAAATCACCTAGAATACGACCAAACTTACCTCTCATTTCTTCGTTACCGTCACCTTTAACTTTGGATATCAAAGTCGGGCTTTCACCAAGTAGGTGCATAACTCTTTCTTTTGCTGCTAGACCAAAAATCTTCTCAACTGGATCACTTGTTCTGGATTCTGGAGTATCAATGCCTATAATTCTTACTCTTTCATCATTAAGCCAGATACCGAAACCTAAATCTATGTCAATATCAACGGTATCACCGTCAACGACTTTTCTAACTTTACATTTATACTCGTACATACCTTTTCCTTTTAATAAACTTAATAAAACTATTTATAAGTGCTTTACAAATCGTTAAAAATATAGTATAATGTGAAGTATTATGAAAAATTTAGACAATGACCAACTTATTATGCTTGAAATACAAGCCGAACTCTTTGAANTACTAACCAAACACGCCGATTCTATGTCCCAAGCGGTTGCGATCACTTTTAANACNGTTGTGGACTGTTATGTGGCACAATTTGGGCGTAAAGGTGCCGAAAGTATGTTAATAACCGCAATCGAATCAATAAAAGAAGGCAAACATGACTTGGATCCTGCGAATATACCGCAAAATCTCTTAAATTAGAACAAAATAAGAACAAAAAGTGTTGCATTTTTGCAACAAACACGAAAAAAACGGTATTTTTACGGTTTTTTTCCATTTTTTTCTTGCAATCTTGCCGTTTTTAGTGTATAACTGTATGTATTATGAAACAAAAAACAGTTAGAAATGAATTACTTAAATTCAAAAACGACCCTTTAGACGGCCAAGACTATGAAACTGCCGCTAATTTAATTTATGGCAGACAGTTTACTGCTGCCGCAAACTTTATTGATAGACTTGACAGTTTTCCTAGAGATGAAATGAAAATTATTATCGCTAGAACTTGTAAAACAGTTTTTATCGAAATGTTTAACCAAGATCCATCTTTATATGGACAAAGATACTCTTTCTTTTACAGATACGAAGGTCAATAATATGGAAAAATTTGAAATTATGCAATCTATTCAAGATATAATTGATAACTCTAATGAAAATAAATCAATAGACAAATTAATTAAATTAAGAAATCAAATACATAACGCTAACAGACTAGAATCTAAATTTGGTCCTAATGCTTATATGATTAGAAATCTTAGAAATAAAAAATTAGAAACTGACGCTGTGTCAGGAATATCAACCCTAACAGAAAGGAATATATAATGGGTAAAGTGAAACAATGGGCGATGGATAACGCTGAAAACTTTTTATCTAACCTAGAGAGTCAAATTAAGTCAGGCTCTCAAACTGTAACATCTGCTATGTTACTTGTAAAATCAGCAGATATTGCTTGGGACCTTATTGGTTTCAATGACATTAACGAGGTAGAAGAATACCTTGAGGATATAAAATGTTAATTAAANTAGGNGACAACGTATCTGTAAACGTTAGAAAGATTTTACCTAGAGAAGGTAAAATCACAGGTATACAAATATCATCTACTGGTGAGTTTGGTTTAAATGAATATCAAGTAGGTGAATACAACACGGACTGTAATTATACAGGTTCGATAGATTATGAAACCGAGAACGGTGACCAATATTGGGCATACTTCTCACAAATTGAAGCTGAAGATGTTAGAGAAGAACTAGCATGGGAAGCAAAACATAGTTAGGATATATTATGACACCAGAAGAAAATTTTATTTCAAGTATTATAACACAAGCAATAGAGGATGCTTCTTATGAAGGTACTAGTAAGAAAAAACTAAAACATAAAAAAGAAGCAATTGATTGGTTTATGAATAACAATCCACAGTTTATACAATATTGTAAAATATTAGGATTAGATTCAAATACAATTAGAAACAAAATAGTGAAGCACGTTCCTATGACAGTAACAAACAAACAAAAGGATGTATATGCCAGATTATAAATTTAAAGAACAAGATATACTCAATGAAGTTATGGACTACATTGATAATACTTATAGACAACACTATGCCAACGGTGTAGAAAAACAAGCCACTGAAATCATTATTGATCAAGGCCACGGCGAAGGTTTTTGCATGGGCAATATTTTAAAATATGCTCAACGTTATGGCAAGAAAAGAGGTAAGAATAAAACAGACCTCTTTAAAGTTATACATTATGCTATAATACAAATATCACAGGACCATTACAAGTCTTTAGAAGATGTTTTGGATCCTGGCTCTGAATCCTAGCTTAGCAGGTTTCTGAAGGACGCACACCCATACTTATACAAACAAGAATTTATAGATGTAGTGTTTTTTCCTGTTGGAATACACTATGTCGAAATTGCATAGAAACGTTGCAATCTTAATGTGTTAAACACATATACTTTCCTACTACATATTAGTATGAAAGGAATAAAAAATTTATGCTTAACTACTTCATTGAAAAACTATCTCGTTATACCAATGTCTATAATACTCATTCTTATGACAATGTGGATCCAAATCTCATTCGCTATTTCAGGACAGAATATGGGGCCGACTGGCAGGTCGCTCTTGATTACCACCTTTATCAGAAAAGTCTAGGTAACAATAAACCTAATTCATTTTATCAATAAAAAAAGGGACCCGAAGGTCCCTCTCTTGGGCTGGAAATGCCCTAGATTAAAATGTAAATTTACTGCCGATTGACCAAGAAGTCGTATCAGAACCAGAATCTAAATCTTTCATTTCACCTTCTGCATAAACGCTAAGTGAATCGTTTAGATCATGTGCAACGCCTGCTGTATAAGCAAGACCTGTGCCTTCTTTATCACCATAACCAACACTAAAGATTGAGTAACTTGCTGTTACTTCTAATCCATACTTGTCAGTTGCAGCGTCATAAATTGTATATGATGAACTCATGTTTAGAGGTCCTAGATCAGTAGAACCTGCAACACCCCAATAAGATATATCGCTGTTGACATCATCAGCATATCCTACTGATAAATCACTACCGAATAACTTTGTTGAGATTGTAACTTCGAACTCATCAAAAGCATTTGTGTTTGTACTTGATCCGTCAACAATACCAATACTATCTAACGTAATGCCAGATTGTGTTGTNGAAAANTTCATACTNTTNGANGATCTTGAAGCATAGTTCCAATCACTACTTCCGCCATATACATTAAAGATTGATGTTTTACCACCAATGTTATCTGCAAATGGATGTGATTGACGACCTACTGATAGTTTACCCATATCTGAATCTAAACCNACATATGCAAGTTTAGAATCAAAAGTATTTGATCCACTATCGTCAGTATCAACACCAACTTCAAGTAATGCAAAACCTGTAATTGTATCACCTTCAGCGCCTAAGTCTATGACTTCAACACCTANTGATGAACCATTATCTTCAAGTTTACTATAAGACTTGCCAGATGAATTTTCATCATTTGACAACTTATAATTAAATGAACCATAAGGTATTACTTCTGCTGCGTTTGCTTGATAAGCAAATACGGCTAGACCTATGGCTGTTATGAATATTAATTTTTTTAACATTTGATATCTCCTTGTTAATTAAGAGGTTATTTTGTTTTTCCAGGACGGTTAGTGCGATGGTCAATACGACCTTTACGTTTTGCTACGTGTTCTTGTAAACGTTCTTGCCTTCTTTGTTCAGTGGGTTTCAAGTGCCAACCATATCTTTCAGAATANTCAGCCTTGTTACCACGCCAATCATANCGATTCTTATTCATATTAGTTATCTACCTTTGCACCAGCACGCCATTGAAAACAAGACCAATATCTTGCCTTTGTCTTCGGCCCTGGATTATCACAATTATGTCTGGCACGAAAGTTCTTTCTACGAGCTGGATCATCACGCTTAATGCTTAAGTTTGGATCACCAAAACGAACAACCTTCACTGTATCACCATCTTTGACATATACTTTAAATTTTTTATTTGGATTTTCGCTTGTACGAATCGGGTCATTTAACTTGACCTTCTTACCTTGATATTCCGCTTCTGTGATTTCTAAATCTTCGTAAAGATTACAGGTCTCACAAATATAATCAATTCGCTCACGCTCTTTAAAACTTTTTACCATACGTTCTATTTATAACTTTACTCATAGGAAATTGAAGTATCTTACCTTCTCTATGNCTCGCTATAATCGCTTTCATATACTCTAAGTAACTCGAAGATTTTTTTACCGATTTTTTTTTCTTATGAAAAGAAAGAATTTTTCCCATGTTAATCTCCTACATATACAAAGGTTCGATTGCAATACCCACATACTGCCTTATTGGTTTCTGTGGGTATCACATAATATACAAGAGGGTGGTCATCATCACAATGCACCTCTCTACTATTTACTTCTATAATATTGTCCTTATCCACTTAATGCTGCTTTGTCTAACCTTTCTGCATAGGCCTGTATCTTACGTTTTCTCGTGGCCCTCTCAACCTTCTTTCGTTTCTTTTCTCTATTAATACTATGTATCATTTCTTTATAACGTTTCTCTTTCTCCTGTAATATAAACTTATCAATCTGCTCGTTCACCACCTTGACCATTTGGTCTTTGATACGAAGTTTATTGACTTTGAGAGATTTGATGAGTTGTGATTTGTGAGGAGAGTATTGCTCTAGTTCCTTTATCTTGCGATCAAGGACTCTATGAGTATTCGACAAAGTGTTTGCCATAAAAAATCCTCCGAAAAAATTTTTCAATATAAAACCAGCAGATACTGCTGAGTTTAGCATAGTGTACATTATTATTTATATTTGAAGGACATCTAGGGTCTATCGCAAAACAGATCCCTTACAGTAGTTAAACGGTCTTAGCCTAGATTACAACTACTAGTTTAGATTTATATTTTTGCCTGTTTTTGTGTTNTCGCCTATCACAAACTCGTCTTTCTTACCTGCAACGTTCTCAACGTTATTCCCTATGATATTNACNTTCATGTTTCTTGCGACTTGCATATTCAGGTCCCTTGACGCATTNATNTTCACATCGCCGCCGTCTGCACCTGTTTGAAGTGTTGTTAGATTAATGTTACCACCATTGACTTCTATGTTGAGATTTGAGCCGTTACCTACTTCTATGTTGTAGTTATTACCTGATGTACCCGACCCATTGACTCTTACTCGTAACCCCTTGTCATATGATTGNCGGCCTGTACCCTTGATATGTACAAAGTCATCTTCNGCNGTAATCTGATAGTTGTCTGATACAACCCTTGTGACCTTTGTGCCGTTATCAAACACTTCATATGCTGTGCCACTTGCATGGCGTTCATGTATTCTCTTGGCCCCTACTGTATCATCATATTCTCGTAGATGGCCGCCCTCGGTCTCATATACATGATTGTGAGGGTAGGTACTATTATAGTCGGTGACAGGCTCGGACCACTGGCCGCTGATGGCTGTGTCGAGGTCACTCTTTGTCTGAGCAACGCCCTTTGTAACGCCGTCTATCTGCGCTGTACCTACAACAAGGTCACGATCGGCCTTTCGTAGGGTGAGTGTGGGGTGAGGGTTGTNTGTGTCGTTGACTGCCAGGCGATTGACGTCTGTTTCTGTGTATTTCGGGTAGTTGCCGTTCAGTGTGTCTTGAAAACCCTTATCGCCGCCCTTACGTGGCAAAGAAGCAGGCACGCCGGGCAAAGTCCCCATGATGATCGGTTGCTGAGCATCTTCGCCATCTTGAAAGAAACCCACGACCCATGTGCCTTCGACTACACCCAATGGTGTCTGACCGACTCCGCTGACGGTTGCACTTGTGATAGGGTTCATAGGGTGAGCCCAGGGTAGATCGGCCGTAGGCAGTTTTACATTGTCTTCCGTGTGATGACCGAGACAACGCACTCGCACTCGCCCTAGTTTCTGTGGGTCTTGACGATCTTCTACAACGCCTACAAACCATGAGAAACCATCTTTTCCCATAAATCCTGCCATAATCTTTTTTCTCCTGCTTCGATACCTTGCGGTCTTTATACCGTTCGGATCCTGTTATTTCGCCCTATTTAATCTGTATGCAAACTGTTTGTATATAGACTATTCTACTCTCGTTTGTCAAGCGTAAAAACCCTTATATTACAAAGGTCTGCGGCCTACGCTTTTTTGCTTGACACTGCGGTTTTACTGTGTTATACAATCACATAGGTTGCACTCACAGGTTGTTTCTGAGATAATATCTGCTACTTCTTGACATACANTACCACAATGACAACTATGACCACAACTGCAATCTGCTGCTTCTGTTTGTTTGTTCATATGAGTATTTATAACTGCGACCGTGAAGAATTATTGGGCNGAGACCTGGGTGGAAAAAATCTTCTAACGTCTGTGGGTTAAAGACGAAGTGGTTTGCCCGAATTGATGTCTGCCTCGATAGTGTCGTATTGATTAACGTCTTGAAAGAATGATGTTTGTCTGACTGCTGGGTTGGGATATGTTTGTAGATTCTGTTCAGCGTAACGTTCTAATACTGAGTCTTTTACACATTCAAGTACCATTTTNTATTCTTCACTCGTTACTCTATGTCGTATTTTAGTGATTACATATCGACCGCCAAACTGTTTATCGACTTCGCCTTGTGGGTTTTTATCTGATACTTCTCTCAACTCGAAGTCTATTACATCACCTGCTTGTAAATATGATTGGCCTTTCACAACTANTTGTAATCTTGTGCCGTTTGTAATCTGATTTTGTACAGATATTCTTGTTGCTTCGTCTATACCTGTTGTTGATAGATTGCCTGGCAAGTCTATGTCATGTAAATAATTTGATGTAGAATCTACTGAAACTCTTGCTTCTGCATAATCACTCACTGAATTATTGTCATAATCAACTGGTGTGCTTACAACTTGTGGTCTATTCTTGCCATCAGCGTGTAATACGTCATCAAGATAATTATGATAGTGATAGTCTGCGATATCATATGATTTGTTATATAAATTGTGCGTAATGATACGATGGCCGTATGTTCCCATCATGCTATTCAATGCTGTGTCATGAACGTTATTTAAAAACTTATAACTCTCTACCTGTGTAAAATCATTTGAAAACTGAGCATTATCACCTCGATCCTCGTCTGAAACGTTTGCTGGCATATATCGAAATATTTGTTTTGCTGTTCTCTTGACGCCTGCTGATGTGTAGAGTAAACTCTCGAAACTGCGAAAGTGAAAACCTTTTGTTGTTTCGTAGAACAGATACCCTGCTGACTTACTATTCGATGGCATTGCTCTTGAACATAGAAAATCTATCGCATTGAATGGTCTTAGATTTGGTATTACAAACTTATCTTGATTTCTTGTTTGTTGAAAGTATAGTGTTTTTCGACTATCTAGGTAATCAGGATTTGCTACAATCTCTTGTACCATGTTGTGTATGCCACCTTCTAATGCTTGACTTACTCGAACTCTTGTGTTACGCATGAACTCACGACTTGCAAAGTGTAGAACGAAGAACTGCATACCTTCACTCAATTGTTGTTTGTCTGCTAGTTTGTATATGTGAAAAGGTTGACCTGTTTCTTGCGTAGCATTGATGATACCTAAAGGCGTTGTATCATTTGGCGTTGATAATCTAAATGAAAGTGTTTCGGTGCCTTGTATAGGTAGATTACCTACGATATTTGTTGCGTCATTGATTACAACTGAGCCTGTGATACCTGATTTGTATATACTCTCATAGATATTCAACTCTTGCATGATTGCTTTGATATCATGACCTTTTTTATCAGGCGTCAGACCTTCGCCTTCGTGATTATGTAAAACTACGTTTGGTAAGAAATAATCACCAGCAAACTCTATTGTATCATCGGTTGCATATTTTGCCATTATATTATGCCTCTTGTTTAATTAAGCGATCAAACTCCTCTATGAAAGGCACTAGATATCTAGTGTCTAATAATCTTATTTGACTATATTGTTCTTGTAATCTTTCTTCGTATTCACGATTAGATACAGACGCCGCGCCTTCTTCATCTGAATTGACTTCAACTTTGTGTGAAAAGTCAGCTGCCCCTTGACCTGATTGACGACCACTTGTCTGCGTTATCTCATAATGATGTATGCTATCTTCGCTGCCTGCGCCATATTTGTCTTTGAGAAACTCCTCGAACTGTGGTTGCGTCATTGGCCATTGATAGTAACGGTCAGTTACGTTGTTTGTCATCAATATAATCCAATGATACTCGGCATCACCAAACCACTTAAATGCTATATCTTCTGGTTTCTCACCTTGTTTTACGTTATACTTATCGAATAGAAATGAACCGTTACGAATACCTGTTCTTAACTTCACTCGCCTTAATATATCAGGTAATAACTTGTATTGTTTATTGCCTTTGATATCATAAGCCATAAGTGGAAATCTTCTAAAATATGGCATACTAGAAACCCTCGTTTATTCTGTCTTTTGTTAATAGTTCTGTTTCTTTGAACTGCAACTCCATAGTGATTTGCGTAGGTGAACCATCTCTAAAAGACTTGACACCATCAGGTGTGTAGTTTACGTTACAAGCTTCTAATACACAAGTCGCAATCCTATTATAGAAATCATTTTCACTTGCTTTACCATCTGCTTGTTGAAACATATAGTGTATATCAAACGTAGATGGTAGTGTCAAGAATCTATTGTTTGCGCCTTTTAACTCTGGTGCCATATGAAATCTAAATAACTGTATGATTTTTTGCACATCATCTCTCTCATCTTTATTCTTTGGCGCAAATTTAAAATTATATGTGAATGTTCTTAACGCCATCTTATCGAATAATACTTCCATGTAAGGATTATCTGCTTGACCAAACGCTGAATTAAGTAATTCTACTGATCCTTCTGCTTCTGTAAGACCTTCTATAAGACCTGCGACTGCCTTTTTCGCTGACTCAGCAACAATACCTTTTGCTGTACCAGTAAGACTCTTTGCAGCTCTTTCAAAGTCATTGTTTCTAAACGCTTCTATGAGATTTGCCCCACCTGCAGCTGCAAGACCTACAACTCCTGTAGCAAAACCATTGTATGCAGCGTTAGTATTATCAGTTACGTTAGGTGGTAAGTAGATGGCAACTGAGTCTGTAATTCTTGTTGTCGTTTTGTAACTAGCAGCAAAGTTATTTTGAAACTGTGATGTTCTACCTTTTCTTAAATCTGCGCCATCGCTTGTATTGATTTGACCTTTTGTGCCTCTATTCAGTATGCCTTTTCTATAATTTATCTCAGCAGCATTACCTGACGTGCTAGGCACTGGAGTGCTTGTAAGTCCTTGCACATCATCAACTGTTTCAACATATTCATTTACAGGCACACTATCTAAACCATATTGCTCAGCAAATTTAGTTTTATTTTGCACATTGATATAAAATAGCATATAGTGACCATTTGCCATATTGTTTGTAACATCTCTAGGATATGTGATAGATGAAAATTGAAATGGGTCATCACCTAGTCTTGAAGTAGGTCCTTGATCTGCTAATTCTATTGCTGTTTTACGAAGTATAGGTGTGGTACTACCTGAACTAGGATTACCAAATACGTTACCTTTTAACTCGTTTAATGCGTTGAATAAATTACCCATTTTGCCTCTATAAATATTGTTACAACTATTTATATGAATATGTCTGAAAGAACACAGAAATACAAGGGTAAATATAGGCCTCATAACCCACAGAAATACATAGGTGATCCATCAAATATTATCTATCGCTCTATGTGGGAAAGAAAGTGTATGAAATACTTTGATAACAATCCTAGTGTCATCAAATGGTCTAGTGAAGAACTAGCAATACCATACTATGATAGTCTATCAAAAAGAGTCCGTAATTATTATCCTGACTTTCTAATTAAAATTAAGAATAAAGATGGTATACAAAAGACTCATCTTATTGAAGTCAAACCATCTAAAGACTTAAAACCACCTTTGTCTGTGCAAGGCAAAAAGAAATCAACTGTATTGTATGAAATGAAAACTTATCTTATGAATAGNGATAAGTTTGCTTCTGCTAGAGAATGGTGTAGTGATAGAGGTATACAGTTTGATATATGGACTGAAAAAGAACTTATCTAAACATTGGTGCCACAGCAACATTATCAGCAATCTTTGAAACAGGATCACTGTGATCTGGTGATAAATCCATATTATTGTATGTGTCAGCTGTAGCATTTGTCGAAGAATTATTTGACATATCGTTTACAATAACAGTATTGCCTGTAGGATTACCTGCACCACCTAATTCAGTTAGTTCTTTTGTAGTATTGTTTGTAAATGTTGTGTTGATTTGAGTAGATGAACTGCCACCACTTAAATCTAAATCACCGCCCTCTCCTGATACATCTATATCAGGTGAAGCAAAACTTTGTTTCAATTCTAATAAATCAGGTTTTAAAGTATAAAATAATTTACCAACATAACTATCAGGATCTGGTAAAAGACCAACTGCAAAACCTTTTACTATGGAACCAATGTCAGGCAACTCAGGAAACTCTATCGTAGGTAAATCAAAACTAAAGAAACCTTTTATCTTTTCATATATCTCACTTGCTTTGTCTTTGATAAAATCAGTTACGCTAAAATCAGGATCAGGTGTTAAGAAAGCAAAAGCGTCTGTGAAAAATGTTTTAACACTTGTAAAGATACCACTTATAAATTCAGATAATTTAAATGGCTCGTCTGTTTCAAAACCAAATATACCTAAAACAGCATTGATTGCAAGATTGATACCTGCTGTTGCAATATCAAATAGACTACCAAATATCTTTTTAAAGTTTTCTACGCTAAAATCACCTGCAAATAAACCCATGATACCATCAAATATATCAGTAACACTTTGTTTTATATCACCAAACAAATCAAAACCATTGACAAACTCAGTAAATCTTGTATAAGCGTCTGTGAAAAAATTTAAGATGTTTGTAAGTACCGCTTTCGTTTCGCCTATGATGTAACTACCTAGACCATCATAAGGGTCAAATGAAAGACCAAATAGATTAGCAATACTTTCTGTCAATGTGTCAAATATACCTAGAAAAAATGCCCCTATATCTTTGAATATACCTAGAAAGGCTGTAATTCTTTCCCACCATGTAGCATCCTCACTAAACAAGACGCCAAATCTATCTTTTAAGTCTGTAAATAAATTAGCAAAACTCTCTATTGTGCCATAAAATAAATTTAGAGCAGAAGGAAAAACATTTTCTTTTATAAACTTTAGTATAGGTGCAAGTGCTTTTTCTATTTGCTCAGTAAATGTAAATAGTAAAGCAATACCACCTAACAATAACGCTTTCTTTAAATTTGCTTTATTAAATATTTTTCTTTCAGTAGGACTACCACCCTCTGCTGGCTCTTCTGCTGGTGGACCTGGATCAGTAACATCTGTATCTGCAGCTGCTAATTCAAGGTCTCTTGATTCATCAGCACTACCTAATATTTGAGCTTGAAATAAATCAACAAGTGTATTAATACCATCTCTAATCTCCATGAATATTTCCATCATAGATTCCATAGGACTCATACTAGACATTGACTCTAAACCAGACCCTACACTAGGTGCTGGTAAAGCCAGTGCTGTGCTACCGCCTGTAAATGGTTGTGGTAAACTAAATTCTTCGTCCATATAATTATTTATTTCTTACCTTTACTTGTTCCTGCATATAATCCAAACCATGCTGCCCCAGCACCAACTACGATTGATACTAGTCCAGATTGTGCCATAGTAGGATCTTGTAATGCCATGAACCATATTGTTACTTTGTATAGTAGATATATGTAAACTGATAGAAATAATCTAGGAAATATTCGCCATTGATCTACTGCTTTTGCAAGGTCTATCAAACCTTGATACCTATTCTTACTAGAGTCAACCATATTTGTGTCTATTTCTAACTCTAGGTTTACTTTTTTTGTTTGCTCTGACATTTTACTTTTTGTAAGACCTTTCTGCTTCTCTTTGTTTTTGTTTTTCTTTTTCTTCTTTTAAGTATGTTATAAGCATATCAACGTATATATCCCTCTCCCACGGCATAAGGTTTTCAATATCACTCAAAGAGTAATTATGGTGTTGCATTAGAGAAAATGTTACTTCAAAGTAATTCTCTAAACTACTATGTGAGAGGGCTATGCGAAAAAATCGTTTAGTCCTGACAGCGTTACCTTACTCTCTTTTTTAGTTTTAGGATTCTTAACCTTTACATCATGTTTTAGTTTTGGCATTGTATCAAAAAACTTTCTAACTTCACTAAACTGTGAGCTATTTAACTGCTCAATAAATTCAGTTAGTTCTTTTCTAGTTTGATCTTTTGCGTCATAAACTTTTTCACCTTTATCTTCATATATTTGTAAGATACAAGAACCTATAACTTCTAACATATTACCTGGATTGATTGCTTTACCACCTATTTCTTCCATAGATTTGAAAGTAGGATAAGTCATAATTAAACCCATGTCTTTTGTTAGTTCAATCTTATTTGTATGCCCTTCATCAACTTGAACTTCAACTTTTGTCAAGTCAACCTCAGTTTGTGCATAAGTTTTTTTATCATCAGGACAAAGTATCTTTATTTTAGAAACTTCACCTACTGACTTTGCTCGTATCTGCAAAAATACATATTCAACATCAAACATAGGCATATTGTCTATATCTAACTTATCAAATGTACAAGCAGAAACGATATCTTTGACCGCTTGAATAATTTGCTTTTGCTCATTACTCTCCATAGCAATCATCAATAACTTTTCTTCTTTGACCAAGAAGGGACGATACTGTATTTTTTCGTCTGTACTTGGTACTTCCAACTCATATGTTGGAGTGTTCAGTTTTGGTAGTGCCATAATTTAATCTCCTTATAATATAAAATTATGTAAATGGTGGGAATATCTTTCCCTTAAATATTCTTCCTGTAGGAAGATTTCTTCTTGCTGTATTGAATATATCACGACCTGCTCTTTGTAATTCAGGTGGTAATTTACCAAACAAACCTCTATCAACAGATTTAACATCATGTATTTTTTGTCTTGATTCACCGAATTGAAACCCTGCGATACTATCAGTTCCTAAATTATACCATTGTTTATAGTTAAAAGCCACATTTATTTTAACTAATGTATTTGAAGCTGCATAACTATAATCTATTGCGGCTACTGTAGCAGGATAAACTTCGGTTGCTTCTATGCCATACGTAGGTACATCTCTATCACCTTGACCGTCTAGCGAACCTAATTGGTATATGTGCATTTTGCCTATGTATTCATCATAATAATTTGCTTTGTTATTAACCATATTGACTGCCATCTTTTGCCACATCTCTAGTATTTGTCTTTCTCTCAAATACTTATCAGCATAAAAAGAAGCATTGATTGTGCCAGCAAAAGCATGACTTGTAACCATATCTCTAGCAGGTTCTGATCCATANTGCACTGATTGTGTTTGTANATCATGACTAGGCATTGTAACACTATCACAGTTTAAATTNATTTGTTGACCCATATCTTTTGATAGCTGTGCCATAGAAAAGGCATTAGTAGAATTAATTATACCAAAACCTTGTTCATCATCAACTTCCTGCTCTTTTATCAAATCTTTAAGTTGAGTAGGGAAGAATAACTTGATAGCAAATCTAGCAGCACGAGCATAACCCTCAGACCTAGCAATATTTGCTTGCATACGGCCAATAGTATTTTCTCTATTTGCTCTTTGTTTTAGTCTAGGATCTTTATCTACTTGATCTAGGCTTCTATCTCTAGGAAAACCTACTCTTATATCAAAAGGTCCTACTCTTTTACCTGCTCTAAAAATACCCATTAGTAAGGTTGACCTTTCTGAAATCTTGCAACAGGTAAGAATATACCTATTGCCATTTCATCTGCTGTTATGTTTAAGAATGACGTTCTCACTCTATCAAACAAATAATGTTTTACTGTTCTTTTAAAATAACTATTATTAGGTATGCCACCTGATAAATTAAATCTTGTTTTTTTATCAAAATTATTATCAGAAGCATATTCTTGTAGTTGTCTTAAAAAAGCAACTCTGGCACCTGGTTGCAAATAGTGAAAGTTCAAGCCATAGAACCCACCTTTTGCTGAATCAAGTGGCAGTATGAGAGGAAATCTATCATATAGAGGTAATGTTGCTTTGAATTTAGGATCGTAACCAAATAAATTCATCACGCCAAACTTAGGTCTGATAGTTGCCTTACCTTGATTTATCAATGCACGAGCACCTGGCGTTGTAATCTTCGCAACTTCTTTTTTATACCAGTTGAAAGATTTAGGTCCAGTTGTGCTATCAAGTATCTTATCAAATACTGTCTTTGCCATACTACTATTTATATTGGTTTGTAGATAGTAATTAACTCTTCCTTGCCTTTGACTTTGATTTTATCTACTTCAACTGATTGAATATTCTCTAGTTTTTCTTGCGTATATGAAGGATATAATAGTGGCGTAACTTTGCCATTCTTGTCTTTGTAGTTTCTTGTTGCTGCTTCTAATCTTGCAGCTAAATTTACAGCGTCACCAATCACTGAGTAATCTAATCTCATTTCACTACCCATATTACCTACAATACAAGTGCCTGTATTGACGCCTGATCCTATATTGATGTCAGGTAAACCTTTTTCTTTAAACTCTGCTTTGATTTTATCTGTTTCTTCGGCACACTCGATAGCAGTTTTGACTGCCATTTCTGCATGGTTCTCACAATCAAGTGGTGCATTCCAGAACGCCATAATACAATCGCCCATATACTTGTCGATAGTGCCACCGTTCTTCAATACTATTTTTGACATACGATTGAGATAGTCATTGATTACACTTACAAGGCCTTCAGGATCATCTTTGTTTTTGTAGTATTCACTTATAGGTGTAAACCCTACAATATCCATAAACAAGAAACTCATCTCTTTTCTCTCGCCACCTAGTTTTAACTTTTCAGGATTTTTGACTAGTATTGCAACTTGTCGTGGATCAAGATACTTTTCAAACTGTTTTCTGATTTGCTGTTTAAGTCTGAACTCTAGTATGAAACGTAAAAATGTAGAATGAAATGCCACTACAAATGCTGTCAATAGTATCCATGTGATATCAAACAATACTAGATCAGCAAATGCCATCGTTACATAATTAAGACCACCTACTGCACCTAGTGTCAATGCAACTGCAATAAACCAGTATGCTGAGTATCTGCAAATCAATACTATAACACATCCTACAGCAAATGCAAGCAATAATTCTATCAATGAATCAAATCTAGTGATTGTTTCGCCATCTAATATTGTTTGTAGTGAATTAGCACTTATCACATAATCATATTGTTCACCAGTAGGTGTGGCAATAACACTTGATAATCCCTCTGCTGTCAAGGCAACGATTATTGTTGTGCCTGCAGCTTCAGAAAAGTCTTGACTTGCTGCTGATATTGTTTTAAACTCTTTGTTCCAACGTAACCATATTCTTGCGTTTGCGTCTGTATTGATTGTTGCATATGCAGGAACTCTCATGGCAGTTACACCAAAGTCATCTGCTTTTACTTGATAACTAGGATCACCTACTGCAACTCGTATAGTTTCGATTGCCATATTAGGATAAACTTCATCACCTATCTTCATCAACAATGGCACTCGTCTTACAACGCCATCAACTTCAGGTGCTGTGTTGATAACACCTACACCTTGTGAACAATTTGCTAGTTCAGGTAATGGTCCAGTCATGCCAGGCCATTCATATAAAAAGTCTANTGGATTACCTATCTTTGCAACGCCACGTGGCACAGGATTAGATGTTCTCTTTTGTGTTGTGCCTGTTTGTGCNATAACTGTNCCNTAACCTAGTGTGATACAAAACTCTTGATCATGACCAAAACGATCTTNTTCACTAAACAATATAGGTAAAACTATCACNCCNGTTTGTGCTTGTCGNAAGTTTACAATCAAATCAGCAAGCACGTTTCTCGGCCATGGCCATTGACCATACTTCTCTATTGCTTCTTCATCTATTGTTATGATTGTTATATCTTGTGAAGGTGTTGCTGGTTCATTTGCTAGTAGATAGTCAAATGATTTAAGTCTTAGGATTTGTTTACCCCAAGGATCTTGTAAACCAATATATGTTAGTAATAATACAGTAACAAATGCTGTAGTCCAGTGTGTAAAATATTTCATCATATGCAATCGCAAAAAGTGTTAATAATAGCCAGTACAAATATAAAACCTATGTAACCGCCTAATATACCAATCAATATCCAATCGAATATTCTCACGCTAAGGTTGTGTTACCGTCAATGTGCAAAAAGAATGAGCACAATATAGACTGGCGCTATAACTCCTATTACTTCCTGTTTGATTAATATATATTGAAGAACCATCGCTAGTTCTACCGTCAACGTCTAGGTCGATACTATGATCTGTGCCTATCTGTGAAAATGATATAATAAAATTATCCATACTCGTAATATCTAAATCAATATTATTATCTTCGCCATCTTGCACTATGTCAAGATCACCACCGTCTGTGCCACCACCGATTGTTAAATCAAAATCGTTAGCACGAGCAGGGTTAGTTGTCTGGGCCCAAAGTAATATTAATAAAACTAGTATTATTGCTATTCTAAACATTATTGTATCTGTAATATATTAATCTGATTATCTTGTCCTAATAGTTCGAAATCGTACATTTCAAACTCTCCTTGTATTATATTTAGTATATATCCATACTCTTGATCTAATCTTAACTCAATATATGCACCTGAAGCGTCCTCTCTTATCCATACCCACTCTGGACTTTCGTCTAGTATAATCACACCTGTTTCAGGATCTTTACCTAGTGTAATACCTTCTATTGATCTTTTTTCTTCTTGTTTATCAAACTCGTTTCTCATTTGTTCTGCAAGTTCTTCATTGATTTGTTTGAGTATGTCTGCTAAAAAGTTTTGTTGTAAAAAGTCTATATCTAAACCAGTTACATATAAATCTTCCTCTTCTTCAAGATAGTCTTGGTTTAAATCATCAATTTCTAAAAAATCAATATCTAATGCGTCTGCAACTGCTTTAATTTTCTTTACATAATCCTCATCTTCTAAATTTTTTGGTTTTGCGATAATTAACATATTGTTAATCATATCTATTTCTAAATTTAGTGTTACAGGTGGTGTAGGTGGATTTTCTGGTACAAAAACCTGTGTCGCTTGAAATGCCTGATTGAGTATTACCTGACCTGCAGCACTTTCAACACTTATTTCACCTACTAAACAGTTGCCGTTTACATCACAACTTGGTAATAATATAATAGTAGAGCTGCCTAGTTCGTCTATTGTCATAGAAAAATCTGTGCCACGAACACCTATCGTTGCTGTAGGTGTTGTTATTATAATATCTTGTCTTGATGTTTTAGCAATTTGTCCTGACGCATATTTTATTGTGCCTAGCTTTGCTGATAGATTTAATTTACCTTTTTTTGTATTAGGGTCATATACAAATTCATCTATGATAAGTTTNCTNTGTTGNGTTACATCNACTCTNGTATCNTCAATAAACAATATNCCAACTTTGCCGTTGCCTGTTTTTACTGTATCGTATTGTTCTATTGGAAGTTCTTGTTCTAATGTGATATCTGTTTTATCACGGTCGATTACACCTTTGCCTTCTAGTTTATCTACGTTACCTATGCTAGCCCATAAAGGACTAGCATAGAATAATATTACTAGTAATATCCACTTAGTCAGTTTGTGAAATGTCGATATCATGGTTGTCTCCACTCGTAGTCAAAGTAATCATATTATCATAAACACCCGATTGTGTTATATCTACGTCAGCGATTGAACCTGTATGTGTGTGGATTAAGGTGTGTCCATTAACATCACCATCACCATTTATGTCAATAAGATAATTATTTGTGTCACCATTTACGGTCAACGTTAGAATAGCAGACGTACCATCAATAGTACCAGCAACTACGTTGCTATCACTTCCTGATTGTCCTGTTATACTTACAGTTGCATTGGCAGCNTCAGCTGTTTCACCTATGTCGATATCTAAGTCGTTTGAGTTACCTGCCCATATAATTGAAGCAGTAGCAGTAGCACAAGATGAATTGTTTCCTGCACTATCACAATTGAAATCTATATCGTTTGAGTTACCAGTTGTACTGAATGTTCCTGTAAACGTTGCACCATTTACATCAAACTTTAAAACGTTACTGTTACCAA
>FUFK010065083.1_pt1 | contig 34311 bp, 36 predicted proteins | sample 1021851 | NCBI WGS metagenome assembly FUFK01 (sample SAMEA51879418, study PRJEB19060) | metagenome | reverse complement strand
TCGATGTCACCGGCGCGCCCTCGGCGGAGTCCTCGGGCCCGGCGGGGACGTTCAGGGAGTGGGCCCTGCAGGTCGTGGCGCAGGAGATGCAGAGCCTCGTGTTCGGTGAAGCCATCGGCAGCGAGCATGTCGCGCTCGGAGGGGCCGACCGCCGCAGTGACGACCGAGCGGAAGCCGTCCTCTCGGAGATGAGCCCGGATGCGTTCGAGGGTCGAGGGGGTGAGTGTCGAGGCACCCGAAAGTGGCACGAGATAGGCGAGGTCGTCACTTCCTCGCCAGCTCCCGGCCCGGACTCGGGCCAAGTCGACGGTCAACGCATTCATCCCCATGCCGGAAGCAACGATACGCCGTCAGGTCCGAGAGGTACGCTCGGCAGGGTGCTGTTGCTGGTGAGTGACGAACGGTGCCTTGAGCACACGGCAGGGACGTCTCACCCTGAACGTCCTGATCGGCTGCGTGCAGCGATGGCCGGCGTGGCCGAATCGGGGGTCGTCGATGCCGTTGACGCTCGGCTGCCGCGGCTCGTGACCGACGACGAGATCGGTCTCGTGCATGACCGCCCCCTCCTCGATCACGTCGTTGCCGTCGACGCCAATGGCGGTGGTCGACTCGACCCGGACACGGTGATGAGCGCAGGAAGTCTGCTGGCTGCGCGCCTGGCCGCCGGGTCGGTGCTCACGGCGGTGCAGGGTCTGCAGGAATCGGACCAGCACCACAGCGCGTTCTGCGTCATTCGCCCACCGGGTCACCATGCGACCCCCACCGACTCGATGGGGTTCTGTCTGTTCAACTCGGTTGCGATCGCCGCCGCGACGCTCGCCGATGCAGGTGAGCGGGTGGCGATCGTTGACATCGACGCGCATCACGGCAACGGCACCCAGGACATCTTCTACGACGACCCGCGAGTGTTGTTTGCGTCGATCCACCAGTCGCCCTTGTACCCCGGCACAGGAATGCTCGACGAGCGGGGGAGCGGTGGCGCGGTCGGCACCACCATCAATGTGCCACTTCCGCCCGGCGCGACCGGCGACATTGCTCGAGCTGCGGTCGACGACATCATCATTCCGGCCATCGAGGCCCACGGGGCATCGTGGCTGTTGATCTCTGCCGGCTTCGACGGCCACCGGGCCGATCCAATCACCGACCTCGGCTATTCCTCGGCCGACATGGCTGATCTGGTCGGGGCGCTCGCCGCCACGGTCGCGCCGGGCCGAGTCGTCGCTGCGCTTGAAGGCGGGTACGACCTCGACGCCGTCCGTGATTCGTCTGCGGCGGTCACTGCGCAACTTGTCGGTGAACGTGTTCGACCCGAGTCGCCCACGAGTGGTGGGCCTGGCATTGAGGTCGTCCGTGCCGCCCACGACCTGCATCGCGAGCGGTGAGCCTGGAGCCATGAGTTCTGTGCCGGGATCCGCTGTCGCCATCGCCCGAACGGCCGTGGCGCCGCTCGCCACCGCCTTCTCCGGGGCGGGGTATCGGCTCTATCTCGTCGGTGGACTCGTCCGCGACGACCTCCTCGGCCGCGTGCGCGACGACGTCGACTACGACCTCACCACCGATGCCCATCCCGAGACCATCAAGATGCTCGTCGATCCGTTCGCCGATGCGGTGTGGACTGCTGGTGAGCGATTCGGCACGATCGCCTGCCGCATCGACGGGGCCGTCTACGAGATCACGACCCACCGGGCCGATGCGTACGACGAGTCGTCGCGCAAGCCGATCGTCGAGTTCGGCGACAATGTTCACGACGATCTTGCTCGGCGCGACTTCACCGTCAACGCGATGGCGATCGATCTTGCGGATGGCGCACTCGTCGACCCGTTCGGTGGCGGTGCCGATCTCGAGGCTGGCCGGTTGCGCACGCCCCTCGATCCCGAGATCTCGTTCTCCGATGATCCGTTGCGGATGCTTCGTGCGGCGCGCTTCATCGCCACCCTCGGTCTTGCGCCTGAACCCGCACTCGTCGCGGCGGTGCGCGCCATGCGCGAACGCATGGCGATCGTGTCGGTCGAGCGTGTGCGAGACGAACTACAGAAGATGTTGTTGCTGCCGGACCCTCGTCCGGGCTTCCTGTTCCTGTCGTCAACCGGCCTGTTGGCTGATGTGCTCCCGGCGATCGCCGCGCAGGGACTCGATGCGGATCGCGTCGCCGCGCGCACCGTTGCCGTCACTCCCGAACCGGCAGACCGCTGGGCGGCCCTGCTTCTCGACGCACCAGCTCCCGATCGTGAGGGCGAGCTCCGTCGCCTGAAGCCCAGCGGGGAACTTGCCCGATCGGTGGCGTGGCTCACCGATGCCGCGTCATGGCTTGAGGTGGGCACGGTGCCGACGTCACCGGAGGCGCTGCGGCGCTTGGCGGCAGCNGCCCCGGATGGCCTCACCCTTGAGGCCCGTCTGTCGTTCGTTATGGCCCTACGGGCCGGCGCCGACACGACCGATCTCGAGACCGCGATGGCCGAACTCGGCCGGTTGCGCCAGACGGAACCCGATCTCGACAAACCTGTCGCACCGTTGTCAGGCATCGAGGTCGCCGCCGTGCTCGACATCGAGTTCGGACCATTGATCGGGCAGGCCCACGCTGCGCTCCTCGAGCACCGGTTCGTGCATGGCCCCCTNCAGCGGGACGAGGCGATCGACGTCGTGCGACGGTGGTGGGCCGAGACGTCGGCCTGATCAGGCGCCGAGCCGGCGAGCTCGGGCGAGCAACGTGACCGGTGTGGAACCGCCGTGGTGACGTTCGAGGAGGACGTCGACTGCGAAGTTCGTGCGGGTGAAGGCGGTGACGAGATCCTCGGCGGTGTGCACGTGGCGTTCGCCGATCGGGTTGCGGGTCTCCCACGACTGCGCGACACGGGTCGGGTCGTCGGGATCAGCGGTTAGGAGGGCCGGATGGGGGAGCGAGACCACGACATGCCCACCGGCGCGAACGCACCGGTGGACCTGACGGAAGACTCGGTCGAGATCTTCGACGAGGCTCAATGCCCACACCGANACGGCGAGATCGATCTGGTCGGCCCGAACGAAGGCGAGCTCGGCCGGACCGGCCTCGTGAAATTCGATCGCAACGCCGTGTTCGGCTGCGAGGGCGCGGGCTGCAGCGACCTGTTCGGCGTCGTTGTCGGTCGCGATCACGCGAGCGCCGCGTCGAGCGAGCCCGACGGCCGTGTGGCCGGCACCGCAGCCGAGGTCGAGGACCTTGCGGCGGCGAGTATCGCCGATCAGGCGACGGTCGATGTCGTCGACGAGTCCGGGGCCGAATTCGACATAGTCGAGCGGGCGTCGGCTCGGCGTCCGCGGGTCGTAGCTCGACATGGTCGACACGGTAGGCCGCGGCGACAGGGGGCGCGGGGGAGAGGTACCCTCGCCGGGCATGACGGCGCGCACAAAGCTGGGCCTCCAGCACGTCGCCACCTCCGGCGGGATCGACTATCGGTTGGCGCGCGAGGCGATACTGGCGGCGTTTCGCGACGGTGATCTGAGCCGAGAACAGCTGTGCGATGCACAGCGGGAACTCGTCCGCAATGCGGAGTTCTGCGGCACACCTGCCAGCCGAGACTGTCCGATGTGCGAGCAGCCGACCCTCGTCGAGGTCACCTACGTCTTCGGGCCTCGGTTGCCCAAGCACGGACGCTGTGTCACGTCGGACCGTGAGATGGATCGGATTGCAAGCCGCAAGTCGGTCAGCACGGGCTATGTGGTCGAGGTCTGCCCGGCCTGTCGGTGGAATCACCTCACCGAGAGCCGCGCCATCGGGGGCGCCTGAGCTCGCGCCGTAGCCCCTTGTGTCGGGGGCTGCGGGGTCGGTATCGTGATGGCGTCGCCGGCAGCCGAAGGGCGCTGGACGAGTCAAAGGAGTCAGTCATGGGCCTCTCTGCCCCTGCAATCGCTACGCGCAAGGTGTGTGATGGTGGTGAGCCGCTCGTCATGGTCACGGCGTACGACGCACCCGGCGCTCGCATTGCGAGCGAGGCCGGTGCTGACCTCATTCTCGTCGGCGACTCCGTCGCCATGGTCGTGCTCGGGTACGACGACACCTTGCAGGTGACGGTCGACGACATGGTGCACCACACGGCGGCGGTCGCCCGGGCCAAGCCCGACTGCCACATCGTCGGCGACCTGCCCTGGATGAGCTACCACGTCTCGCCGGAGGAGACGGTGCGCAATGCTGCTTGGTTGATGCGGGCCGGTGCGCACTCGGTGAAGCTCGAGGGCGGGCGTAAGCGACTTCCGATGATCGAGAAGATCATCGACGCTGAGATCCCGGTGATGGGCCATATCGGTTTGACCCCCCAGTCGATCCACACGATGGGTGGTTTCAAGGTGCAGGGCACCGAGCCCGAGCACGCCCGCAAGCTCGTTCAGGCCGCCAAGTCGCTCGAGCACGCCGGCTGTTTCTCCGTCGTGCTGGAGGGTGTCCCGGTGCGAGTGGCCGAGATGGTCACGGAGGCGATCACAATCCCGACCATCGGCATCGGAGCCGGCATGCACACCGATGGGCAGGTGCTCGTCTATCACGACCTGCTCGGCATCGAGGATCGTTTCGTGCCGAAGTTCGTGCGCCGCTACGCCGACCTCAAGGGCCAGTCGGTCGCGGCGATGAAGGCGTTCGCCGATGATGTGCGTTCGGGTGCGTTCCCGAACCACGAGGAGAGCTACCACATGGCCACGTCCGAGGCCGAGGAGCTCGCAGGCCTGTACGGCTCGCAGGGGTAGGCGGTCTGGGCGGGTACAAGATCCCGCATCCTCGCCTCGCGGGTCTCACCGCAGACGCAGGAGTTCGGTGATCAGCTGATCGATCTCGGCCTCGGTGTTGTAGTAGTGCACCGACGCTCGGATCATCGGAGGAAGGTTGCGCTTGCGGGTGTCGATGAGGGCACTCGCAGGCGGGACGATCGCGACATTGATGCCGGCGTCGCGCAGCGCAGCGTGCACGGCGACGAGGTCGGCTCCGTCGAGAGAGAACGTGACGATCCCGCACCGTTCCCGACCAAGATCGCGCACCGTGGCCTGCGGAACGTCGTCGGTGAGACGGCCACGAAGTGTCTCGGCGAGACCCTGAACTCGAGTGGCGATGGCCTCGAGCCCATGGTCGAGCGCCTCCTGGACGGCGTGTCCGAGGCCGAGCAGTGCAGCATGGTTGCGCTCCCACTGCTCGAACCGCCGAGCCGTCGGATCGANCTCGTAGTGATCCGGCTCCAGCCACTCGGCCGTGGAGTGGTCGAGCATGATCGGCTCGATCGACGGCAGGATCGACGCCCGCACATAGAGGAAGCCGGTGCCCCGCGGCCCCCGGAGGAACTTGCGGCCGGCGGTGGTGAGCGCATCGCAGCCCAACTCGTCGACATCGAGCGGGATCTGACCGGCGGACTGGCAGGCATCGAGGAGGTAGGTGATCCCGTACTCGCGGGCGATCGCCCCGACGCCGGCGGCAGGATTGATCAGGCCGCCATTGGTCGGGATGTGGTTGAGCGCGATCAGCGTGACGGGCCCGACGTCGGTTCGTCGGATGCTGGCCTCAAGTGCGTCGAGATCGATTTCTCCGTGGTCATTGGAGGGAACGACCTCGACCTCGATGCCGAACCGCCGGGCGAGCTGGAGGTAGGCGACGAAATTCGCGCCGTACTCGGTTTCGGTCGTGAGGATGCGATCACCAGGGTCAGGCGCGTGGGTCGGTGAGATCGCCCACGAGTAGAGAAAGAGATCGAAGGCCGCCGTGTTGTTGACGGTGAGCGCGACCTCATCGCCGCTCGGGTCGGCCCCGATTAATCGGGCGATCGTCGGGCGGATCTCGTCGATACGGGCCTGTTCGTGCGTGTACGCCTCGTAACCCCCGATCCGCGCCTCGAGTTGTAGATAGTCGATCTGGGTGGTGAGGACGTCGTGCGTCGGCAGTGCTGCGCCGGCGTTGTTGAGGTGGATCATGTCCTGACAGCCCGGTGTCGCGGCTCGTGCTGCGGTGACGTCGATCGGCATCACGCGACCGTATCGCCCCCGATCCGGCATGCTGGGCGTCTATGTCACCGCCGCTCGTCGTCGAAGTCACTCGTGGGGGAGTGGTGGAGAGTCACCACGAGGTGGATGTCGCCATCGTCGGCGCCGATGGGCATCGATCCGGGTTCGGCAAGCCCCAGCGATGGACCTTGGCCCGTTCGTCGATGAAGCCGATCCAGGCCTTCCCCCTGGTCGCCACAGGCGCGGCGGATGCGTTCGATCTTGATCAGGGGCACCTGGCGCTTTCGTGTGCGAGTCACAACGGTGAGTCCCGACACATCGACACGGTCGCCGAGTGGCTCCACCGACTCGGGTTCGACACCGACACCCTCGAATGCGGTGCCCATCTCCCGCTTCACGAGGCATCGGCACATGCCTTGGCGCACGACGAGATCGCACCCGACCGTCGCCACAACAATTGCTCAGGAAAGCACGCCGGCTTTCTCACGGTGTGCCGCCACCTCGGCATCGACCCCGCCGGCTATCTGCACCCCGAGCATCCGGTGCAGGCCCATCACGTCACCAAGGCAACGGAGGCTGCGTGTGGGGTCGATCTCTCCGACCAGACACCAGTGATCGACGGCTGCGGGATCCCGATCTGGGGAATGCCACTCGCCAATCTGGCCCAGGGGTGGGCGACCCTCGCCACGACCGGTGAAGGCCGGCGCCTCTTCGCAGCGATGCAGGCTGAGCCGTTCCTGGTCGCCGGAACCGGACGGATGTGCACCCGGATCATGGAGGCCTCGTCCGGTCTCGCGGTGAAGACGGGGGCCGAAGGCGTGTTCTCCGGTGTCCATGTCGAGTCAGGGTTGGCGTGGTCGTTGAAGGCCCGCGATGGCGCGACGCGAGCGGCGGAGGCGGCGGTGCTGTGGCTGATGAGCGATCTCGGCTTCGCGGTCGATGTTGAGCTTGGTCCCGTTCGCAATCACGCCGGCCGTGAGGTGGGTGCGGTGCGGGTCGTCGCCTGAGTTCGCTACTGCGCGGTCGGCCGGTTCACGAACCGTCCAGCGCGCGGGCTCCAGGTCCAGCCCGACTGGGCGAGGCTGCCGCCGTCGACCGGGATGTTGTGGCCGGTGATGAACGAGCTCAGGTCCGACGCAAGGAACAGGATGGTGCGGGCGGTCTCCGCTGGCCACCCGACCCGGCCGACGGGCGCCCAGTCGCGCCAGGCATCTGAGTCGGCGTCCTCGGGCCGTCGGAGATAGTCGACTTGGGGGGTCTGGGTGAGGTCGGGACCGACGCCGTTGACCCGGATGCCGTGCCGGCCGACGCCTGCGGCGAGCGAGGTCGTGAAGTGCGCCGCGCCGGCTTTCATCGCGGCGTAGACCGGCTCACCCGGGTAGCCCCGCATGCCTTCGACCGAATGGAGATTGACGATGCTGCCTCGCCCGCCCTCGATCATGCGTGGCAAGAACGCGTGGGTCACGGCGAAGAGATGCAGCAGGTTGACCTCGTACATCGCCTGCCAGGAGTCGGGTCCGCTTTCAGGGAATCGGACGGATGGCCGGTAGTCACCGACATTGTTGACGATGACATCAGGGGTCGGGACCGCAGCGGCAAACGCGGTGACCCGATCGGGGTCTCGGACGTCGACGTGGTGGGCGATCACGCGGTCGATGGCGCCGACCTCCACCACGAGATCCGGGTCGAGTTCGGCGACGTGGACCTCGGCACCGTGAGCGACGAACAACTCGGCCGTCGCTCGTCCAATTCCCGATCCGCCACCGGTGACGACGGCGGTGCGACCAGCGAGGAGTTGGTTCCAGTCGTCGATCCCGGGGACGTCGTTGGGGGTGAGTGCAGCCATGGTGTGACCGTAGTTCGGCGACGGCTGGAGCCGGGTGGTCGCCGGCGAGCACGGGGACTGTCACACCCCGCCGGCACACTCGTGGCATGTTCCGTCGTCAGCTGATCACTCGACCGGTACCCTTGGATGGTCCTCGTCAGAGGGCTGTCACTACCCGGCCGATGTGGCCGGGACAATCCATCCAAACCCCTGCCCCGGGAAGGGGCCCCGACCAGGTCGGGTCCGTAGGAGGTGAGTGCCTGTGATCACACGGGCCTACGAATTGATGATCATCATCGACTCCGATGTCGTCGACATCGAGATTCCGAAGGTGATCTCCCGTACCGAAGCGCTGATTACCGAAGAGGGCGGCCGCATCGCGTCGACCGACAACTGGGGTCGTCGCAAGTTNGCGTACGAGATCAACCACAAGAGCGAAGGCACCTATGTGGTGTGGGAGATCGTGACCGAGTCGGCCGGTCTGCCCACCACCGAACGCCAGCTGCGTCTCGCAGACGACATCGTCCGCCACAAACTGTTCCGTCTGCCCGAAAAGGAAGCCGCCCGCCGCGGCCTCCTCGGGGAGGCAACGCCGGCCGAGGCCGGCTGACCGGGAGGTTCCATCATGGGTATCGACAACAACGTGAGCGTCACGGGCAACGTGACCCGCGATCCTGAACTTCGGTTCACGCAGGGCGGCATGGCCGTCGCCAGCTTTGGGCTGGCTTGGAACAAGCGCAAGCAGGACGGCGAAGAAGAAGTCAGCTTCTTCGACGTCACGTGCTTCCGCTCCTTGGCGGAGAACGTTGCAGAGTCCATCACCAAGGGCACGCGCGTCGTGGTCGCCGGCACGCTGTCGCAGCGCAGCTGGGAGAACCAGGAGGGCGAAAAGCGGTCCAAGGTTGAGATCGTCGCCGATGAGGTTGCGCCGAGCCTTCGCTGGGCGTCGGCCGATATCCGCCGCAACGAGTTCAAAGGTGGCGGTGGTGCGCCGGCGGGTGGCGGCGGTGGCCGTTCCGTGCCGAACGACGCGCCTCCGGCCTACGACATGGACGAAGAGCCCTTCTAGCCCGCGCTGGAAGATCCGTAACCAACGAACGAGAACTGAAGAAAAGAAAGAACGATGGCGAAAGTCAAGAAGCGCGGCAAGCCCGGTCAGAAGAACAACGACCGGGGCCGCAAGAAGAAGGTCAGCGTCCTCTCCTCGGAGAAGATTGAGTACGTCGATTGGAAGGACGTGAACCTGCTCCGCCGGTTCGTGTCCGAGCGTTCGAAGATCCGTGCCCGTCGCGTCAACGGCAACAGCACCCAGCAGCAGAAGTTGGTCGCCGATGCCGTGAAGGTGGCCCGTGAGATGGCGTTGATTCCCTACGCCACCCGCATCACCACCCAGCGCAACAACCGCGGACGCGACGGCGAGCGCGGTGATCGTGGAGATCGCGGTCCGCGTGCCGAGGGTCCGGCCCCGCGTCCGAGCGGCCCGCCGCCCGGCGCTGATGAGGACACCGGCGAGGAGGTCATCTCCAACGAGGAGGCCATCGCCGAGGTCGAGGGTGTCACGATGAACGCCGCCGACGAAGGGACCGAATGATGAAGGTCATTCTTCGCAACGATGTCGATGGTCTCGGCCGCAAGGGCGAGATCATGGAGGTGGCCGACGGCTACTTCCGAAACTTCCTCAGCCCGAAGGGCCTGGCCCTGAAGGCCACCACCGGTGCCGAACAGCAGGCCGACGCGATGCGTCGTGCCGCTTCACTGAAGGACGCCGCCACCCGAGCGGATGCCGAAGAGGTCGCGACGAAACTCGTGCCGATGCGGTTCACCATTGCGGCCAAGGCTGGCGATGGCGGTCGGTTGTTCGGCTCGGTCTCTGCGGCCGACATCGCCGCTGTGGTCGAGTCGGAGGCGGGCGTCGAGCTTGAGGCCCGCACCCTCGATCTCGATGCGCCGATCAAGGACCTGGGCGAGCACGTGGTGATGTGCAAGCTCCACGCCGAGGTGGCCTTCCCGGTCACGGTCGAGGTCATCGAGGAGTAATCCCTTGCGGGATTGGCTGTGGGCGGTTTCCACAGCCAATCCCCAGGGTTTTGCCCGGGGTCCACTGGCGACCCACAACCGGGAGAGGGCACGATCACCCCATGGTCATGAGCGAGTTCGAACAGTCAGCCGCTCAGCGTGTCCCGCCCCACAGCCTGGAGGCCGAGGAATCACTGCTCGGCGCCATGTTGCTGTCTCGTGACGCCATTGCGGATGCCGTTGAGCACACCGAGACGGTCCACTTCTATCGGCCCGCGAACGCNCACGTGTTCGATGCGATTTCCGGCCTGTACGCAAGTGGCGACCCAGCTGACCCGGTCACCGTTGCCACCGAACTCGAGCGAATGGGCGTGCTCGAGATGGTCGGCGGGCTCGACGGACTGATCAGTCTTCAGGTCAACACCCCCGCGACATCGAACGCCGGCAAGTACGCCCAGATCGTCGCCGAGCGATACCTGCTGCGGCGTCTGATCGAGACGGCGAACGAGATCGCCGATCTCGGCTACTCCCGCCCCGAGGACGTTCTCCGGGCGGTCGACGAGGCTGAGAACATGATGTTCCAGGTGGCGCAGGGACGCGTTGCCGACACGATGGGCAAGATCCACGATCTGCTCGACGAAACGCTCGACCGACTCGAAAAGCTGTATGAGGCAGGCGAGGGCATCACCGGCACACCGACCGGCTTCATCGATCTCGATGAACTCCTTTCCGGTCTGCAGCCGAGCGCCTTGATCATCGTCGGGGCGCGCCCGGCGATGGGAAAGACGGCGTTCGCGCTCAACGTCGCGGCGCACGCAGCGGTGCGGGAGCAGAAGCCGACGCTCATCTTCAGCCTGGAGATGGGCCATCTCGAACTCACGCAGCGGATGTTGTGCAGTGAGGCCAATGTCGACGCAAAGAACATGCGCGACGGCAAGCTCAACGACGACGACTGGAACCGCATTTCCAATGGCATCGGCCGTCTCGCTGATGCGCCCATGTGGATCGACGACAACCCGAACCTGACGATCATGGAGATCCGGGCCAAGGCCCGCCGACTGAAGAGTCAAGCCGGTGGTCTCGGATTGATCGTCGTCGACTATCTGCAGTTGATGTCGGGCCGGGCGGGGGCGGAGAACCGCCAGGTCGAGGTGTCGGAGATCTCCCGTGGACTCAAGATCCTCGCCCGTGAGCTCGAGTGTCCGGTCATTGGCCTGTCCCAGCTGTCGCGAACCCTGGAGATGCGGCAGGACAAGCGGCCGATGCTCGCCGACCTTCGAGAGTCGGGCGCGATCGAGCAGGACGCCGACGTCGTGATGTTCCTGTACCGCGACGAGGTCTACAACCCGGGCGGCGAGTCCGAGGGCATGGCCGAAGTCATCGTCGCCAAGCACCGTTCCGGCCCCACCGGCACGATCAACCTCGGGTTTGTTCCCCGGTTCACATCGTTCCGCAATCTCACCCGCCGAGACGTCTAGACCCCGTGCCTGTCCCGGGCGGCCCGCTTGGCTCGGGACCATCACCCGGGCGATGATGCCANAGTGTTCCTGGGAGAAGACCTGCTCGCCTGGTTGGTGCTTGCGATCGGTGCCGCGCTCGCCGTGGGCAATGCGCTCGCGCTGATCCGCCCGCCGGAGACGAAGCGCAACGACGACGATCTGGCTCAGGCGCCGAAGGGCCGGGCGATCGCCTACATCGTGGTCGGTGTCATCGCCGCCGTGTGGGGCCTCGCGACGCTCCTCGCATAGCGGCGGCTTGCGAATGACAGACCAGGAGCGCTAGCGGTTCCAGCGGGGCGGACGCCGTNCGATGAACGCGGTGATCGCCTCGTGATAGTCCGGCTCGGTCGACATCTGCTCGAGACGGGCCTGGGCGTCGCGTACCGAGCGGCCGGGGTCGTCGTGAGTGGCGTCGATCGCCATCTGGCGCTTTGTGGCCCGGAGGCTGTGGGGGCTGACGTCGGTGACGAGCGAGCGGGCGAGGTCAAGGGCGGCGTCATGGCAGTGGTCGTCGACCAGTCGGGTGACCAGGCCCATGCGTTCGGCTTCGTCGCTGGTGAAGCGGCGGCTCGACAAGAGCAGGTCGCTGGCGCGGCCGTGACCGATGAGGCGGGGGNGNAGCCAGGACAGGCCGTACTCGGCTGGGAGGTTGAGCTTGCCGTGGGCCGTGGTCCAGGTGGCGCCGCTGACCGCAACCCGGAGATCGCACCAGCAGGCAAGGGCGAGACCGACCCCAGCAGCGGCGCCGTTGACGGCAGCGATGGTGACGACGTCGAGCCCGAAAAAGGCGGCGAAGTCGGCGTCGAAGGCCGGATCGACGCCATGGCCGGGGGTGGCGATGTCGTTGGGGGTGCCGGCGTCGTAGCCGCCCCGTTCGACATGGCTCTCGAGCGCCTTGCTGTCGGCCCCCGGGCAGAAGGTNTGGCCTTCGGGATCGCCGGTGATGATCACGACGCGAACGTCAGGGTGGTCCTCGGCGATCTGAAGGAGGTGCCGCAACTCGGTGTGCATGCGCCCTGTCCAGGAGTTCCGACGGTCGGGCCGGCTGAGGGTGATGGTCGCAATGCCGGCGTCGCTGCCGGTGCCGACATCCCAGCGGGTGGTCTTGAGGTCCACTAGTCGACCGTGGCGTAGGCGGTGTCGCGGTCGTCGGTGGTGGTGCCGAGGGTCTCCGCGACGGCGTCGGCGAGATCGGTAAGGAATTCGTCGGCGACCGGCGCATTGCCGTTGCTGACGGTGGCGTGCAGGGAGTCGGGATTGTTCTGCCGATCGAGATACCAGCCACGACGGCCGAGCGCTTCACTGACCGCGAAGATGTCGAGTCGCGCGTCCCAGCCGTCGTCGACCCGGATGGCCAGGATCTGCGCCTGCGGTTCGCCGACGATCGTGATGCCGTCGATCAACCGAACGCCGGCCTGGATCTTGCGGGCAGTGTCGATGGCCGTTCGGGTGAGTTGCTCGTAGCCCTTGAGGCCGAGTCGATGCATGACGGCCCAGGCAGCGGCCATCGGTGCGCCCGACCTCGTGCCCTGCATGCTCGGTGAGGCGTAGAAGCCGCCGCGCCAGGCGTCGAAGGTGTAGGTCTGAAACCGTCGCGAGGCCTTGTCGCGATGAAGGATGATCGACGCACCCTTGGGCGCGTATCCGAGTTTGTGCACGTCGAGGCTGATCGTCGTGACGCCAGGGACTCGGAAGTCCCAAAGTGGGAGATCCTCGCCGAGTCGTTCCATGAACGGGAGAACGAAGCCACCCATGCAGGCGTCGACGTGGACATTGGCGGACGCCTCGGCCCCGATGCGGGCGAGATCCTCGATCGGGTCGATCACCCCATGGGGGTACTGCGGAGCGGAACCGACGACGAGAACCGTTCGATCTGTGATCGCGTCGGCCGTGGCGTCGACNTCGCATCGGTAGTCNTCGGCGCACGGGACAAGGACGACATCGAGTCCGAAGTAGTGGGCGGCTTTGTGAAAGGCGGCGTGGGCAGTGTCGGCGAGGACGATCTCGCCGCGCTCGATACCCCGCTCGGCCCGGGCCCGTTCCCGGGCGGTTTTGACGGCCATCAGGATCGATTCGGTGCCACCGGAGGTCATGAAGCCGGTGGCGTCATCACCATGGAGCAAGGCGGCCATCGTGCCGACCACCTCTCGCTGGATCTGGCCGAGCGACGGGATGGCGAGGGTGTTGAGCGCGTTCTCGTGGAGATACATCGCGGCGGCGTCCTCGGCGATTGCGTGCACCTCGGGTCCGCCGTCGTAGACGAGACCGAAGGTACGCCCGTCCTGCCAGCGGGCGTCGTCGCCGCGCAACGACCGGAGTCGTTCGAGCACCTCGTCGTGGCTGAGTCCGGAGTCGGGGAGGGACATGCCCAGACCGTAGAACACGCGAACTCGTAGAGCGATCGGAGCGGTACCGTGACACGCCGTGCACCCCCGCCGCTTTGCTTGTCTCACGTGTTGGGTCATGGCCGCCGCGTTCGTATTGTCGACGCTCGGTTCAGCCCCGGTGAGCGCCCAGGAGGCGGAGTCGCGCGCTCCGGGGATTGTCGCTGCCGAGGCGGTCACGACCGTGACGGTTGATCCGGCATCGGCGTCGTTCACTGTTCAGCACACCTACCGCTTGTCGAATACGGCGAGTGATGAGACGTTCACCGGTTTCTTTGAGATCTTCCCTCCCACGGCGCGCGATGTGACGGCGTCCGTCGGTGGCGTGTCCACCACGGCCGTGAGCGTGCCGGTCAGCGCCGGGTTTGCCGAGTGGTTCGTGCCCTTCCCTGAACCGTTGACGCCCGACTCGGCCCCGGTCGATGTGGTGGTGCGTTGGCGGGCGTCGGGTCTGACGGGCGACCCTGATGCGTTCGACCGGGTCAGTGAGGGAGTGGTGTCGATCGCGCCGTATGCCGTCGGCCGGGGAGCCGAGTCCGAACTTGTCGTCGAGATTCCAGGCGACTACGACGTGGTCGTCGCCGATGGCTATGACCTCACGACAACCGACACCGGACTCGAGCTCCGTGCTCACCGTTCGATCGAGGACCAGTACGTCGCCCTGCCAGTCGTCGTCGAAGCGCCCGATCAGTACGTTCGCCGGTCGATCGACGGGCCGATCGACGTCACGATCGCAACGCCCGAAGGCCCGAGCGACTGGTTGGGGGATGACCTCAGCCTCCTGGTCGAGGAGTTGGCGCGCTGGGTGCCGATCGATCGTCCCGAGGCGATCGAGTTCCGTCAGGGCTATACGGCCGGCGCCGACCTCCGTCGAGCCGAAGAGGGGGCCTTCGTCCTGCCCCTCGACGCCTCGCCGGCGGTCGCGTTGCGGGCGATCGCGATCGCCTGGCTTGATCCGCTGCCGTTCGACGACCCCGCTCTTCGCACCGATTACGCCGCCGCCCTGGCCGACCGTGTTTCGACATCCCAGGGCGTGGCGGTGTCACCTCGCTTTGGGCGGTGGGTCATCGCCATGACCGCCCTCGCGTCGGTGAGTGACGCTGACATCACCGCCACGGTGTTGACCTCGCTCGGGGGTGGGGTGACCGCCTACGGCGGGACCGACGACACGTTCGTCGCTGACGTCATCGACTGGCGTCGCTTCACCGACGTGTACGAATTGCTCGGCGGCATCGAGTCGACCAGCGATGCCATGCGGCTTTCGGCCGACGATGACCAGCGGACCGAACTCGATCGCCGTGCTGAGGCGCTGGAGGCATACCGAGCACTTGAGACGCGTGCGTCTCCGTGGTCGCTGCCGCCGCTGCTCCGTGATGCGATGGCGACGTGGCGCTTCGACGATGTCGCCTCGATCCAGGATGATGTCTCGGACTTGGTCGCGGCTCGCGATGAGATGGTCGCGTCGGCGGCGACGGCCGAACTCGAGATCGGCCCGCATGTTCAGGAACGCTTCGAGACGGCCGCCACCTCGATGGGCGCCACCTGGGCGCACTACGACGCGCAGCGGGAGGCGCTCGACCGCGTCGCTGAGGCGTTGCGGCTCGATACCGGCGACCGGGGGCTGCTTTCGACCCTTGGCATGGCCGGTCGAGATGCCGACGCCCAACTGGCGCGGATGCAGGTCCTCTGGGTCGAGGGTGCGTTCACGGAAGCGGCAGCGGCGGCCGATCACCTGATCGAGGACTACGAGTCCTCGGTGGGTCGTGGCACCCTTCGCCTCCTTGGTCCCCTCGCCGCCCTTGTCGTGGTTATCGCGATTGTGCGACAGGTGCTCGCTCGGCGGACTCAGCCGGCGTCGGCCGACGCATAGCGCTTTCGCAGCACGTCTTTTTGGACCTTGCCCATTGCGTTGCGCGGGAGCGCGTCGATCACCTCGATCCGACGCGGGTGTTTGAACCGCGCCAGAGCGGTGTCCAGTGCAGGCCGGATGTCGGCATCACCGAGCGGCGCCCCCTCGCAGATGAGCACGGCCACCACCTGTTCGCCGAAGTCGGGGTCGGGAACGCCGATGACGGCGGACTCGGTGATCCCGTCGATTTCGTCGAGGACGAGCTCGATCTCCTTGGGGTAGATGTTCTCGCCACCGCTGATGATCATGTCGCTCGCCCGACCCTGCAGGGTGATCCGGCCATCGGTTGCCATGGTGGCGATGTCGCCGGTGATGAACCAGCCGTCGTCGGTGGATGCGTCGGCGGTTGCGTCGGGTCGCCGCCAGTACTCGCGCATGACCTGACGGCTTCGGATGGCGACAACCCCGACCTCGCCGGCTGCGACCTCAGCCCCGTTGGTGTCGACGATGCGGGCCTCGACGCCCGGGAGGGCGTAGCCGACGGTACCGGCGATGCGGTCACCGTCGTAGGGGTTCGAGGTCGTGATGCCCGTTTCAGACATGCCGTAGCGCTCACAGATCCGATGCCCGGTTCGATCGGTGAACGCAGCGAAGGCCGGTTCTGTGAGTGGCGCGGACCCACACGTGAACAGCCGCATCGACGCGCATCGCTCGGCGGTGAGGCGCGGCGACGCGCAGAGCCGGGCGTAGTGGGTCGGCACGCCCATGAAGACGGTGCCCTCCGNAAACCCATCGAGCACCGCATCGACGTCGAAGCGACGCAGGAAGGTGACGGGAATGGCGGACAGCAGCGCGCAGTGCAGTGCCACGAAGAGGCCGTGGACGTGGAAGATCGGCAGGCCGTGAATGAGGTGATCGTCAGGGGTGAAGTGCCATGTGTCGTGGAGGGCGTGGGCGTTGGCTCGGAGTCCCTCGTGGGTGAGGGCGGCGCCTTTGGGTCGGCCGGTGGTTCCTGACGTGTAGAGGATTGCCGCGAGGTCGTCGTCGCCCCGTTCCACCGGTTCGGTGACCGGGGCGACCACCGTGCGACGGGTGAGGCTTCCGCCGCNGTCGGGGTCGAGCGTCAGCCAGGTTGGCTCCTCGGCCATCGACGGATCGACGATGATGACCGCCGGTTCGGCGTCGTCGATGAAGTAGCGACGCTCGTCGGTGGTGAATGCAGGGTTGAGCGGCACGTGCACCGCGCCTGCCCAAAGGCACGCAAGGTAGAGCGCGACCGCTTCGGGCGATTTCTCCACCTGCACGAGCACGCGATCGCCGGGTTGCGCACCTGCGTCGATGAGGACGGCAGCGAAGACCCGGACCTGGTCGAAGAACTCGCCATAGGTCCAGGAGCGTTTGCCGTCGAGAAGGAACGGCGCCTCGAGTCGGTCGATCGCGGCGGCGTGGAATTCGGCGGCGATGTTCCCGCCGGTCATCATCAGCCCTGGAAGAGGATCATCGACAGGTAGGTCAGCGACGGCTTCGGGCTGTCCTTCACATGGATCGCCGACTCGAAGGTGAGCAGTGTGCCGAGCTTGTGCTTCTCGGCACGCACGACGCGGGAGCGGGCGTGCAGGGTGGCCCCGGCCGGGACCGGTTGGCGGAACTGCAGACCGCCGGAGCCGAAGTTCACGACGTTCTTCATACCGGTGAGCTGGACCGGCATCGAGATCAGGCTCGGCATCAGGCTGAGGGTCAGGAAACCGTGGGCGATCGGGCCACCGAAGGGACTCTCCTTCTCGCAGCGCTCGACGTCGACATGAATCCACTGGTGATCGCCCGTCAGGTCGGCGAACTGGTTGATCATCTCCTGCGTGACGACCAGTTCGTCGCCCCACGCCCCGTACTCCTCGGAAGCTTGGGCGTTGATGGCGTCGATGGCGTCGAAAGCGATGGCAGTCATGGGCGGCAGCGTACGACCGGGACCCACCGCCCGCACGTTGACGAGCGGTGAACGGTCATTAACCTCGGGCGCATGGGAACCCCTTCGATGAGCCGCACCGACGACGTCTTCGTGATCGATGTTGGCGACGACGAAAACATGACGTCGGTCGCCTGGGTGGCGGCGATGAACGAACTGCTTGACGTGGTGGAGGCGGCTGACGGACCAAAGGGACTCGTCACCACCTCGTCGGCACCGAAGCACTTTTCCAATGGGCTCGACACGCCGTGGATGGCGACGGCCGAGAGCGGGGATGTCGTTGCCTACGTCGATTCGTGCTTCCGGCTGGTGCACCGGATCATGTTGCTCAGCGTGCCGACTGCCGCTGCCGTGACCGGCCACGCTTTCGGGCTCGGCGCCTTCGTCGTGCTCGCGCACGACCAGGCCGTGATGCGAGAGGACCGCGGCTTCTGGAACCTGCCCGAGGTGCACCTCGCCATGAACTTCCCGCCCGGGCTGATGAACGTCGCCCGTTCGCGGATTGCAGCGTCAGAACTTGCCCGCGCGGTTGTTGTCGGTCACCGCTACAACGGTCCCGATGCCGCAGCAGCAGGAATCGTCGACGAGGCGCTCCCGCTGGACGGGCTGACCGACGCGGCCATCGCCCGTGTCGCACCACTCGCAGGTACGGCCGGCGACAATCTGGCGACGATCAAGCGCCAGCTCTATCCGCTGATCGCCGAACTCGCCGACGGCTGAACGTCGGGTCGGCGTTTCGGGTTTCTCCGGATCAGCCCCGAGGGACGTCGATCCAGGGGATCTCCTTGTCGACCCGAGGCTCACCCGGAAGACCGAGCACCTGCTCGCCGAGGATGTTCTTCATGACCTCGGTGGTGCCGCCTTCGATGGAGTTGGCCCGAGCCCGCAGGAAGGCGTAGCCGACACCGGCACCGGAGCCGGTGAGGTCGACCTCGCCGGGGCGACGGAAGGTGTAGTCGAACTCGATCTGGCCCTCCATGCCCTGCAGGTCGACGGCCTTTTCGAAGATGGCCTGGTTGAGTGTGGCCATCATCGACTTCCCGACGGAGCCTTCTGGGCCCGGATTGCCGGCCTTCGCGGCCTGTGATGCCCGCATATTGGTGAGGCGGAGCGCCTCGGCCTTGATCCAGAGTTTCATGACGTCGTCGCGGTTCTGTGGCGTGCGGACCCACTCGGGGGCCTTCTCCCAGATAGCGGTGAGGCCGCCGATTGCGCCGCCGCCCCGCTTCGGAGCCACCGGATCCGCCACCGCTGCCGCCGATCGCGGTGCGTTCGTTCATGAGGGTGGTGAGCGCAGCGCGCCAGCCCTCGCCCTCGGCACCGATGCGGTAATCGTCGTGCACGCGCACGTCGGTCATGTAGACCTCGTTGAACTCGGCCTCGCCGGTGATCTGCCGCAGCGGGCGAACTTCAACACCCGGGGCCTTCATGTCGAGTGCGAAGTAGGTCATGCCTCGGTGCTTGGGCACGTTCGGGTCGGTGCGGGTGACGAGCATGCCGAAGTCGGCGATGTGGGCGAGTGTGTTCCACACCTTCTGGCCGTTGACGACCCATTCGTCGCCGTCTTTGATCGCCTTGGTGCCAAGACCGGCAAAGTCGGAGCCGGCGCCGGGTTCTGAGAACAACTGGCACCACTTCTCCTCGCCGGTGAACATCGGGCGAAGGAAGCGCTGTTTCACCTCTTCCGAGCCGTGGGTGAGGATCGTCGGGCCGGCCAGGGCGATGAAGAACATCGACGCATCCATCGGGGGTGCTCCTGCCTCGTGCAGGCGCTGGTTGACGACCTTCTGCAACTGGGGTCGTACGCCGAGTCCGCCGTGGCCTTCGGGGTACATGACCCAGGCGAGGCCATGGTCGAACTGATGACCTCGGAATTCCTCGTAGCTCTGGGTCGAGGGATCGTTGTCGGCGAGGAGGGTGTCAAGGGTGGCTTCAACCCTCTGAAGTTCAGCGTCACTCATAAGTGGCAGTCTGGCTGACAAATGACGTCGCGAGCTACTCGGCAGTCCAGTCTGTTGGCCACTACGGTCGTCGCCCATGACGTCGCTTGCTGACTACGTCGCCGCCCATCGCATCGCCTACGACGAACTCGCGTCGGTGATCGCCGGCCTCAATGACGACCAACTTGCCACGCAATCGTTGTGTCCCGATTGGGATGTCCGTGCGTGTGTTGCGCACGCCATCGGGACCGACAAAGCGCTCACGGGGTGGGTGCCCGACCCTGAAAACCTTTTTGACTTTGCCATCGCCGCCCGGTTCATGGAGGAAGCGGTGTCGATGTCGCCGGACGAGTTCGCCTCCGCAGTCGCTGCCATCGCCGACGCGCGCGTCACCGATCTCGAGTCGCTCGACCCGTCGGTTGTCGACGAACCGTCGATGACACCGGTTGGTCCGCAGGCGTACGGCAACTTCTTGCAGATCCGCGTCTTTGATCTGTGGGTTCACAACCGCGACATCGCCATTCCGCTCGGTGTTGAGCTGCCCGATGGTGGCCCGACCGCTGAGCAGGCACTGAACGAAGTCCACCGGTCGATGGGATACATCGCCGGCAAGAAGATCGGCCTCGAGGACGGGATGTCGATGACCGTCGAGGTCACGGGTGGCGCACCTCGCACGATGCATGTCGCGGTCGACGGGCGTGCCGGCCTGGTCGATTCGCTCGACGATCCGACGTTCACCCTTACCGCCGACACGGAGACGTTTGTGATGCTGGCGTGTGGCCGAGTCGACCCACAAGCACGCATCGACGGCGGCCGGATCTCCTGGACGGGCGATCCCGAATGGGGCGAGAAGGCGGCCCGCAACCTGCGCTTTACGATGTAGGGCTCAGCCGACGAGTGCCATTCCGGCGTAGAGGGCCACGCCGTTGCGCATGGCGTCCTCGTTCACTCGCATGAGGTTCGAGTGGTTCGGCGCCGCAGTCGACCAGTGTTCGTCGTCGGGACATACGCCGAGGAAGGCCATCGAGCCCGGCACGTGTTGGAGGACGTAGCTGAAGTCCTCGGCACCCATCACGGGTCGAGGCATCGCGACGAACGTGCCGTTGCCCATGATCTCGTTGGTGACCTGGGCGACGAGTTCCTGTTGGCCTGGGTGATTGATCGTCACCGGGTAGCCGGGCGTGACGTTGGTGGTGCAGGTGCAGCCATGGGCGGCGGCGTTGCCTTCGGCGACTCGGCTGATGTTGTTCTGGAGGGTCTCGCGGGTGTCCTCATCGTGGGCGCGGATCGTGCCTTCCATCCAGGCCTGATGCGGGATGATGTTGTTGGTCGTTCCCGCCTCGACATGGGCGACAGTGACGAGCCCGGACTGGGTTGCCTCGATGGAGCGACCGACCATCGTGTGCAGCCCGGTGATGGTCGCAGCCATGGCCGGGATCGGGTCGGCGCATTGGTGAGGTGCCGAGGCGTGGCCACCTTCGCCATGGATCGTGATCTCGAATCGGTCGGCTGAGGCCATGATCGCCCCGTCTTTGGTGGTGATCATGCCCGAGGGCATGTTGGTGAAGGCATGGATCGCGAACGCCCGGTCGACACCGTCGAGCACGCCTTCCTCGATCATGAACTTTGCACCGTGGAAGCCTTCCTCGCCGGGCTGGAACATGAAGCGGATCTTCCCGGTGAAGGAGTCCTTGCTGTCGGCCAGAAGCTTTGCGGCGCTGACCAGCATGGCGACGTGGGTGTCGTGCCCGCAGGCGTGCATCCGTCCGTCGTGCTTGCTCTTGAAGTCGGAGGGGTAGTCCTCTTGCAGCGGGAGGGCATCCATATCGCCGCGCAGCAGCACGGTGGGGCCGGGCTTGCCCGAATCGAGGTCGGCGACGACCGACGTGGTCGACTCGCCGAGCGTGATGTCGAGACCGAGGCCGGTGAGCGCCTCGGTGATCTTCATCTGCGTCTCCGGGAGGTGCAGGCCGAGCTCGGGGTCGTGGTGGATCGCCCGCCGCAACTCGATCGTGTCGGCATCGAGGGCTTCTGCTGCGGTGGCGAGATCGGGTCCGAGTTCAGCGAGGTTCATGAGCAACGTTGGCCCATCAGGGAAGGGATGCGCAACGCTCGGTCTAGGTTGACGCCATGGCAGCGCTTTCTCACGACGAACGCATGGCGGCCCTGACCTTGGCGGAGGTGTATCCGCATTACGTCACCAAGGCGGAGAAGAAGGGCCACTCTGAGCGTGCGCTGCTCGAGGTGATCACCTGGCTCACCGGCCTGTCGAAGGCCGATATCGANCGCCATCTCGNCGCAGNGTCGACATTCGAGGATGTTTTTGCCGAGGCCGAGCTCAACCCGAATGCGTCGTTGATCACCGGCGTGATCTGTGGGGTACGCGTCGAGGAGATCGAGAANCCNCTGACGCAACGGGTTCGGTATCTCGACAAGCTCGTTGATGAGCTCGCCAAGGGCAAGGCGATGGAGAAGATCCTCCGCGCCTGACCACCCGCTACCGTCCGATCATGCGATTGGGAGTGCACGTGCCGCAGTACGGACGGGCCGCGTCGCCCGAGGCGATTGTCTCGGTGGCTGTTCGGGCCGAGGAACTCGGCTTTGCCGACGTGTGGGTTTCGGACCATGTCGCGATCCCGGCATCCCAGGGCTATCCGTCGCCGTACCTGTTCGATCCCGTGCTCACGCTCGGTTGGGCTGCCGCTGCCACGAGCCGGGTCCGGCTCGGCACGAGTGTCATGGTGGTGCCCCAACATCACCCGCTCCAGCTCGCGAATCAGATCGCAAGTCTCGATCGGCTGAGCGGAGGCAGGGTGACACTCGGTGCCGGTGTCGGTTGGTCCAAGGCCGAGTTCGAGGCGCTGGATCAGGATTTCCACACCCGCGGCCGCCGCATGGACGAGGCCCTTGAACTCATGCGACTCGCCTGGACCACCGACCCGACCACGTATCGAGGCGACTTCTTCACGCTGGAGGAGTTCAAGATTCAGCCGAAGCCGGTCGGGTCGATCCCGATCTGGATCGGCGGCACGTCGGACGCCGCGATTGCCCGAGCTGGTCGGGCCGACGGCTACCAGGGAATTTCAATGTCGCCCGACGAGATGGCGGCGCTTGTCGATCGCTTGCGGGAGGCGGGCGCTGGCGACGATTTCGTCGTGAGCTATCGCACCGGCTGGGACCCGAACGGGATGGACCATCGCCAGATCGTTGACGAGGCCGAGGCGTACGCCGAGGCGGGTGTCCACCATGTCGTCGCTGCTCCGTGGCGACGCACTGCCGAGGAATGGATCGACTCGATGGAGAAGTTGGTCGAGTTGGTGCCGCTCGATTGAGCGCTACTGCCGGCCCATCTCGGCGGCCAGCTCGGCCTTGCGTGCTTCGGCGTCTTGGCGGCTGATCAGCTGGAATTCCATCGTCTGAAGGTCGCCCTCGAAGGCGAACGGGGCGGCGTACTCACGGCTCACCGGCGATCCCGTGTCGAGCGCGACCGACATGCCGACGGAGGAGATCGTGCCCATCATCCACGGGATCTCACCCGACCCGACGATGTTGCCGTCGACGGTGAGCGTGACCACGGCGGTGCGCTTTGGCCCTCGGAGGAACTGCGCATGCAGGGTGGTGGCACCGTCGGGGATCGGCGAGTCGGAACGGATGATCGTGTGGTGGTCGAACGCGTTGTAGTCGAACACGAGGTGATCGTCCTTCACGAAGAAGGCGATGCCGGAATTCTCNGTGCCGGTCGCGAAGAGAACGCCGCCCTGACCCGCTTTGCGGCGCACGGTGGCGATCGCGTCGAAGCTACGGCCGCCGAGCGAGGCACCGGCCTGCGACGGCAGGGGTGCGATCGGCGGACGGTAGACATAGCGCCTGCTGGCCGGGTGAGGCGATCGGTCGCGGTGGCGGGTGCCGAAGAGTTGGAGCATGCGGTCGTCAAGGGGGAGCACGCCGTGGAGTTCGGCCTCCTCCCACCAGCGGTCGATGAGTTCGGCGAGTTTCTCGGGGTTCGATGCGGCGAGATCGGTGCACTCCGACGGGTCGACCGCAACGTGGTACAGCTCCCACGTGTCGTCGTCGAACGAGGTGCCGGCTTCGTGCCGGGTCACCGCTTTCCAGCCGTCGAGCCAGATGCCGCGGTGGCCGCCCATCTCGAAGTACTGGACCTCCTTGCGGCTCGGCTCGTCGGTGCCGGTGAACGTGTAGCCGAGCGAGGTGCCGCTGATCGGCATCTGTTCGTGGCCGCCGTAGGTGTCCTTGGGTGTGACGCCGCACGCCTCGTAGATGGTCGGTGCGATGTCGTTGACGTGGTGGAACTGGCGGCGGAGTTCGCCGCCGACATCACCGAGGCCCTCGGGCCAGTGCACGACGAGCGGCACATGCACGCCACCTTCATGCGTGTTCTGCTTGTACCACTTGAACGGCGTGTTGCCGGCTTGGGCCCATCCCCACGGATAGTTGGTGTGGCTGTGAGGACCACCGATTTCGTCGAGGTGGTCGATGGCCTGCTCCGGCGTTTCAAGGATGCCGTTGAAGAACTTCATCTCATGCATGACACCGAACGGACCACCTTCCTGGGAGGCGCCGTTGTCGGCCAGCACCATCACGATGGTGTTGTCGAGTTGCCCGAGGTTGCGCAGCGAGTCGATCAGGCGCCCAACCTGGGCGTCGGTGTGCTCGAGGAATGCGGCGAATGCTTCCTGGAGGCGGGCTGCGAGACGTTGGTGCACATCGGGCATGTCGTCCCATGCCTCGACTCCGGGGTTGCGGGGCGCGAGTTGGGTGCCTTCGATGTGCAGGCCCAACTCCTGCTGGCGGGCGAACCATTCGGCGCGGACGTCGTCCCAGCCTTGGTCGAATGCGCCGCGGTACTTGTCGAGGTAGGCCCGCGGTGCCTGGTGTGGCGCGTGGGTGGCACCGAAGGCGGCGTAGAGGAAGAACGGGCGATCGGGGCGCACCGACACGGAGTCGTGCATGAACTGAATCGCCTTGTCGATGATGTCCTCGCTGACGTGGTAGCCCTCATCGGGGCCCTTCGGCGGGTCGATGTGGTGGTTGTCGTAGGTCAGCGACGGGCTGAACTGGTCGGTCTCGCCGTCGAGGAAGCCATAGAAGCGATCAAAGCCCCGTTGCAGTGGCCACTGGTCGTAGGGGCCGGCTGCTGAGCACTGCTCCATGGGGGCGAGATGCCACTTGCCGACGGCGAACGTCGAGTAGCCCTCGTCGTGCAGCACCTCGGCCATGGTCGCGGCGTGGTCGGAGATCTGCCCGGTGAGGTTGGGGAAGCCGCTGTTCATGTTCGACACGCCTCGCATGCCGACGGTGTGGTGGTTTCGGCCGGTGAGGAGAGCCGCACGAGTGGGAGAGCACAGCGGTGTTACATGGAAGTTCGTGTAGCGCAGGCCTTCGGCGGCGAGGGCGTCGATGTTCGGCGTGTCGATCGATGAGCCGTAACACCCGAGCTGCGAAAAGCCGAGATCGTCGAAGAGTACGACGACGACGTTGGGGGCGTCTTCGCCGGGATGGGGTGGTTCGGGCCAGTCTGGTGTCGAGTCATCGACGGTGCGCCCGATCGTGCCGTTCCAGTCCTCGTAGGTCGTCATGCTGTGAGGGTAGAGGTTTTGGCATCCGTACTGCCAGTTTCTCTTCGTGCCGTGTCCCGCATACGCTCTGCGCCATGAAGCTGTCGATGATGCTCACGTACTCCGGCGACCCGCGGCTGGCCGCTGCCGAAGCCGCTGATCTGGAGAAGGCCGGCATCGATGTCGGCTGGGTGCCGGAACTCTACGGCTTCGACGCCGTGTCGATCCTCGGCTACCTCGCCGCGAAGACCGACACCATGGAGCTCGGTTCGGGCATCTTCAACATCTACGGCCGCACCCCCAGCACGATCGCCATGACCGCTGCCGGGCTCGACGCAGTATCGAGCGGGCGCTTCATCCTCGGCCTCGGTGCGTCCGGCCCGCAGGTCATCGAGGGGTTCCACGGCGTGAAGTACGACAAGCCCCTCGGCCGGCAGCGCGAAATCATGGAGATCTGTCGTGCGATCTGGCGGCGAGAGGTCGTGGTGCACGACGGCCCGAACTACCAGCTCCCGCTTCCGCAGGATCAGGGCACGGGGCTCGGCAAGCCACTGAAGCTGATCAACCATCCTGTGCGCGAGGACATCCCGATCTATCTCGCTTCGCTCGGCCCGAAGAACGTCGAGCTCACCGCCGAGGTCGCCGACGGCTGGTTGCCTGCCTTCTTCCATCCCGACAAGGCCGACGGTGTGTGGAAGGCCGATCTCGACGCCGGTCTCGCCAAGCGTGATCCTGCCCTCGGCCCGCTCCAGGTCTCGACCGGTGGCGCACTGTGCATCACCGACGACGACGAAATGGCCCGCAAGATCCGCGACGCCGGTCGCTTTATGACGGCGCTGTACGTCGGCGGCATGGGCGCAAAGGGCAAGAACTTCTACAACAACATCTTCCGCAAGTACGGCTACGAGCAGGAAGCCGAGCAGATCCAGGACTTGTACCTCGACGGCAAGAAGGACGAGGCGATGGCGCTCGTTCCCCAGGACTATCTCGATGCCACCGCGCTCGTCGGCGACGAAGGCTTTGTGCGCGAGCGAGTGGAGGCCTACCGGGCGGCCGGGGTGACGCACCTGCAGATCTCGCCGACCGGCCCGAATCCGATGGCCGATATCGAGAAAGTGAAGAGCTGGGTCAGCTGACCCGACACCGCTCCGTCAGGCGCGTTGCGCTTCGATGCGACGCTCGAGCCCAGCGAGTGACTGGCGGAGGGTCTTCGACAGTTGCCGCTTGAGCACGCGAAAGAGCAGCCCGGTGCGGGGCTTCGGCTGGAGCGCCATCAGGTAGGTGACCCGAACCCGGTCATCGGAGAGAACCTGGATGTCGACCCGCTCGTTGAGCGTCTCGGTGACGAGACCGAGCGGCCCCTCGGCTTCAACGACGGAGAAGCCCCAGGAACGAGGCTCGTCCCAGACGTTGAACTCCTCGTAGATGGGCTTCTTCGCTACCCAGACGGTGCGGGTCGATCCGAGGCCGGTACCGCCGGTCGCCTCCGCCTTGTCGAGCGCGCTGAACCACTCCGGCCACCGTTCGTGATCGCACAGCACGTCCCACACGTCCTGGGGGGTAGCGCGGATCTCGCGCACAGCTCGGATCTTGAGCGGTGCACGGTCGGTCCAGTCGGCGGGCTGACNAGTCATCACGGCCATGACCGGAGCGTAACCGGGCGGTACCTTGCGGCCATGCCGTCCGCGATCCCGCACGTCAGCCTCGCCCACCTTCCGACCCCGCTCGAACCACTCGATCGCCTGTCGGCTGCGCTCGGGGGTCCCCGGATCTGGATGAAACGCGATGACGCGACCGGACTTGCGATCGGCGGCAACAAGGTCCGCAAGCTCGAGTACCTCCTGGCCGACGCGCTGGAGCAGGGTGCCGACGTCGTGCTCACGATCGGTGCGACGCAGAGCAATCACTGCCGGCAGACCGCTGCTGCCGCCGCCCGCCTCGGCATCGAGTGTGAACTCCTGCTCGAGCATCGATTCCCCGAGTGGCCCGACGCGTACACCCGGGGCGGCAACCTCCAGCTCGACGCGTTGCTCGGCGCCACCGTGCTCGATCATCCTGCTGGCACCGACATGGACGCTGCGCTTGCTGCGCGGGCTGACGAACTCAAGGCCGCCGGTCGAAGGCCGTATGCCATCCCACTCGGTGGGTCGTCGGTCGTCGGGGCGTTCGGTTACCGCACCGCCGCAGTGGAGGTCCTGCGGCAAGCCGACGCCGTGGGGTTCACCCCGGCCGAGATCGTTCATGCCACCAGCTCCGGCGGCACGCAGGCCGGGCTCATCGCCGGACTCGCGATCAAGCGGTCGGCGGTGCCGGTTCTGGGCGTGAGTGCGGGTGGTTCCGACGAGTACCTCGCACCGATCGTTCGCTCGCTCGCCGAAGGGGTCATCGAGCAACTCGGCCTCGACCGCACCTTCGGCCCCGCCGCCGTCGTGATCGACGACACCCACGTTGGCGACGCCTACGGGGTTCCGACCGATGCGATGCACGAGGCCGTCGAGATGTGCGCCACGCTCGAGGGGGTGCTCCTCGACCCGGTGTACACCGGCAAGGGTATGGCCGGTCTCGTTCATCATGTCCGGACCGGCCGATGGTCGAGTGACGATCAAATCGTCTTCATCCACACCGGAGGAACGCCGGCGCTGTTCGCTTACCCCGAACTCCGTTAGACGACCGACGCAGGCGACGGGCGGCGTGTCCCGCTCGCCGCCATCACTGCTGCGGCTGCCATCGACAACAATCCGGACACCACATAGCTCGCGCGGTACGACGACGCGTCGCGCAGCGCACCGAGCAGCAGTGGCCCGCCGGCGATGCCAACGGTGATGATGAGCTGCTGGAAGGCGAAGATTCGCGGGTACGCCGTGACGCCGAATGCGCTGGCGATCAGCAGCGGTTGGAGCATCAGGAGGTTGCCAATCGTGGTGCCAAAGCAGAAGGCGACGACCACGAGGGCGATGCGGGCGTCGGCGAACGCAATGCCGATCAGTGTGACCCCCTGCACGACGGCGAGCACGATGGTGAACGTCACCAACGGGAGGCGGTCGGCGAAGGAGCCCCCGANGAGGCGCCCGATCGCGCTNCCGACTGCGATCGCCGACACCGCGAGGGCGCCGGTCGAGGAGTCGACGCGTTCGGAGCCGAGGTTCGCGATCTGGGAGAGGCCGCCGACCTGGGCGCCCATTGCCAAGACGAAGCCGATGAGCACGACGATGAAGAAGCGGGTGCGGATGGCGGTGTCGTAGTCGATGCCGTCGACCGAGCCGTCGTTCACGGCGTTCTTGGCGCCTTCTGGCTTGAGCCCCCGGTGGGCCGGTGACGGGACCAGCAGCGGCAGCGTGGCAAGGATCGAGATGACGTAGACGAGGCCGAGGATCGGAGCTGCATCGGCGAGACTGCGGTCGCCGATCAGCCATGCGGCGAACTGGGTGTAGGTGAGGCCGCCNACGGACAATCCGGTCGAGGCGATGGCAAGGGCAAGTGCCCGGCGCCCATGGAACCAGCGAGTCACGAGGGTTGTGGCCGGCAGCACACCTGCCATCGCGAAGCCGAGTGCGAGCACGATGTAGACCGTGTAGAGCTCGACGAGTGAGTCGACCGTGCCGAGGACGGCGAGGCTCGCGCCGCCGAGGACGGCGCCGAGTGCGATCACCAGTCGGATGTCGCGCGTCTCGATGATCGGAGCGATGACCCGGCCGGCCACACCGGCGACGATGAAGAAGACCGAGGTGGCGAGCGAGACGCTCGTGGTCGAGAACGGCTGCTCGTCGGTGAGGGCGTCGAGGTAGACGGCGAGCCCGTAGAAGATCAGGCCTGAGGCTGCCGACAAGACGAGGAAGACCGCGGCGACAACCCACCAGCCGGGAAAGATGCGCAACGCCACGATCAGACGAGTTCTTCGAGGATCCGAGCGACCCCGAACTCGACATTGGTCGAGGTGGTTTCGTCAGCGACGGCCTTGACCTCGTCGAGGGCATTGCCCATCGCAACGCCCCGTCCGGCCCATCCGAGCATGGTGAGATCATTGAGGTTGTCGCCGAACGCCACGACCTCCTCCGCCACGATGTCGAGTTGGGCGCAGAGGCGGGCGAGGGCGGTGCCCTTGTCGGCTCCATGAGGAGTGACCTCGGCAAAGTTGATCCCCGAAGAGGTCGCGTGGTGATGACCGACATGAGGCAGGAGCCGTTCGATCAGTCGACTGTGCCCGAGGTCGGGGTGGGCGACGAACATCTTCCCGACCCCGGTCGGGGTGGTGCCATCACTCAGGCGGTCCTCGTCTCGAAGCGCGTTGCCGGTCAACCGGTTCGGGTACAGCTCGAGAAACGGCGCTTCCCAATGCAGTTGATCGCCGGCTTCCCACCCGAACGCGAAGCCGTCGTCCTCCGCCTCGAGCCGCCGGCGAAGCTCGGCCACGTCGGCGTCGGCGAAGCACAAGCGCTCCTCGATCTCACGGGTGCGGAGGTTGACCCGGTGGCCGCCGTTTGAACCGATGAACCAATCCAGTTCGGCACCGGTGGAGGTCGCGAGTGGGATTCCGCCCATGTGGCTGCGGCCGGTGACGGCCACACAGATGATGCCGGCGGCTTGAGCGGCGTTCATGGCGGCGACTGATCGAGCTTCGGGCCGGTGGTCGGCACCGAAGAATGTGCCGTCGAGGTCGGTGGCGATCATTCGGATCTGCACGGCGCCAGTCTGGCAGTGAACGTCAGGTGAGCCTGATTCGCGAGCCGGTGCGGAGCGTGTTTACCGACGACCGCTGGGATCCATAAGGCTCCTCGACCTCAGAACGGTGGCTGACGCGGTGCCTCGGCGACGGTGCCGCCACTGGCTGATCCGGGGTAGCCATGCTGTCGCCAGATGTCGTACACGACCACGGCAACGGCGTTGGCGAGATTGAGGCTGCGGCTGCCTTCGACCATAGGGATGCTCAGGAGCTGATCGTTCCCGATTCGGGCTTGAGCGGCGTCGGTGAGACCAGCGCGTTCTGCGCCGAACACCAAGACGTCGTCGGTGTCGATCGGCGCGTCGGTGAACCGGGTCGAGCTGTGGGCTGAGAACCCCCACCAGGTTCCTGGGAGTGCGGCGTCAAGCGCAGCGAGGTCGGGGTGGACGGTGACCGTGGCGAGCTCGTGGTAGTCGAGTCCGCCCCGAGAGTAGAGCCGGTCGTCGAGTTCGAACCCCAGGGGTTCGACCAGATGGAGGCCTGCACCCGTGTTCGCAGCCAGCCGGATGATCGCCCCGGTGTTCGGAGCGATCTCGGGATGGACGAGCACGATCTCCACGGGGGTGTGACGTCAGCGTGAGCGCACCACGATCGTCCCGGCGACCTTGTCGTGCCAGGTTTGGCGATCGTCGTCCCAGATCATCCACAGATAGCCGAGGTACAGGATGCTGGCGGAGACGATCCATGCGAAGAGTTCCCGTCCAAGGGCGCGCCCGATGCCCGGAACGTCGCCGTTGTCCACCCGGATCACCTTGTTGCCGACGATTTGTCGACCCCAGGTCTGGCCGGTCCGGCCAAGCTGCGCGACGTACCCGATCATGACCAGCAAGGGGCCGATGACCACCAAAAGGATTGCGCCCGCCACGATCCCGTCATCCACTTCTTCGTCGGGGGCCCACGAGTCGACGAACAGTTCACCCGCCAGCATCAAGGCTCCGAGGAAGATCAGGGCAGACATGACGGTGCCGTACAGGAGGGCGTCGAGGAGGTAACTCCCGAGGCGGTTGCCGAACCCGGCCCGGCCATTGGTGTCGTCCCCCCAGACATCGGCGCCACCTTGGGCGCCGTATCCCTGCTGACCGGGACTCGGCGGTGGAGGCGGTGGTGGCATGTCGCTCATGGGCCGATCGTAGGACATCCCCCGAACTGATATCGACGGTCTTGGTGTTGATCGACGACGGCGATCCATCGGCGAAGCTGCCCGCCCACTCCGGACGCGGCAACGCCGGCCCCGAAAGGCCGGCGTTGGGTGGCGGAAGGTATGGGATTCGAACCCATGGTGACCCGGAGGCCACAACGGCTTTCGAGGCCGCCCCATTCGTCCGCTCTGGCAACCTTCCGGCGACGAGGCTAGCGGTCGCGTGAGAAGGGACCCACCCCCCCCACCGGGTTGTCCGCATCCGCTCGGCGGTGCTCGCCGCACGTTCGGCCGAGGCCTTCTCGGCGAGATGGCAGGAGCTCAGGCTCGCTCAGCGGAAAGGACGACCGTGCCGTCGGCGGTGCGGAGTTCGAGGGTGCCGCGGTCGAGGACGAACACCGTGGCCTGGAGCCAGGCGGCGGGTAGGGCGATGTTCTGCTCGCCGAGGCCGAAGTCGCAGTCGGCCTCCTCGGTCACGCCTGGCGCGATCGTGAGTGCCTGACCGTTGACGTCGTCGTACACGCCGGTGGTGCGGTAGGTCGTGTCGCCCCGGTTGCAGCCGGTGTGGAAGACGAGCGAGCCGTCAGCGGCGAAGGTCAGCTCCGGTACGGCACCGCGGATCGTCACGCCACTGAACCGACCTTCGCGATCTTGGTAGGCCTGAATCAACCAGCGACCGAGGAGTCCGTCGCTTGCGTCTTCGGCGACGACGGCCTCGGTCGTCGTGGTCGATTCGTCCATCGGTGTGGGGCCGCTGGTGGTCGGTGGGCCGGGCGGACCCGGCGTGGCGGCGTCGTCGCCGCACGAGGCGCCGCTCAGGCCGAGGAGGAGCGCAACGAGCGCAATGACGAATCGACGCATGGTCAGTCCATCGCCGCAAGGTAGGTGGTGAGCAGAGCGGCGCACTCCTGGGCTCGCACGTTGTGCGTGGTGGCGAATTCGTGACCGAGTCGAGGGTCGGCGCCGACCTGGTAGAGCGATCCGACTGCACCTCCCGACAGGTCGGGCACGCCGAAGACGACTCGTGCCATGCCTGCGTCGAGGATTGCGCCGGCGCACATGACGCTCGGCTCGATCGTGACGGCGATCGTTGCACCGTCGAGTCGCCGCGACCCGACGTGAGCGGTGGCGTCGCGGATGGCGAGGAGTTCGGCACAGGCGGTTGGGTCGCTGAGGCGTTCGCGTTCGTCGTGGCGGCTGGCGATCACCTCGCCGTCGAGCAGGATCACGGCACCGACGGGCACGTCGCCGTGTTCGATCGCTGCCGTGGCCTCGGCAAGAGCCAGACCCATGAGTTCGTCGTCGGTCACGATTCGGAGACTAGCGAGGCGGCTGATCCTGTCGGTACGGCGGCGGTTCGGTGTAGCGCGCTCGGGTGGCCATTTCCCCTGCCGGCGAGTCGTGCGATCTACGCTCCCGGCCATGGGGAACATGCGTGAGGTGGTCATCAGCGGCTCCGGGGTGTTCACCCCGCCCGAGGTGATCACCAACGAGGAGTTGGTCGTTGCGTTCAACGCCTTCGCCGACAAGCACAACGCCCTCCACGCCGATGCGATCGCAGCTGGTGAGCGGGAGGCGATCCCGCACTCCGACGTCGACTTCATCGTCAAAGCATCGGGCATCGAGCGTCGCCATGTGATGGACAAGTCCGGCGTGCTCGATCCCGACGTCATGCATCCGCTGCTTCGTCAGCGAGAAGACGACGAGCCGGGAATCATGACCGAGATGGCGGTCGACGCAGCCCGNCAGGCAATGGCTCAGGCGGGCCGCAGCAGCGATCAGATCGATGCCGTCATCTGTGCTGCATCGAACCATGAGCGCGCCTATCCGGCGGTCGCGATCGAGGTGCAGGAGGCGCTCGGCATCGAGGGATTCGCCTACGACATGAACGTCGCCTGCTCGTCCGCCACCTTCGCCGTGCAGAACGCAGCCGACATGATCCGCTCGGGTTCGGCGAACACAGTGCTGATCGTCAACCCGGAGATCTGCTCCGGACACCTCGAGTGGCGCGACCGCGATTGCCATTTCATCTTCGGTGATGTGTGCACGGCATTGGTCGTCGAGGCCATGGAGGCCGCAACGTCCGACCATCAGTTCGAGGTGCTCGGCACCCGGTTGATCACCACCTTCTCGAACAACATTCGCAACAACAACGGGTTCTTGCGCCGCACCCGACCCGACGGGCTCGACGATCGTCGCGACATGCAGTTCATGCAGAACGGCCGCCAGGTCTTCAAGCAGGTCGTGCCGATGGTAAGCGACCTCATCGTTGACCACTGCGCGGACGAGGGGATCGACCCCACCGGCCTCAAACGGCTGTGGTTGCACCAGGCCAACACGTCGATGAACGACTTCATCGGCAAGAAAGTGATGGGCCGCGTGCCCGAGCCGGATGAGCAGCCCAACATCCTGCAGGACTACGCAAACACGTCATCGGCCGGATCGATCATTGCGTTCTCTCACCATCAGGACGGCCTCGAGTCCGGCGACCTTGCCGTGATCTGCTCGTTCGGTGCCGGCTACTCGGCCGGCAACGTGATCGTGAGGAAGCGCTAGGGCGTGCCGTCGCCGATCGGCTCGACAGCGTCGATCTCGTCGTTGACCTGACGGCTCAGCCAGATCTCGTTCGCGCCGAAGGCGATCGCGCCGCACACGACGAAGATGTCGGCGACGTTGAACACGGCGTACCAGGTGACGTCGATGAAGTCGACGACTTCGCCGCTGAGCACGCCGTCGTCGGCGCGGAAGATCCGGTCGAGCAGGTTGCTGATCGCGCCGCCGAGGATCGTCGCCGCAATGGCGGCACGCAGACGGGTCTCGGCGTTGACGATCAACCATCCGAGAAAGCTGCACATGGCGATGACGATCAGCCCGATCCATGGTCCAAGCCCCGACCCAGTACCGAAGCTGAAGCCACTGTTGTAGGAAAGGTCGAACTCGAGGGTCGGGAGGACGTTGATCACGCGCCCGTTGTCGAGTGCAGACTCCGCCCACCACTTGGTGATCTGGTCAAGCGCTACAGCAGCCGTAACGATCACCGCGGAACGTTGAACGAGGGATCGCCGATTCACGGGGTGAACCGTAGACGGCGCAGCGCTGCGCGCCTCGCCGGCTGCATGCAATGCCCACCTGAGTGGCATGCCGCTTCAGGTCGATATCCTTGGCGGCAAGCGGACGATCATGAATTACATCATGACACCGATCCAGAAATCGCTTGCGACGGCGTTCAGGGAAACCTAGATCCCGGATGCATCCGGAACGGGGCCCAGCCGGAACCGAGCGCGATGGGAAGGGGCGTGATGGGACAGGTCGGGCGGTCTATTCCATCCAGANCATCCAGCCATAGGCGAGGATGATCGCCGGAACAGCCGAATAGAGGGTCGCCACAATGGCAACCTTCGGGGCGATGGCGATGGCCGGAAACAGCGCGTCGCCGTCATTGCTGAGCG
>FUFK010038000.1_pt1 | contig 34316 bp, 42 predicted proteins | sample 1021851 | NCBI WGS metagenome assembly FUFK01 (sample SAMEA51879418, study PRJEB19060) | metagenome | reverse complement strand
TTTTCTGAGATACTTGCTTTTGGTTTCCATACCATTCTTCTGGGATAGAGCCATGACTCCAGAGAAACCCATGCTTAGTTGCCCAAGCACCATAGGTTAAACTTCTTTTGCCACGACTCAATTTTGCTTTGCTGTTTTGAAAACAAAACCTAATATCTAGGTCGGGTCGTTGCGTCTTGATCGCAACATGTTTTCTGCGGTCTTCCTTTGAGAAGAAGCCTTTAGTTTCAATACAGATGCCGTTGTCAAGGATGAAATCAGGCTTATAAACGCAACTGATTTGGTAGCTAACATCAAGTGTTTCATAGGTAAAAGGAACTTTATTTGCTTGTAATGTAGCTGCTATTGCAGCTTCAAACTTACTTCTAAAATTCGTCTGCTCCGACTGTTTCAAACCCTGCTTTCGCTTTGGGCTTCTCTTCTTCGATGGTTGCTTCTTCTGTTTCAAAGCCATAGCCTTGGGCGGTTTTAATGTATTCGACATGATTGTGAATGATTACTGCTTCTGGTTGGATCTTTATACCAACACCAAAAGCTGCTGTTTCCCATCCACTGCAACGCATATTGACCTGACCAGTTGTACCAGGACCACACTTGTTAACTTTCTCCTTCTGCTCTTCTGTCATAGGAGAACCATCAGCATTGAATAAAACAGGTGGTCTTTGTTTCCACTGTGAACCATCTGCTCTTACACCTCCACCTTTCATCTTGGTTTTTACTTTGAAGTATGGCTTACCATCAACTTCAGTAAACTCCCAAGGTAAAGAAGCAAGTTTAAATTTTTTATTTGGGTTTGCTGTTTTTAGTTGTGCCTTCCACCTTTCAAGCAAACCACTAAGTTGTTCTTCAACTTCAGTTGCATCGTCTGGATTTATAAGACATTCAACTTGCCAAATACCTGACGCATCAAATTTAGTATCAGGTTCTACCAGCCATGCAAATTGAAATAGGCACACTGGTGTTGTAATGTTTAAAACTTCTGGTTTAATCATTTGGAAATTTCAGTTAGAGTTTTCTTTTAATTGCATCCATGTTGGATGTATCACTGATAGTACCGTAGATAAATTACTTGTCACGCATTTGTTTAACTAAACACATATGGTGCTAATAAAACTTCACACACATCAAAATCCCCTATGTCTGGTGGTATGGGTAGCTTGCTTGGATCATCTAATTGTTCTACTGCTTGCTGATATAAATCATCTAGTAAATTTTTGCTGTACATATCAACAAAACTTTCTTTGACATACCCTATAAATTTTTCTATATGTGCAGCAGGTGAACCAAAGCAATCGTGTATTGTACAAAACTGATTTAAATTATTAGCTTTACTTTTTGTCAATGCTAAATGTACATTAGCAGCATCTAAACTATGAACAAAGTTTGCAGCAAAACTCTGTGTAGATTTTCTTCTGTCAACCTCTGTAGTATTTGTATTAAGTGACAACTGTATAGTGCTGGAGTGTAGTTTCGTATCAATTCTTTTTACATTAGACTTGTAATAATGTTGCTTAACATAAAACTTAGATGGTGTAATCCATGTCATATCTTTATCTTCTTTACCAAAACATCTTGCAATGTCTGCTAGATATTTCATCACTATTATACATTTAGGACATATATTATTTACACTTTTCTCTATAATTTTTGCAAGATAATGATTATGTAAGAAGCAATCTTTCTGCCAAGACAGTTCTTCATCGCTTCCTATAAAATAATCTCGTATAGCATTTGTAATACCAAAAGTTTTACCACTGTACGGAATCATCATCACAGGTTTTTTTATCATCTTTCTTGTAATTACCTGATGATGTTTGTACCAATCTTCAGCGATGGTATCTGCTTGTTTTGATAGTTCTTTTATTACTTCATCTTTTACTTCTTCATACAAGTCTTCTACCTCGTCATAGTTTTTTAGGTTAACCTTACCTGCAAGCTTATTGTCATAAGACATGGCTGCAAAATGTTGAAAGCCATTGTTTGTACCGTCAAGTAAAACAGGATGCTTGCTTACATAACCATAGCCTTGATCCAAAAGCTCATTGAAATCTAAACACCACGCAAGAAACTGAAAGGGTTCTTCTGCTTTACTCCATATGCTGACATAAGATTCTGGACTGCTTGCTATCTGCCTGGCTAAAGCTTCCCCCTCTGTCTTAGACCATTCAATACGTTCTTCATAACTGTATTTGCTCATACCCCATGAGTTAGCACCTGCTATACCTAACCAATTCTTTGCTTTCTCATCTGTTATTGCTGCACCTTCAGCAAATCTATGCAAAGCTCTTGCTAAATCATTACCTTGTGGATTAAAAATACCTGATACATAATAAATTCTGCCTGTAAAATCTGCTTGTGCTACATGCCAAAAAGGTTCTTCTGCAAATTTTGTAGCAGTATCAAGCAACATAATACATTGATACCTTTTCATACGATCATGTGCGTTTTGATCTTTCCTAATATTTTCTTCTCTTCTCCACCACAATCTTGAGTCTTGATTAGTATCAATATCATGTGGCTTTGGTACTTGTGGTAGTGGTTCAGCATCTATTAAACAACCTACTTCTATACCTCTATCCCAACAGCTTTGAGCAATTTCAAGAACAGTTGTATTTATCTCCCACTTTGTTTGTTGAAGACAATTCAGTGCTGTATAAAGTGCTGTTGGTTTTCTTTTTGTTACTTCTTCATGGTAAGTAAGGTCTTTTGATTTAATTGCTTTGATATGTTTAAATCTTTTTGTATGAAAACCACCTTCAGTAGTGCTAGTCCAATCAATCGGTTGCTCTACGCATGGTTCATACAATGGATAACAAGCTAACCTGTTCTTGCGTTGTCGTTTTATCCAATCCATAGTTCCTTGCGTAAATTCAATATATGTTTTTGTTTGTTTTCCTGATCGAACAGTTGCAAGTTTTACCATACCAACTGCATTAATCATTATATCTATAAGCCTCATTCCAACCTTAAGCTTGTCCTCCTTTGACCACGATTTAAATACAAAACCTCTGTTTCTCATGTGACCTATCATCATATTGCGTCTATACCTTTGATGATTAGTATCTGATATATGTTCTTTTACATTTTTAAAATGCTTTGCGTCTTGTTGTTCAAACAAAGTAAATCTTTGTTCATCTTCAAGCATATGCCCTACTTGTAACGCTGCTTGTGTAGCGGTTTTGTTTTGGCAAGCACTATCAATAACACCTTTAAAAGTAATAAAAGCTATAACATCTACATCTTTAAATTCATGTAGTTTAATTGCTGCTGTAGCTTTTACCCCTGGAGTACCCCTCCAAGCCCTATCAAGGAACTGTTGTATTGCATCAACAAAAGGTAAAAGACCAGCTTTGATCATGGTTTTTGCATAATCTGTTTCTGATTCTCTACCTTTAGATAAGTTGTTGTTGATGTTGCGTTGCCGTCTATCAAACCCACGACTCCACATTCGATCTTCTAAATCAGTTTGCTTACTCATTTATTATCCTTATCATTTCTTCTAGTTCTTCTAATTTTTGTACTGCATATTCAATCATTTTTCTCATACCATTTTTAAGTTGTATGTTGTTTTCTTTTTCAGCTTTATCTGTCCAATATTTTATAAGTATTTCTTTATTAGTAATTTCAGTGGTAAGAGAATCAAGAATAAAATTTTTTTGGCTATCAGTAAATTTCATTAACTCACCTCCTTTTAGTTGAGTATCGAGAGATAAGTTTCTTTAAATCATTTAGTAATTCATCGCAGTGACCACGCATAATATCAAGAGATTCCTTACCTTCATCAATCAACTTAGCAAGTTCTTCTAAACTGTACTCTCTTGTACTGAAGTTCTTACCACATTCTTTACAGGTTCTAGACCTCCAAAGATATGCAGCTTCCCTTTCTCTGGTATGTAAGACAATAGTATTGTCGCTGTTGCAGTTAGGACATTGAATCATTATTATCCTCCCCTGTCATGTGTAGGTATTTAGATTCAAGCTTTTCAATACAAAGATCCCAGGCATCCTGTTCACTGATGTCTAGCTTCTTAGCAATAGACCCTGCAAGCTCCCTTAAATGAGTAGCTATCGCTGTAAGGTTGTATGGATAATCACTCATTATCTACCCCCCTGGAATTGGATAGACCAATCTTTTAATGAATCCCAAGATAAACCATTGCCATCATCATCAACAATAATTATTTCATGGTCTTCTATATCGACACATATATCTTTTATGTATCTCCCCTCCCCTGATACAGGCGAGGTTATTAAAGCTCCTTTTAAAATTGACAAAGGAAACTCCTGGTTTTTAATAAGTTCCATAATAAAAAACATCTGGGTTTAAGGTTCGTAAAGAACCTGTTAAAAATTCAACTAAAAAAATTCTTAATAGGTTCATTAAAAAATTCGCCAAGGATAATAGGCAACTAACATTTAAAAAAATAAAAGAAGAAAGAAGCCTAAAATTAATTAGGCTCTTCTTCACACAATGGAAGATCGAATGTAACCATAAGATGATCAACTTGATCCTCATATTTCAAGACTTTAACTGGACATGAATTAAACCATTCCATAAAATCTTTATAAGTCACTTGTTTAGTTTTCATAATTAAAAATTAAGAAATAAAAAAAATAAAAAAGAAAGAAGCCTAAAATTAATTAGGCGTTGTTTTTAAAGTTTTTGATAAAGATATACAAGAGAATAACTAAGCATATCCAAACAATTAAAGTAGTCATGAATCATTCTCCTTAATATCTAGAGCTTTATAGGCTTCCAGTAACTCCTTGTTAGTTGCTTCCTGGGCGAACCATATACGCTCTATCTCTGCACGTTTAGCAGCTTTTAATTCTGCCTCGTAGTCGTATTTATCAGAAATCATTTTGTAATCCTCCCATAAAAAGGGTTATATCTTTTTTGATTAAGTTCTAAATAACGTGATGTTATTTTGTTGACTTCATCAATAGAACCATTAAGAATAATTTTCCCTAGTGTTCTATATTCTTTTTTTTCAAGCTTCGTAAGCATGATTAATAATAAGTAACTGGGCGGTTAAGGTTCACTTGTTAAGAGAACCCTTTAAAACCTCCGTAGAGGCTTTAAGGGATTGTCTAAGAGCTTTACAACATATCAGATAGGCACATTACATGCTTTTCTAATTGTGGATCAGTCCAGGATGACCAGGGCTGATTGTCTTCTAATTGATAGTCAATAAGTAATTTTAAAAGACCCTCCTTAATTGATTGTTGTAAGAAATGACCTATAGATTTCTCATAGTCTTGATGCTCGCATGATTGATAGTCATAGCCTCTAAGCATACTTGCTAAGTTTGCAAGACCCTTAGTGTCTCTATTTCTTAACCATGCTCTAACTGTTGAACTAACTTTAAATTGATAATCATTAGCCCACATGTCAGGATGCTCAGGATATAAAGCTTTTAAACTGTCTTCATTCTCTTTTAATAAATGAACATAACAAAGATAAGACCAGGTTAAATTCTTATATTCTGAATAATTGGCTTTGTATTCAATAGACACAACTGCTGCTGCATCATTTCTTAAATACTCATAATCTGTCTCTTCTGGATACTTAGCTTTCATAGAATTGAATACACAATTCTCTAAAACAGTTCTGGCATTATATCCATCCCTGGAATAACAATCGCCAAAGAATGTTGATAAAGCATTTAATACATCATTAGATGTTAGATAAGCTGACATAATTTTTAAAAGGTTCTGGGATTAGTACTATAAAAAATAATTTCTAGTACTGATTGAATTATTACTATGAGTTGGCTACCGATAATATAAAAACATAAATATCGTTACACTTTGTAACAATAGACCCTATATATCCCCCCACCCTGTCCAATTATTGTCCTTTTACTGTCCAAAACACTATAAAAACCCCTAGATCCTAGTTATAGCTTAACTTGCAGTGCTGTCTCTATGACAGTACTACATATATAAAGACTGTATATATAGCTTTTTTTCTACAAAAAATAACACCATATGGGGACAAACAAGATTTGTATATATGCGTAAACCCTTCAAATTTTTGTGGTAAAAATATTTTGTAAGACCCTATGTAGGACCACCCAGAAGGAACTACAAGGGTCTTTTTAGGATCTATAGGAGAGAGAACCTATAAGTTAATTATAATAATGATGCTGATGAAGGTCAAATCTATAGTCTATCTATGGATGGATTTTAACGACCCCCCCTATAGTCCCCCCCATGGTCTATCTACAAGTGCAGGTTAATAAGAATTACTTATAAAACCATCGTCAGGGGTATTAGAATTACTTATTTGTCTAGGAGACATACCCATAGCTGTTTGAGTAATAGAGTTATTCATAAGAGAACCCCAGTTATCTAGGTGAACTCTTAGTAATTCATCTTTACGAGATCTTATGTTTCTATCTTCATCAGCAGACATATAGTCAGTCCAATAAGCTACTGCTCCTGATAGAGCGTCTAGGATATCATCATGTACTAGAGAGCCTCTATGTCTTGTTATACGAGACATTTGATAGAAGAGTTGAAGCTTTAGTTTACGTTCTGGTGCTTCATTAGCATTAGATCTATAGTCTTTTTCTACTACTTTGCGGTCTATTATTAGCCTATGAGAGTTCATTACAGGTTCTAGGGTATCTATTATGCGTAGTTCTTTAGTTTTTGTATTGCGTACGTCTTTTACTTCGCAGGGATGGTAACGCATAAGGAAGGGTTTCATCAGTTCAGCAAACATACCACCACCCATGTTTGATTCTACGAGGATTGTATTTACTTTATTGGTCTTAGCTATCTTAGATAGGGTTGTTAATACTGCGTCACTGTAACCACCGTTAAGACCCCCTGCATCAGGAACGTATAGGTTTCCATTAAGCATCTTCACAACAGCGTAACCAGTGGCATCACGACCCTTTCCAGAGGGGTCAACGAACATAACAGAGCCTGTATATTCAATCCAATCACCAAATTGTTGGGCTGGTCTATAGAAATGATCACCATTAAAGCCTACACAGGGTAATTCTTTGATGACATATTCGGGAGAAGAAGACCATATGACTTTTTCTGGTGCATGATCAGGATTAACTGAAGATATTATTAGGTCTGATAGTTTTAGAGGGTATCTATCCTGGTCAGATAAGCTAGTGTCTAGCATAAACTGTAGAGAGAACCCAGAACGGCCATAGGAAGCCTCACGTTCCATCAAATCTATTGATGAGAACCTATCAGGGTCAACAGGTTCTTGAGGCTTTACAAGCTCTTGTACAAGCTTTTCCGTTAACTTAGGAGCTAATCTATCTCCATAGTTGTTTTTAAGTTCTGGATAACGTGCAGTCCAGATACGAGTCGTATATCCACGTTCTTCTAGCGTTAAATATAAAGATTGCTCTGTTTGTGGTGTACCAAGAAAGGTTATTTTGCCGTTAGGTTTTAGGATTGCATCAAATTCTTTTACAGCTTCCGATAACTTGTCTCTCATCGGTTGAGTAAAGCTGTTATTTGGTACTTCTACGTCATCTGCTATGACCTCATCTGCACGACTACCAGCCATTTGTCCTAGAACACCCTGAGACTTTACTGAAGGGGCATGGTCAGCGTGTGCAGGTCCAACATCAAAACTTATCTTACTGTTTCTTTGAGAGTCATCTGGACGCAATGGAGCCAGTATAGGCATCTCATTGATCAATCTCATAGTGAAAGTAGAGAAGTTATCTGCTCTATCCTTACTTGCAGATACAACAAGGAACTTTAGTTGTGGATTCATTCTTAGTTTCCATACAACATAGGTAGATGTAATCCAACTCTTACCCACTCCTCTAAAGGCTTGTATGATCTTTCTACGAGGTCCGTATTGTAAATACTCAGCTATGTCTAATTGAACTGGTGTGGGGTCAGGTAGGTTAAGATGACGCCAAGTTATTATTAGAAAGTATCTAAAGTCTTGTAGTTTCTCAGGAAGCGGTTGCATAAAGATCTTTTACTCGTTGAAGAGGAATGGCAGCTACCTGTGGAACAACAGAATTACCTAATGCCTTAAGTCTGTCCACCCGATTGGATAACCCATCATCTCCTCTACAAAGTGTGGGTTTAGATTTGTATCCTTTCCAGTTTGAGTTAAGCGTGATTCCACTATTACGCCAGGTAAACGTCCTTTCTTTGCAGCTTTCTTGTAATTCATATTTTCCCCTGAGTCCTTGTAGTCTCTTGCTGTCGGGGTAGGTAAGCTCTGTAGTTTGTTGAATAGTTGTACTGTTTCTGGATTCACTGCTTCTCTCAGATTGGCAAGATTGGTTCTGCCTTTCCTGTGTTCTGTCACTTGCTTCACCATTGAACCCACACTTCTCTGCGGAAGGTGATCCATTGTCGTTGGGGTTGGAAGTAAAGCTGCTAAAAGTGGTGTTCCTCCTTGTTTGAATTTCACTCTCTGTTCTACTGCTTTGCTTGCTATTGGGGTAGGCAACGAGCCACCATCTGCTTCTCTGATGACAGGCTCCCACAGAACTTGCTGATATAACTGCCCATTCTGCATCATACCCTGCTTCGGAAAGTTCCCTGAGTACAATGTCCAACCCTCTATTAAGGATCGCTGCCACGTTCTCCAAGACAACGTATTTGGGTCGTACCATGCGTATGACTCGCATGAGTTCGTAAAACAAACCTGATCTGGTTTCCTTGGTAATACCTTTTTGAAGACCTGCAACTGATATGTCTTGGCAGGGAAATCCTCCTGTGATGATGTCAAATTCTCCAGATTTAGCTGTGAATGTTGTGATGTCGTCATGGATGGGAACGTGTGACCAGTGTTTGTTAAGTATCTTCTGGCAGTAAGGGTTAATTTCTATAAACTGAGTTGTTTCAAAACCACCTACAAGTTTTTCAGCAGCGTAGGAAAAACCACCAATACCTGCAAAGGTATCTAAAAGTTTCATAGGCTACCTTTCAAGTGCAGGTATTACATCAAGGTCTGGTAGGTTTGACATAAGATCTTCCATGGGATTCTTCTCTGTTGGTATGCACTCTATGCCATTATCTTTCAATAGTTGTCTAGCTACGTTAAGATCTCCTGGTTTTGCTTCACCACATTTTATCTTTCCTAATAGTTCTTGTATCAGAACAGTTTGAAGATTTTCTAATAATTCTAACTTTTTTTCTTGTCCCATAATTAGAATTGGTTTTGAAACTAATATACCTTGTTTTATCAAATTATGCCTAATAAGCTAATCGGACAAAGATTCCAGATCAATGATCGTGTATCTAGAAAGAACTATTCTGTGATAGCTAATACATATAAAAAAAAGTATGGCAATATTACTGAAACTATAGAAAGAAAAAATTCAGCAGGTAGTAAAATGTATTATTACAAGGTTTTGTGGGAAGATAATAGATCATCTGAACACGCCCAACATAGTCTTGATTCTGTTGAGTAAACTTTTCTTTTTTGGTTTTAAATTATTTTTGTAATGATGAAGAGCCATTTCAGTTCTTAATAACTTAAGTTCTGTGTCAGTAATACGTTGCATTGCTGCCATAATAAGTAAATTTTGCATTTTGTTTTCTTTTACCAAAGCAAAAGCATATGCCTTCATGATACTTTCTGGTAATTCTTCTACCTCTCTACATTTCATTTCTATTTCTAATTCAACTTCAAGAGGTGGTTCACCAACAAGTATTTTAAAGAACTCTTGATTGTTCATCTCAGTTCATTTTAGGGAACAGTTGTTGTTCCAACATATCCACAGCTCGATCATCAAGAGTATTTGAAGTTTGCTTACAAATTGCACGAAGAAGATCAACTACTAATCTCTTTACAGCAGTTGTAGTGAAAAACTTTAATAGGATTGGTTTTAAGAGTTTGAGCATAATTACTATTGTGTTACTTTCCAAACATACCAATATTTGCTAAGTTTGCCATAGTTACTGCTTTTTCATGGAAGAATCAGAAGAAAAGGAAGGTACGGATTGGGCTGAACTTTTTGGTCACGCTGTACGATTTATGATTCTTTGTTGGTCATTAGCAATGATGACTCTTGGGTACATGGATAAGATTCGCAATGACGGAGCGTTTTTAGCCGGCTTAACCAGTGGGGTCTTAGGATCTTATGGTATCAGTGTGAACAAAAAGAAACCTGGAAATACTGCTAAAATAGTAGATAACAAAGACACTAAAGTAGGTATTCAATGAAAAAATTACTTTTACTAGGTTTATTAATAGCTGCACCTTGTTATGCAAATGGTACTCCTTCTTGGACTACAGGCTCTAGCAACAGAACTGAAAATACTACTCAGACGGTAACTCGCAGCGTAGTTACTGAAAAATATGGATCTACTATAAATACTTGGGAAGGATCTAATATATCTGTAGCTGCATCTGCTGGTATCGCTGGTGGTGATGCAGTATTTACTGTTGCAGATACTTCAAAAGATTGGTCACTAAATGTAACCACAAGAGCAGCAGGTTTAATGATTGAAAAGATCACACAGAATGACACGATCAACACTACTAGCGTTATCACTTCTTTGTCTGTCTTTAGTCAGTAATAAAGCAAGAGCCGAAGGCGATACAAACGTACAGGCTCAACCCAATGCGATTGGTAATTCTAGTATTATCAATCAAAATATGAATGTTAATAATGGCATGACAGGTAAGCTACAGTTTGGAAATGTAATATGTAGTCAACCAACAATGGCATTTACACCTTTTTACACAGGTAATGATGCTGAAAATCCAGCTAGTGAAACGTATAGTATTAATGAAGGTTGGGGTTTTCAGATGAGTCTTATGATCCCACTTGGATCTAATAATGATACTTGCTCTGAATTAGCAAAAGTAAAGCTAGACCTAGCCAAAGAAGAATTAGACAAGCAAGTCCATGATAAGCAGCTAGTTCGTATTTTGAAGTGCGGACAACTTCACGCATCAGGCTACATGATAAACCCTGCTTCTAAGTTCGCATACATCTGTAGTGATGTAATTAATATACGAAGTTATGTAAAAGCCAACGCAGAAAAATTTAAAAGTAACTAACCATAATCTTCTGGAAAAGATAGATACGGCAATATCTAGGTTAGTTACTAGAGCTAGTACACTCGAAAAGTAGCTAGTTTAGACACCACATAAGTTACCCAGTACAGGTATGTGAACTCTAGCTACCTTTATTATTATCCATCTTTTCCTTCACACTTGCGACTTCTTTTTTAAGAATCTTAGTAAAAATTTTCTTAAATGTTTTCTTAATTACATCTAAAACAGATTGCATAGCAATGCCCCCGATTACGCTCGCTACGCTTGCAGTACCTGCTGCGATAATACTCGATGCAATCACCTCTGGGGCAGGTACTGGAAAATCATAATTAATAAATGGTATATTAAACGTAGCTACAGGTTCATCTATTGAAGTATTTTCTAGGTTTTTTGGCAGGTTTGTCGGTATCTGCTCTGGGCTTATATCTTGCACTTCCTCATTTGAAGACTTTTCTTCTGAAGAAGTATTTGCCTGATCTTCCGCCAATCCCGACTGAACTTGTTCCAGAGAAGGTAAAAGAACTGGATCTAAATAAGGTTCCTCTACCACAGGTGGATAAAAAATTGTTTTAGGTGGTACAAGAATATAATCTGTATCAGGCAGATTAATTTCTGGTATATCCACTATTCAGCAGCTTCGGCTGTGTTTCCCTCTGCTACCCACTTTTGGTACTCTAAATTTTCTTCAGAGCAAGTTACACGAATTAAACCATCATCATCAATTCGTGCAAGAATTTGTGGCCCATCAGTAATTGGATTGTTGAGTTTTTTGTACTTCATAATTCTGCTGAAAAACCTAAAAAAGCAGACGCATTTCCTGATCTGCCTAACCCACCTTCGCCTTGTGTTAAGCTACCATTGAAATTAAAGGCAACAGATTGAGAGGTATTATTTGGATCTCCAAGAAAAGTAGGAACAGAACTACAAGTGGAAGTGGTTCCATTACGGATTACTTTATAATGAGCAGCCGTTCCAGTTTGCTCCAAAGCAGTTACATTTGCTCTCATAATAACTGGAAAGTCAATATGACAAATAAAAACATTTGAATTATAGGAAAAACCAGCCCCAAAATAAGCACTTGTAGCAGGTTTCAAACTATAATAATATCTTTGACAAAGCCTCTTCTCCACTGCTATAGATTTGTGTTCATAATCAGTGCATGAGGCCCCCTTTTCTAGCTGAACTCCTGTTATAAGAAAAGTAGCCCCTGCATTGTTAATCCATTGCACTGCATTAGTACTTGCTTGTTTATTTGCAGATTGAAAAGAAAGAAGTGTTGATGTTTGATAATTTGAGCCAGCACCTAAAACAAATTCAAGCCTTATCCCTATATCATTACTTGTAAGCCATGTACCGATACTTGTAGCTGCTAAAAAATTTATAGTTTTTCTTTCCCATGTATCAGCACTGTTTACTGTATATTCCCCCACAGCACTACAATCATATGCGTTATTTCTTATAGCAACACTATATATACCAGTTACACTAGATTTTACAAAGAATGAAACTGAAATTTTTTTTGCAGTGCTTTTTCCCATATCTAAATCAATAATATTATTTCCTTCTATAGCTTGCCTTAAGTAAAAATAATTTCCTCCAGTTGGATTATGAGTATTAACAACTGTGCATTTTAATGCGTGTTTAAAACCTTCTGGCGCATCATTACTTACTCTTTGTATCTTAAATTTATCAGCTTGGTCTTTATGTGCAGACCATCTATCAGGGTAATAAGTATTATGAACGGCTGGATTTACCTCATTACCGTCATTCCTTTGATCTTGTGAAAAATCTCCATTAATAATTTTGTTTCTATTGCTTAAAGGCCCGTCGTTGGGCATTGTCACTGAATTAACAGTAGTAAGGTTAGCACTAGCCGACCCAGAGCTATTATCAATCGAGATAGCAGCCGTACTAGCACTTACTCCTTTAATACTGTTGACTTTTATTTCAGACATTAGCTGCTTGGTTTCTCTGATATTAGTTTAGCTTTCCATGCAGCTTTTACATCAGTAGTCCATACAGCATTACATATTGTTGAGACTTCTGCTGGCTGTCCAGACAAATCAGTTTCAACTAAATTATCTGAGGCATCTAACGCACCAGCACTTAAAGCATATCTTTCAAAAGATCTTGTTAGTTCAACACCATCTTTTTTGATGACTGTTGCTTTTCTAACTTGAACGTGTTTATAAATACCGACAACTTCTATCTTGTCGTATTCAATTGATTCAGATAGTGCCATTTAGGAAAGTCCTCCAGACTTAACAGGTTTATGGTGCTTAGTTTTAAGACGTAGCTCGGTCTATGTTGTTCTGTAAGTTATACAACCCCTAAAATCTTTGCCAGAAATACTACTTTGAGTTACAACAGCAACTCCATTATTATCACATCTTAAAATGTATGCAAAAGTAGTATTTGGGTTTACTATGAAAGATAAATTCTCGCCAGCATTAGTTTCAGAAAATGCTCCCCCCGGCACACCTACAGAGTGATTATGACTTGTGAATGGTAAATCTGATATTGTTGCATAACTAGATGATGATGTTGTTGGGTGTGTTGCCCTAAAAAAGCAATGAACAATATGACCAATTTTTATATAAGTACAATTACCAGAAGTATTGGTTGCAGCATTTGTATCAAATGTAGGAGTCCAAGTTCCTTCCTCATAATCATCTAATGCGTTGGCTGCTACGGTGTCTCCATTAAATTTTAATCCGTCAGCGTCTATTATGACTGCTTCTGAAAAAGTAACATTCCCACCAGCACTACCGCTATCACCAACTAAAAATTTATGTTTTCCTAATCTTTGCTTGTATTGTAAAGGTCTAGCGGTAGTTACACGTTTATAACTGCCAGAATTACTAAAATAAGCATTTTGCGTAATGTATAAAGCACCATCCTCACCAAAAATATTATTATCAACACGATCTACAAATAAAGAAGGGACTTGTGCAGTATTTAAATCTGTTGGTGACGCAAAGTTACCCATAGTTATATTGCCGTCAGCATCTGTCTTAGCTATTACACCGTCACTATCACTAGGTAATGTAAGAGTACGATCAGCAGCAGGGTTAGAACTAGGTGCTGATATGCTTACACCATTACCTGAAGCGTGTTTTAGTTTGATTGATCCTGACAAGTTAAGCAGCCTCCAATGCAGCAACTTTGGTTTCTAATACTTCAATTTTAGCAATAGCCTCCTGTAATGCAGCTACAAGTAACGGAACAAGTTTACTTTGGTCTATTCCTTGATATACAGGGTTGTTATTAGAGTCAACTTCATCTTTAGTTCCTGTTATAGCCTCTGGTACTGCTGTAACTTCATGTGCTAAAAATCCATCAACTGTTGTTTCTGCATCAGCAATAAAATTAAACCTTTTTGGTTTTAGTGTTTTTAATCTTGTTATTCCATCTGATATAGAAACTACATTTTCTTTTAGACGATAATCTGAGGATGTGTTGTAAGAAGTGCCTGAACCTGATACATCAATAGAACCAACATCAGCATTACCTTTTTGAAAACGCAAACATTCCCCATCACTATTATGTCTTGCAAAAATACCAGCATGAGTATCAATAACACCTACAAGCACACCATCTGTGGGGTGTAATACTATACCTGATCCATCAGTATGAGGTGAAGTATTTGTAGTGCCAACAAAAACTCTTCCAGAATTATCTATACGAACCCTCTCTAAATTATTCGTCCCAAACGTTATGTGTTTATCTTCCCTGTTATATAAATACGTTAAAGAATTATTAATTCCAAAAACAAAACCATCATTAATTGTTGTCCCTGTATGAGTATTTGATAATTGTATTAAGTTACCTTCAGTGCCACCTTCAACGTGAAAAACTGCTGTTGGAGAAGTTAACCCTACACCTAATTTTGAACCATTTAAAGTTACTTTACTAGAACCACCTGTAGATAAATCTATCTGGTCAGACCCATAAACAATACCAGTATCAGTATCATCTCCAGTAATTGAAGGGTTAGCTGCTGTGTTTGTTCCGTTAATTTTTATTGGCATTATGGAATCGTTACAACTGAGGGACTATTTATTGTTAGTGTAGCACCGCTCGCAATAGTCAGGGGTCCAGCTACTAAAGCATTATGATTTGTTGAAATTGTATAACTATTATTCATTTCGTTTTCACTCTCAAAAAATATAGACTCACCGCCACCACCTTGCGCTCCAGCCGTAATACCAGTAAGGTTTGATCCATCAATAGCAGGTAAAGTTCCTGTTATGTTTGCTGCTGGTATTGCTGTTAAATTAGTTGCACTAACAGCAGGTAAGGTTGCTGGAAACCTAGCATCGGGTATTGTTCCACTACCTAAATTACTAGCATTTAAATCTGTTAAGCTTCCACCATTTATAGCTGGCAATGTACCAGTGATATTAGCAGCAGGTATAGATGTTAAGTTAGTTGCTGACGCTGCTGGTAGTGTTGCAGGGAACCTGGCATCAGGTATTGTTCCGCTACCTAGATTAGTGGCATCAAGAGATGTTAACGCTGCTCCTGAGATTGCAGGCAATGCTCCTGTCAAACTAGCAGACGGTAAATTTGTAAGATTTGTTCCGCTTGCTGTTGGTAAAGTAGCTGGAAATCTAGCATCAGGAACGGTTCCAGAAGTTAAGTTAGATGCGTTTAAAGCTGTTAAATCAACAGCAGCCCAACTAAGATTTCCATTTGTATCTGTTTTTAAAAACTGACCGTTAACAACATTAGTAGGCAAGGTTAATGTATAACTTGCACCTGCACTATGGGCTGGCGATTTAATCTTCACCCCATGGGTGTTAAAAGAACAATTTAGTTGAATTGTTCCACTTTGACCGCTACTTGTACCATCTCCTTTTACTTCTAAAACACCTGTACCATTTGGTTGTACTACTATATTTGCGTTTGTTGTGCCACTTGTTATTTCGTTGGATTGTACATCTAAATCACCTCCTAACTGTGGAGTTGTATCTTCAACAATATTATTTAAACCACCAGCAGAAGGTGATGGCCCCCACTTAACACCAGAAGCCTCACCGCTATCTGCAATTAAAACATAATTATTTTGACCAACAGGAAGCACTGTAGGATCACCTGCACCATCTCCAACCAAGATCTCACCTTTACTAGCAAGATCACTATTCATTACTGCACCAGCAGCATCTACGTTAGTTGCATCCGTAACATCAGCATTAGCTTCTATTGCATTTAGTTTACTTAAATCTGCGTCTGTAAATACATTACTATCAGTAGCTGCATTTACTGCTGCTCTTATTTCTGCATCAGTCTGATCTGCTGTTGCATTAGTTTCTATACCAGTTAACTTACTTAGATCTGCATCTGTGAATACGTTGCTATCAGTAGCACTATCTACAAGAGTTCTTATTTCTGCTGCTGTTTGATCTGCTGTTGCTCCACTTTCAATACCATCTAATTTTGTACCATCAGTTGATACATCTCTACCATCAACAGTTCCAGAGGTAACAATATTTTGACTACCAAAATTAGGTGATATTTTAGTTCCATCTATGGCTGCACTTGCATTGACATCAGCATTAACAATAGTTCCATTAGTAATCATTGTTGAACTAACAGTTCCTGTATCTCCTGTTGTTACAACTGTTCCTGTGGTGTCAGGTAATGTAATTGTTCTATCAGCAGTAGGATCTGTAATTGCTAATGTTGTTTCATTTGCATCATCAGTAGCACCTTCAAATACAAGATTACCTGTGATAGTTTGTGTTCCATCTCTTTTTACATAATCATCAGTTATTTCTTGTACTCCATTTATTAATTGATCTATACTTCTATCTAAATCTGTTTCTGTAAGAACGCTTCCATCTTGAAAATCAACAGCTTTTGTACTTACATTTGTATTTCTACGGAAAACAATAGCAGCACCGCTTGCAGGTTCATTACCACTGGTAAAGGTAATTTGAGTAGCACTGGTAAAAGTATAATGAGTCCCTAAAGTTTTTAAAACACCTGCTACTGTTACATCTATGTCAGTATTTTTTACATAAGTAAAAGATATAGCAAAAGGACCAGCCGTAGTATTACCAGTGTGACTTGTACTTGTGGTTGTAGTGTTGGTAGCCATGATTAGTCAGGTAAAGAAGGAAGTAATTTTAAAGCTTCTAAATTGTCATTAATTTGTTCTTTTCTGACAAGAGCTTGTATTTTTGCATATTCTAATGCACGTTCTGGATTTTTTTCTAACCATAATTTTTTTCCGGCTTTTTTATATACATTTATAATATCTCTTAAAATATCTTCCGCTAGATCACGATTAGCTTCTTGTGCTTGAACTTCAATATCCATATTATTTTGTTCAATCATTTCACCTCTTACACTTTTCATTAAAGCTTGAAAATCTTTTTGCTGTATTCGCTTGTGTAAAGCTCTAACCATAGTCATGCCATTGATTTTTGCAAAAGCAGTTTCTTCAATAAGATCTAAATGTTCATCATAAGTTAGTTCTATTCCGCTTCCTATTTGTTGACCACTAGGTAATCTTGTAAGGCTTAATTCATCTGAAGGTTGAGTTATCCTTGCACCTATTTCATCAAGTGTTGTTAAGACTGTATTATTTATACTGCTTGTTTCTTTAATTGGATTAATAACACTCATAGTATCAGGACCATAACCAGTTGGATATTCAATAATAGAACCAGTTATAAAGTTTCTCATTGGTCGTAAATCACCATAACCAGGAACTGTTGCTTTTATTTCATTATGAAATTTTCTCAACCATATAAAACCATCGTCACCTGCTCTTACTTTTTTATCTAATATTTCTCTATCAGAAGTTACATTTCTTTTAACTGATCTACTTAATGCACTAAAAGGATTTACTGTTGCTGCAAGTCTTCTGGAAACCCATTGCTGCATTTTGTAAGGCTTACCTAGCAAATCAGCAAGCTCAGTTATACCTTGTAAATAAGTTTTATTTGTAATGTTACGACCTAATGCAACAGAAGCAGCAACGCCAAAATCATCACGATCTTGTTTACTTAGACCACCTGTAATAGCTGCTGCATCAGCAGCCATCATCAAGAAAGAAGCCCAAGGATCTAATCTCCTAAAGCTTACATATTCATATCTAGGTTTGCCATCTTTACCCATTCTTACATTGCCATCTTCGTCTTTTAAAAGAAACCTAAAACTATAGGGCTGCCAACCTGTAGCCCTTTTTTGATTTAGCATATTAAAATTAGAAGGGCCACCACCAGTAATTGCTAGTTCAGACATGGGGTCGTTTATTGCATATGCTGTAATACCTGCTATTGACCATAATGCACCACCCAAATACATTTCACCTCTTGCTTTTGCTGCTACAGATGGATCAGTACTTCTAAGTGCTTGTCTATACTCTTTCAAAGCCATATTAAATCCTGGTGTCCTTCTTACTTGTGCTTTGAATATATTTACTGGTGTTCTTACAAAAGGTAGAAAAATTCGACCAAACGGATGTCGTGACACTCCTTGTATTGCAGCACCTAAACTATCTTCAGGTAAATCAGCAGTAAATGTAGTTTCAGCAGCATATTTCTGTGCTTTTTCGTATAAATCTAAAACAGACTTATCTTTAACATTTGCCATGCTGTTTTTATTAACAATTTCAATAGTTCCATCAAATTGTTGCTGTATGTGTTTTTGTAAATCAGCACCTTGTAAACCTTTTCTCATGCCATCTTCCCAAGCACTTGCTTTTACATAAGCTCTAAAGTTTAGTTGTTTAAAAAATTCATCTTCTGCAAGTAAAAACCTACCTGGTAAACGAACAACAGTACCTAATGTATTAATAATATTTGCTAAGGGTTTATCTCCTTCCATTCTTATTTGAAAACGATCAGCTTCTTGTATCATTGCACCAGGATTAACAATATTATCTTCAATTTGAAATGCTTGCTTTGCTGCTTTCAATGAATCAGTGATAGATGACATTAAGTAATATAATTCTTTACCACCTCTCATAGCTTGCATTGAATCAAATCCCTGACTCGAAACAGAACCTAATGTGTTTTCTAATGGTCTTGCTAGTGTATTTAAAGCAGTGGACATTATGTTTACAGCGTGTGTTTCTGGGCCAGACAATATTGAGTTTATAAAAATTTCATTTTGTATTTTTAGTCCTCTTATGAATTTATTTTCACTAGCCATTTTTTGTAAGGCTTGAGGATTTCCTTGTGCAGCTTGTAATGTCTTTGTAATTATTCTTAGTCTTTTCCATGATGCCTTATCACCTTTTTCAGCAGCTTCTATAATTTCCTTAATTGAAAATTCACCTAATGGATCAGTTGGTTCTTTTACTGTTCCTCTAATATCAGTCGCCTGATCTATTGCTTTTTCTGTTGGTGTTCTTCCTTTTAAATCATCTATAGAAGCTGCTACATTACCTACACCACCACCTGCTCTGTTAGCAGCTAATGTTTGTGCTGGCACTGTTTTTAAAGGCTTGTTAAGAGTAATAAGACCATCTAATACTTTTGCTTCTGTAATGAATTGTTCTTTTAATTCTTCAGTTAAACCACTTTTATTACCTGTAGCTAAAGTTTCATCTATAGTTTTTGCTAGTGATGCTAAATTAATAGCATTTCTATTCATTAATTGATTCATTGCTATTAATGTTGCAGGTAAGTCTTCCTCTCCCCCTCTGCCATATCTAGCATTAAATAATCTTGCAGACTCTATTGTTTCTTGTGGTAATTGACTGTTTGCAGAAATAACCATATCTTTGAATGTTCTTTTGTAAGGCCAAGCATTATTAGCATCAAGTTCTTTTAATTTCTTAGCTCTATCAATTATTAGTTTTTGCACATCAGGATCACCACCACCTGTAAATTTAGGATTAAATGTTGTTTGTACTTTTGGATCTGCTAAAGCGTCAAGATCTACTTTATTAATATCTAAAGAATTAGCTGGATCAAAATATATTCTTACTTGATGTAGTCTTTTACCTTTACCTGCTTTCTTTCCTCCTTGATGTGTTAAACCACCAAAACCTTCTCTTTGTAATTCTTCAGTAAAAGAAGAAAATAAGTCTGCTGTAGTATTAGCACTAAGATCATTAGCATTAGAAATTAATTTTATTTCATCATAAATTTGAGCAATACTAGCATTTGAACCAACATTATCTAAAGCTCTATCAATAATATCAACTTCGTCATAAGCATCAACATCAAAAATGTTACGGAGTTGATCTATTCTCTCTGGTGTCGCAGGTGCGTCTAAATCAAAAAACTTTACAGGTTGTTTTTCAGTGACTTTATAAACAATACCAGTAGGTTTTTTACCTTTTACTCTGTTTTTCTTTTGGTATTTAGCAGCAGTTACTAAATCTTCTGTTACATAAAAACCATCTCCATATAAATTTTCTACAGCTTTACCAAATTCACCACCTTCTACAAGGTTTATTTCACTAGCAGCACCATGATAAAATTCGTTTTGTCCTCTTGTATCAGGTAAATCAAACTTTATTGGCGTTGTATTTTTAGGTGTTACCTTAGTAGGTTGTTTATTAAGACCAAGATCTATCATTTCATCGCCAAGATTATCAACGACATTATCTGTCATTAATATTTCATCTCGTCTTGCTAGTCTTTTTATTATCCTTTCATACAACTCAGGTGTTTTTTTGATTGCTTTTACACCTACACCAAAAGCGGTAAGAGCTTCACCTGCTACCAATCCACCACTTGCTTGCCTAAAACGTGCTTCAGCTACACCTATCTCCTCTTGTGTTTTAGCTTTTAAAAGATCACTTATAGGTGTTGCTAACCTTGGATGTTTGTCGATCATATTAAACAAGTTTTCCTCATATGGATCTTGCACAACAGCGTCAGTAATAAAACCTGCAAGAGCATTTCTAGCCCAAGCATTATTCATTCCTACTAGGTTTGTACCTTTCAATCCTTTACCAATAACACCAGCAGGTAGTAAAAACTGCGTTATAGCTTGTGGCATCGTATAAGCCCAATCTTCCTTGTCACCTTTTATTTCAAGACCTAATGCTTGTAAATCTATAAGTTCATTATTATCGTATGGATTGCCAACAGCGTAATCATAAATATCATCTACAAATTCAACTGTTTCATTTACAGCTTTCAAAGGACCAGATAAAGCACCTCTGATAACTTTAGAGGTTTTAGTTTTTTTTAGTTCTTCTCCACTTTTTTTTAATTTTTTACGAAATTCTTTACCAGCTTCTTGTCTGTTTTCAAAAAAACGACCTATTGGATTTGAATCAGTCATAATTAATTAGAATTTTGTTGAAATCTTCCTTGTTCTGATAAAAAGTCAAGGGCGTTGTTGTAATGAGAACCTCCTTGATTTAGCTCTGGCAAAGCACTCTCTACTGAAGTTCCAAAAGAATCTTTTCTTGTCAAGCCATCAGTATCTAAAGTTGATACGTTACCTGTCAATATAGCTGCATATAACTCTTTTACGCCATGTCCTGGTTTGACACCTCTATCTTTTAAATACCTTACAACTGGCCCTAACATTTGCTCTTCAAAACTCATGCCATCTCGGTATCCATAAGCTTTACGTTCTGGAATACCAAATTGAATTAATCCTTTGTAGTTATTACCTTCTCCACCTATTATCTGAGGGTCAAATGTACCCATTGTTTCTTGTGAAATTACAGCAGCTAAGTCTTCGGGTTTTACTCCTAATTCATTTGCTGCTGAAACAATAGCTTGCTGTTTACTGCCATCAGTGATGTTAAGGCTTGAAATATTACCAACAGGCATTATAAGTTCTTGCCCTACTTGTATAAGATCTGCATTTGTAATATTATTTTCTCTCATAATAGCTTCTACTGTTGTACTGAACTGGTCTGCTAATTGTGTAAGAGTATCTCCCTGTTCAACAGTTACTGTGGTTGGAGTGTCATCATCACTGAAAAAACCAGCTTCTAAATTGCTGCTTGCATCACCCTCAATATCGCTTAAGTCATTATTATCAAGCCCACTTTCTAGTAATGTGGTTGGATTCATTTCTCTTGCTTTATCAAGATATTTTTGCTTTACGCTTTGTATGTTTTGAATTAATTCTAAAGTATTAGCTTGCCTACCTGCTTCACTTGTTCTGTATTCAAATAGTTCAAGTTTTGCTTGGTTATATAAATCAGTAACTTTTCGAGATCCTCTATCATTTAATTGTCCTGTCAATGATGTAATAAAATCAGGATTTTTAAATTCACCAGTAAGCTCTGATTTGAGTTCTGTTAGACCTTTATTAATTTCTGTGTATAAACCCCTTTCTGCATCATCTGTTGTGTCTAATAAATCCTTCAAAAGACTTCTGTTTTGTGGTGAGTTTTCTACGCTATTAAACCAATTCATAGCAGCGTCAAAAGAACCTCTTTTAGATCCGTACACATTTGATTGAATGTTTATTCTTGTTTCAGCCCAAGTTTGCCTACCATCCATATCTAAAACATTACCAGTTGATAAAATATCTTTAGCTCTAAAAGGATATTTTTTAGCTGTATTTTCTAAAATTCTTGGATCATTAGTATCTATAAAAGCTTTTATATTGGTTTCAATATCCTCTTCTTCCATCCTTTTTTTTTCCAACTCTCTTCTTTTTTCTGATTTATAAACATAATCATTAACTTGTCTTCTTAAAGTGTTTACCTTGGTTTGATAATCAGGGTGAGATGTAAGGTTTAAAGTTCCACTAGGACCATACGGAAATTTTTCTGCTATAGCTAAAATATCTTCTGTGCTTTCTATATCACCATCACCAGAAAGACCTACAGCTTCTGCTGATTCTGTAATTACTTTTACAAGTGTTTTGTTGATATCACTTCTATCTTTTGCTGGTAAACCTAAATTGTTAATAGTAGTTTCAAAATCTAATATTAACTTTTCATCTACAACATCAGGACTAACTATAAGATTTTTGACTAAAGGAATTGCTAAAGATTTAATATTTTCTACTTTAATCTTTTTAAATTCTTGTATGTGATGTGATGATATTCTTTCTGTAGCAGAAGCTAATTTTGGTAAAAAATGTTCTGCCACATAAATTGATCTTACGTCACCTAGTTGTTCAACTACTTTTTCTCTTTCACCTGCCAACCAATTTTGATATTCTGGAGAATCAATAGAAAATTCACTTAAAGATTTACCATCTATTTGCGTGGTTTGATAACTTGTTGCTAAATTTGTTTCTAAATTATTAGCTAATATTTGAGTTTTCGTTTTTTGATAAGCTCTATCTGCAAAAATGCTACCACCAATTAGTTGTCTTGCTGCGTTTTGTCCTTTTGTTTTACCAATTTCTTTACTTGTTTCTTTAAAACCTTCAAAAGATTGTTCAATAGCTATATCCATACCTTCTGCTTGTTCATCTTCAATAGTTTTTTTCATATAAAAGTCAAGCACTGGATTTACTGCTGATAAAGCTTTTGTTAGCTGAGTAAACCCATCATCTTTTATAAGAGGTACAGTGCTTTGTCTAACAAAGGTATCAACAGGTCTTGCTGAAGATTGAAAGGCTGTGCTTTGGTAACTAGAACTCATTATCCAGCCGCCCCTAATAAACTTGTGTAAGATCTGACACCAGCACCTAAGAAGTCAAAGATGCCACTTGTATTTGCCCTGGCAGTTGCATAGGCTTGGTTTTGCATATCTGTTGCAGCATTTAACCTGCTATCTCTTTGAGTTTGTAAACCTAAAGCATTTCGTCTAAATTGACCTTCTGCTGATTGCATTGTTTGATTTATACGATTTCTTAAATTAGCTGCTTGTCTTCCAGCATCCATTGATAATAGCTGTGCAGTACGACCACTTAATCCTTCTGTAGCTGCGATAGCACCTCTTGCTTGTAATCCTTGTACTGAGGCTGCTAATCTTTCTTGTGCTTTAGCTGCTCTTGTTTCTTTTAGGTTTGCTGCTAATCCTTCTTGTTGTTGTGCAAATGCTTGTTCTGCTGATAGTGCTTGTCTTCTTGCTGCTTCATATTGATAACGTGCTGCTCGACTTGCTGCTCTGTTTCCAGCTATCATCTGCGCTCCTTGTATTCCTAAACTTGCAAAGAATAGTGGCTGTGCTGCTCCTAAAGCTGGTAATGCTGCGACACACATTTAAGAGATCCTCAAGAATTCATAGAATGGCTTACTTTCCTGTCCGTATTCCTCGTGATAGCTAATAAAAGTAAACCCAAGAGCTTTTAACCATTTTATAGCAGAATGGTTTTCTGCATATACCATATTGTATAGCATTTTATAATTTTTCAATAGGCTATCTACCCATTTCCTACCTTCTCTTATTAATTGTATTTTATATTTTTTATTAGTAAACAACTCATCAGTTGCTACCATCCATATACATCCATCAGAAATAACACCACATAAGCCTATAGGATTATCATTATCATCAGCTATAGCCATGTTTGTTTGACCATATAAATAAGATAATCTCAACGCTTCTTCTGGTTGTTTTCCTGTTTGATAATAAGCTTCCATTTGATCCATAGTTCTCATGTTTTTTGCAACATGATTAAGATCACTTAATTTAGATTTTCTTAAATACCCCATCAAATACGTCTTGACCTCATATGGAACATAGCTTCATATTCAGCACTTGATAAGATTGTTGGTAAAAAAGTATCGTTTTTCACATCTATTGTAACTCTATCTGCTCTACTCATAACAGGAACTTTAAATGTTCCTGTCTCTAAAGATACTGCACCAATAGAAGAAGATGCAGCACCAAGAAAACGACCAGTAAATTCTTGTGTTGAAGTAAGATTATGATCTGGTGTAACCTCTACTTTAAAAAATCCAGTGTTTTCAAACTTTATATAAAAATGTTTTAGTTGTAAACGACCACTAATAATTTCACCAGTTTTTTGTCCTCCTGATGCTTCTGTAAGACGTTGTGATGAAAACCTATAGTGCATTTCATAAGGTTCACCAATTATAAATTTACTATTTCTTACGTCTTTATCTGCAATAGTAATTGTTGATGTTGTTCCATCTGTTAAATTTGTAGATGTTAACTTCTGTCCAGGCTTTAATGTTTGAGTAGCTCCTACATTATCAACAAAAGTGCTTGTTTCTACGCTTGATAAAAACCTTCCTATGACTTCCATTTTGGCATGTAATTTATATGGAACAGTAATAGTAGAAACCTTAGTTGTACTGTTATAAGCAACAGAAACTCCAGTAGTTGCTTCTGTGATTTTACGATCCAAATGAAATTCAAAATCAGCGTTAGGTTCTTTAAAATTTGATTCAAAAGGTATTTTTTCTAGAAGGACTTCTGCTCCAAGATCAATAAATGACGCAGCACGATCAGTAACTATAAATAAATCAGTACCAATAAAATCTATATTTTTAATTTCTCTACTTGAATCCATAGTATATGTAAACCACGCATTTAATATCTTTTCTGATCTAGGTCCGTATAACCATCTATTAATATAAAGAACGTTTGGGTTTGTTGCTCCTAATAAAACCAATACGTCTTCATTGCTAGAAACAGCAACCTTAAAAATATCACTTGGAATAAGTCTAGGAATATGAATAGTAATATTAGAAGCATCTTTTACATTTACATTCGTTTGTGTAATGTATTCTCTAACACCTGCAAAATTACCTTTTTTTGTTAGGTAATAAATAGAACTACCAGAACCTACAGGAGCAGCACCTTCATCTGTTGATTCAAACTCTGTTGATACAACTACGTTAGCTGTTTTTGGTGTCAAGGTATCAGATGATGATGATAAAACAAATTGTGTTTGATCAGAAAATAATATTAATTTTTCACCCATATTTACAGCAAATTTTAAAATTGAGACTTTAGTATGTGAAGCTGCTACGTCAATCGGATCACTATCTACTACAGATAAAACAGTCTCTGGAAAAAAATTAAAGAAATCTCCTACACTTGATAAAATTACATTGTCTTCAGCTAAAAAACCTAACCTGTTTCTAAAAAAGAAAACATTATTTATTTTTGAACCAATAAATGATGGGTCTGGTGCTGAGTCTAAATCTCCAACTAGTCGATCTCCCCATCTTGGTAAAGTAAATGTTTGACCGCTTGCTGTATAAGTTCCCCCATCAACTCTTGCAAATATAAAATTACCATCAGCTTTTCGTATCAATACATGTGGCATTGTATCGTAATTAAATCTAATATTAATACCTGCTTCTACTGATTCTTCCCATTGACCTTCTTCAAAAGCACCACCATTGTTAGTAACAAACTTAACGTAATAATTATCAAAGTTTGTAGATTCATCACCTTTCACTTCAACTACCATTCCATTTGGAGAGATAGGTGGTAAATCAGTAAATTGTTGAACTGTATTTTTTACAGTTGTTATTTGTGAATTACCTTGTGTATCAGAAGACTGTATTGAAAAGTTTGTGTTATTACTTTTAAATATATGTAAAACTGGACCATTTTGATTAATTGTAAATCCACTTAATCCAGCTAATAGACCTGTTCTTATTTGAGTTGCAACTGTAGCAGTACTGAGAGGATTGTCATTAGATGTATTGTGTGAAGCTGTAACTCCATCTACAGTTACTGAATAAGTAGTCTGATCTGTAACTCTATTAAAAAAAACAATAGCTTGGTTTATATTTCCTGGAGACAATGTTGAATCCATTGATGTAGTAATATTTGTATTTACAAGAAAAGTAAAATCAGCAACGGTAATTGTTTTAATCTGTAATCTAGCATTTGTGCAATTTAAATAACCTACTCCATCTGGAAAATCTACGGTAAGTTCTGTACCATCTAATTCAAAAACTCTTAAAGTTGTAGAACTTATTACTGCTACATATCTCTCGGTAAGATCTCTATTAATCATTCTGACATGACTATCACCTATCAATGCTCCTGTTGCAATTAACTTACTGACGTATTGACTACCAGAACGCTTTGTAAGACCTAATACAGGATCGCTATTAGCATTATCCTGTATGTCAGCATGATCAGGTTGTTTTGTAGATTCAGAAGCTTGTGAGACTCCTCTTAATAAAGTTGGAATTGACCTTGATACAAGACCCATAATTACCTAATGATTGCGTTTGCTGGTGAATAAGTATCAAAGACACTTGTTAAAGAAGGATCACCTCTTAATACATTATGATCAGCATTACATAAATCAGTTTCCATTAGTATAGCTCTTGCTCTAGTTTCGTCTTGCTGCGTATAAGTTCTCAAACCTTGATCACTTACTAACCTATCAACAAAAACTCTTGCAGCTTTTATTATGATATATCTTCTTGCTGGCTCTGGTATTTCAGAAAAAGTTCTTAAGTAAACAATAGTACAAATAAGATCTTCATCAAATTCATATTTATTATTTAACCTGTCATAAAGTTTTAATGCACGTTGAATCGCATCAACACTTGGATGTTGATGAATATTAGGATCAACTCTTAACACATCAGTTGATAATGATATATGTTTAGTTAAAGAATCTCTAGTTAACGTAACATCTATCTCTGTGTTAAAACTCCACCCTTCGCTCTGCACGTCTTTGTTTGTTTCAGTAAGGGTTGATTGAGCAAGACGAGCATCAACTGGCAAAGTACCTGTCAAGCTATTTATAGGAGATTCTCCTATAGCAGCCAACATAATGTTGACGGCTTCTAATTCAGTGGTTGCAGCAACAGACATAATTAATACTGGTTAAGCATTTTTAAGGCTTCTTCTCTAGCCTTCCTACCTTTAGAAATAACACCAAATTTACTTACTTCTTTTTCATCATCATACTTTTTTCTTAAAAACTCAAGAAATTTTTTACTTGGTGTTTTCTTTTTTTTCTTTTTAGATTTTTTAATCTTTAAAGAATCTCTACTATGTTCCATATTTAATAACCCTTCTTAGTACCTTTACTACTTTTTTTAGTAGTAGATTTTTTAGTGCCTTTAGTGTGATAAGCCATAATTTTTTTAGGTAATAAAAGAAGAGTACCCATTGCTGAGTACTCTTGCTTGTTGTTAAGAGTTGGACAACTTGATAGCTGCTGCACACTCTGGTCTTAGGATTCCATGACCAAGTGCGTACTTCGCTACAAGCAATGTACCTTGGTACATAATACCGTAGTCAGAGCCTGAGATCTCAGTTGTCATATCCATTAATTTAACTGTACCAACAGCAGATTTATGGAAGACAAGTCCAATAGTTTTACTATCGTCACCTGAGTAAGTGTTGTTCGCACCACTTGGGTTAGAAGATACGTTTGATTGAGGTACGTTGTTACTCATCATTACAGGAATACCTGCAATCATTTGTACACGACCTGATGCAAACGAACCATTTCCACCTGGGTTGAAGTCAACATCTACAGTTCTTGTAGCTGATTCAGCTAACTTGTAGTACTCAGCAGGTGGTAATACACAGAATCTGTCTGTAGGAGGAATGTCACGCTCGTCAAATGCTTGAGCAATGTCATAGATAGCTGCTGCTATCTCATCACCAGATACGTTAGCTGAAGTTGTGTTACCAGAAGGTAGAGTTAGTGTAAGTCCACCAGCAGGTCCAGAAATTGTTGAAGATGCTCTTGAAGCATTCGCAATTACCTTCGCTACGTTTTGATCGTATGTTTTAGCAAGTGCCTTACCTAGCTCATCAGCATAAGTAGCCCTTACGTCATAGTGATTCTTAAGCTCATCTAGGTTCGAAATGAATGCTTGAGAAATAAGCAGATCGTCAATAGACACGATACGCTCACCTGCTCTGATTTGGTTAGCACCAACTAATGGTGTACCTGGTGTGTGATATGCAGCAGTTGCAGTACCTGTTACAGGAAACTGTGCTGATTTACCTGAAGTAATGGTACGAACAGAATGTAGTTGCTCATTAAAGATGTTGTTACGAGCGAATGCGGTAAGGACCTCTCCGCTAAACACCTTTAAGAACAACGCATCAAACGCTGTTCCTGTATTGTTTACCAGACCCAGGCGTGAAACTGTGGCGTTAGCCATAATTTAATTCCTTTAGGTTGATTGAATAATTTGAGAAACTAACTTCACTACTTTCTGTTCTCTCCAGTGGTATCTGACGCATCAGGCACTTTTGATATTAAGATTTTCGTTTTGTTAAGTTTATACTGATCCGCAATTCCACTTGCGTAATGCAAGGGCTTTACGAGTTAACTTGCCATCTTTTTTTAATGGTCCTTTTACCTTAGACATTCTTGCACAGAAGGATTTTCTTCTTGCTTTTTGTCTAGGAGAAAGACCTGTCTTTTTAGTAACAGGAGCTTGCAAGTTTCCACCTGTTGCTCGGTTGTATTTTCTTCGACCTCTAGCAGTAAGACCCCCTGTGGGATCTTTATCTGCTTTAGTCATTGAAACACCCTTGGACATAAAAAATGTAAGCTACTTAAAATATAACACCTTTATGCAAGTCTTAACTTTTCTCTGTTTTTATTTCTTCTATGTTGATAACTAATTTTTTTTGGACCTGTCTTTTCTCTTTTAAATCTGGCCTTTTCTTTACTACTCATTTCACTGGTAGTCTTTGGAGTCTTACTACTAACTCTCTTTGATGGTCTGCAAGCAGGGTAGCCACGTTGATCACCCTTCTGTCTTCCACAGGGTTTACCTGTTTTNACATCNACCCACTTNTCTTTAAACCATCTTGTNAGACTCATTTGCCTACTTGTTTTTGTGCTGCTGTATGTGCAGCTTTAAATGTTTTACCTTCACGCATAAGNTTCTTCATAAGNTTCATNTGNTTNGNTGTGTGATGAACTGAATGTGCNTTCAGCTTTTTCATCTGTGCTAANATTAAGCTTTGCCATTTTTNTTNTTCTTTGACTTACGAAGGATCATAAGATCTTCTCTNGTAATTTTATCTCTAGGTTCTGCAACCNTAGCGATCTTCATNTGTTTTTTAGAATAAGGCATGATTAAGTTTTNCGATANCCACCGCCACGTTTTTTATAAGTTCTAACCAACCAGGCATTAGCATAAGCAGAAGGATAGACTCTAAACTTCTTCTTTGCTTCTGCCTTTACTCTTGCATAAAGAGTTGGATTAGTTGGTTTGTTAGCCATAATTAACGACCAGTGTTAAATACATCACTACCACCTAAACGTCTTTGAACATCTTCGGTGTACGTAACATCTTTACCATAGCGTGGATCAGACATAGCAGTAACTACTTCTGCTGTTGATCTATATGGAGCAGGTCCGCTTTGTGATGAGCGACCTGTTACTAAGTTTGGTTCGATACCCATAGCATTATTGTATTGAGAATAAAGACCTTGTACTGCCATTTTAATAGCTGGAGCAGAACCTGTTTCTGTTAGTTGATTGAAAGCATCAACTTCAGCAGCAGGTAAATTATCTAAAGCCCAGCTTACCATTTGACCGTAGCTTTCTTCACCACCTACTGAGTCTTTGATTCCTTGTATTTGTTGACCAGCGATCTCCATTACGTTGCCAGCAGATTTCAAACCCTCAAGATATGTATCAACTAGAGTTCTTGAAAAACCACCCTCTTGCAACTTGTTATAATCGTCATCATTCAAACCGCCTTCTTCTAAAAATCTATTACTAATATCTTCTGGGTCGATACCTACTTCTTGTAAAACAGAGTAAACACCATCACCATAAAGTTCTTCGTAATCTATTTCAGAATCTGATTGCTGTTCTGATTCATCTTCTGTTGATTGTGGTTGGTCTTCCTCCGTTACCGTTCCAAGTTTTCCCTCTAGTTCTTTGTAGCTGGCAGCTAGATCTTCAACAGATTTGAACTTACCTAGTATAAGACCATTTTCATCGGTTTCATTTTTGGCAAGGTTTTGTAGATCCTCCTGAGACATAGGAGGTGTTTCAGAAACATTTACTTGAGATGAAGTCATAAATTTTTTTTGCTAGTTAAATGTCATTGTATTACCATTTTTGGTCTTGACCACCTTTGGTTCGGAAGGGGCAGGGGTGTCATTAACACCTAATTCACTAACGATAGCTTTTGCTACATCAGTATCAGGTGTTTCTGTTGTTGTGTCAGGCTTCTTGGTTGGCATCAGATTGCTCCTGTAATTGTTGTGCTTGTGCATTGTTTTTAGGATCAAGTAATTTAGATCCCAAAGCAGCAGGTCCAAGATGCTGTATAAGCTGTTGCTGCTGCATGGCTTGCATCTCGGCTGCAATTTCTTCTTGACNCTTGACTAGGTTAGTAGTCTCGATACCTATAGATGTTGCAAGTCGTTTAACTGCTTCATCCACATTTACATATTGTCTCATGACATCTGGACCTAAAGCTTGAGCTACTGTTCCAATAAATTCAATAAGTTTATTTCTATCATTACCTCTACCAAGACCTTGAATACCAGTAACGATCTTAGGTTTTACAATTTTATCTGGAAGCTTTGGCACTTTACCAGAACGTACAAGCATATGCATCCTACGTTTGAGATAGGGTAGCTGGAATTCCTGACTCAGGATAGAGTACACCCCACCCAAACTATTCTCAAGTTCTTGAGCCATGATATTTACTTCGGCTGCTGTTACTCTTTCAGCTTGTCTTTGTATAGAACTAGCCATAAGAAAAGCATCAGCAAGTCTAGCTTCAATACGTTGCATTGCTTGTTGTGCAACAGCAAAATCACCTGCTTTTCCTACTTGCATAACAGATACATCAGCAGCAGATCCTTCTCGTATTGCACCGTTAGGAGCCTTTGCTAAAGTTGCTGCTCTTGTCTGACCGTTTGGATTTACAAGGAACAATACTTTTGCACTAGCAGCAGCACCTTCAATGATTGCTTGTGTTAAAGACTCAAGAGAAATAAGGTCGCCTCTATACTCTTCTACATACCCACGACCGAAATTTTCTCCATCAATTCGTACCCAGCGTAATAAAATCCAAGGAGAAACATCTATTTTTGATCTACCATCTGTGCCTGGTATCTTTTCACCTTTACATTCTTGATACCATATATGGTCGTCATTAATTCTTTTAACGTAGGTATAGATGTCGAGGTCATCTTCCATCGTTTTTTCGTCATAGTTTTCTTTCTTTTTTATTTGGTCTAGAAATTCAGAGGGTAAAGCTTGTGCGTTAACAGATTCTTTTGTAATGATTTCTAATACATTACCAACTTCATCTCTCTTAGAAACAAACTTTTCTAATGGATAAACTTTTAATCCTTTATCTGTTAAATACAGAAGAACATTACCACCAACTATCAAATGNTTTANAGCTTCAAACATNGCNACACGATCATTNGAAACTTCTATNTCATCCATCAAAGCATTTTCNATGGTNCGNAGTCCTTTATCNATNTCAGTTTCTAATCCTTCTTGTCCNCCTTCTTNTANNAAAGCAAGACTATCAATNNTTAATTTAAAAAATGGAGTACNAGGTGGAAGAAGAGCTACTAATAATTTTGCTGACAAAGAATTTACAGCCCTTGCTCCTAAAGCTTGAAAAGGAGTTTTTATCCTAGCTCTTGTGCCAGTTGATGATTCTGGTATGAGGCTAGGGATAGTAAGCTTGGAAGATTCTTTAGCTTCTCTTAAAAAAGTAGATCTATCACTCTGCAACTGTTCATAACGACCAGCAGCAGTCTGTCCACCTGTTGAGTATTCCATTTTATAAGTTTAAGTTTCCACCTCTAGTGTTACCAGGTCTTCTAGATATTCTTAAAGATCTAACACCAGTACGTCTTGGAGCAGTATCCATACCTGTTCCAACAGTTTTACGTTTTTTCCCTGTAACAACATTTTTAGCAGTCCTTTCTGGTGGTGGTGCTGTTGGTCTTGGTGGTGGTAGTGGTTTGGGTCTTGGTGGTCTACCGATACACATGGCTAGTTCTCCAGTACAGTGTTAGTGAGCATGGTTTCTTTTTGACGTTTTTGTTGTTCAATTAAAAAATCAACAACATAACGCTGCCCTGCTTTATACCATACCTCTCTATCAGATAAAGACAAATCGGGATGGCGATGCGGAAAGATTTGATCTAAGGCAAAAATCATTTCATCTGTAATTACTGGTAATTTTTCAGATGCCATGAATTAAAAAGATTTATATTTAGTATATGTCAATTTATGGAATAAAGTATAGCAACTTAAAATTTGTGTGATAAGGTTAATATGCTTATCCAGGCAACTAAAGAAATACCAACAGCCCATGCTACTGCGTTGTTGGTGTTTTTTTATGGAGTCCAGAGAGATACTTCGCCTGTATCGAAGTCAAAGTCTCCATCTCTCAATATCCTTGCAAGCTGTGCATTAAGAACAGCATCAGCAAAGTTATATTTCTTTTTTTCGTAAGCAGCTACTACCTTCTCCCACATCTGTTCTAGTGTCTTAGCTTCACCTAATATCTTTTCTGCTGTTACTGGTCCTACCTTATCAATACCAAAGTAATTATCTGTACTGTCCCCTGTAAGGGCTTGTATCATCCAATGTCTATCAGCTTTACGTTTAGTTATAAGTTCCATGTCATCACCTGCAAGTAAGGTACAAGGTACAGATCTCATATCTTTATCTATTGATACAACAATGGGATCTGGATATTTTTTGCTAGTTGCAAGAAGTCCAAGAACATCATCTCCCTCTAAACCTGGATAGCTTTCCGATCTATATCTGTCTTTAACTTGTTCTATCGTTTCTCTATATCTGCAAGGCTTTCTTTTTTCTTTTCTATTAGCTTTGTACTCTGGATATATCGTATGTCTAAACGTTGGGTACTCAGTAAAACACATAACAACATCTTTATCACCTTCAGCTATTGCTTGGTAACGCTCAATTCTTGTATCAATTATTTCATGTACTTCTTGTGCATCAAACTTAAAACTCCACAAGTCTCTCATCCATTCATATTCTCTTTCAGCATTAATACATGAGGTGAAAACGAGCCAATCAGCATCAATAAGTAAAGTCATTAGTTTCCGAAATAGGTTTCCATAGGTACTACAAGTCTTCCTGTCTTCTCGTCATACAATAATTTATCTACTGGTCCTGTCATTCCTGTGTGTCTATTCTTCAATACTCTTAACTGTAACTCTGCTCTTTCTGCATAGCTTTCCGATTGTTGGTTTCTTTCACAGGCCACTACCAAGTCACTCAGTTGGGCTATTGAGTGGCTTGACCTCAGATGATTAAGACTAACCTTGTTACCTTCTTCATGCCCTTTACCTTCTGGTCTACGCAAGTGAGACACAATAATTAAACCTATGCCAGTAGATTCAACTACCTGTCTAAGCTTTGTACAGACTACATCCAAAGCTCTTCTCTCATCTAAGTCACTTATACCAGAGACAACTATTGTTAAATGATCCAAGATAACAACATCTACACCTTCTGCTGT